>Ga0184612_10000014_pt1 | contig 71625 bp, 44 predicted proteins | sample PLM3_60_coex_FD_133163 | JGI IMG/M metagenome (GOLD analysis project Ga0184612, IMG submission 133163) | Groundwater sediment microbial communities from an aquifer in East River, Colorado, USA - PLM3_60_coex | ecosystem: Environmental > Terrestrial > Soil > Riparian zone | place: USA: East... | reverse complement strand
TTCGATGCGGCTCTGGCGCTCTCGGGCGCTAACCCGCGATCTGGTGGCTCTGACCACCGTGTTGAGTGCTGCGAAGCACTACAACGTTACGATGGAGAGCCGGTCATTCCATATTGTCTTTCAGGCGTCGGCCGCGTATCGCGCGTGGGAGCCCAACCTCACGGGCATCGATCAGCCCGAACGGCGCACGGGGCTGCGCGTCACCGGCGAGTTCTTCAGTGCCCTGGGCATGCGACCCGCTGCCGGACGCGTGCTGGCGCGCCAGGACGAAATCGAGCGCGGTCCGTCGGTCGTCGTGAGCGACCAGCTGTGGAGGCGGCTCTTCGGCGCCGATCCACAACTGGTCGGCCGGACGCTGCGGCTCGACGGCGTCAGCCACGTGGTGGTCGGGATCATGCCGCCATCCTTTCAGTTCCCCGATCGCGAGGTGGAGATCTGGGCGCCGCTCAATCTCGATCGCGAGCGGGAAGATCGCGCGGAGCATTCTCTCAGCGTCGTGGCCAGACTCAGAGACGACGGGTCGTGGCAGCAGGCGCGCGCCGAGCTCGGATCCCTGATGGCGCATCATGAGGCGCAGAACGACGGATGCGGTGCCGATCTATCGTCTCTTCGCGACTGGTACGTCGGCCCCGGCAGCCGACGGACACTGTGGCTCCTGCTCTGCGCGGTCGGACTTCTCCTGCTCACGGCGTGCGCGAATGTCGCCAATCTGCTGCTCGCCAGGGGCGGCGGGCGCGAGCGCGAGATCGTGGTCCGCGCGGCGCTCGGGGCAACGCGCGGCCGCCTCATCTCGCAGCTCGTCACCGAGAGCCTGACCCTGGCCGCACTGGCGGGGACGCTCGGCGTCGTGCTGGCGCTCTGGAGCAGCGACGCACTCGTGGCGCTTCTTCCCGAACGGTCGGTCTATCGGCTGTCTCCTGCCGTCATCGACTGGCGGGTACTCCTCTACACATTCGGCGTATCGACCGTCGCCGGCCTCGTCTTCGGCGTGATGCCCGCACTGCGCCATTCCCGCGCGGACTTCAACCCGTCGCGCGCCGGGACTCGCAGCTCGTCGTTCCCGGTGCGCGCGACGCTGCTCGCTGCTCAGACCGCGCTCGCCATGACGCTTCTCGCAGGAGCGGGATTGCTGACAAGGACCTTCCTGCATGTCTGGCAGAGCGATCCCGGGTTCTCCTCCGACAACGTTCTCGCCGCACGCATCAACCTGCCGGGCACCCAATCCGACGAACGGCGCGTCGCGTTTTTTGAGAAGGTCGTGAACGATCTGGCCAGACGTCCGCAGGTCGCAGCAGTCGGGGCCGTCACGCACACTCCGCTCAGCGGGACCGGCAACTCGGGCTACATCACGCTCGAAGGGCGAGAAGAGCTGAGCGCGAGCCCTGGAACTCGACCGGGCGCGGCACGCCTGATTGTCACTCCCCGGTATTTTCCGGCTCTCAGCATCACGCTGCGACAGGGACGATTATTCACGGACCAGGACGTCGCTGGAACGCTGCCGGTGGTCATCGTCAACGAAGCGATGGCCCGCCGGTACTGGCCGAACGACAGCCCGATCGGCAGGCGCATCAAGCGCGGCACACCCGTCGCGCCCTTCCCGTGGATGACTGTCGTGGGAGTGGTGGCCGACGTGAAGCAACAAAGCCTCACGTCCACGCCAGGACCGATGGTGTATCTCCCCTTGTCTCAGAGTGCCGAACCCGCGATGACGCTCGTCGTCAAGGGAAGCGACCGCTCGCGTCTCTCCGCCGAGCAGATCCGGTCCGTCGTCCGCGCCGTCGACCGCGACCAGCCGATCGCCTGGATTCGATCGCTCGATGAGATCGTCTTCGGGTCGCTCAGCGCGCGGTGGCTTCCGATGCTGTGGATGTCCGTCTTCGCGAGCCTGGCGCTCGGGTTGGCCTCGGTCGGCGTCTATGGTGTCGTCAGCTACGCCGTGGAACAACGACGGCGCGAGTTCGGCATCCGCCTGGCGCTCGGTGCCGATCGGTCCGATTTGGTACGTCGCGCGACCCGACAAGGTCTCGTGCCGGCGCTCTCCGGTGCAGCGATCGGCCTCGGTGCTGCCGCGATGCTCGCGCGCGTGAACTCGGCCCTGCTGGTGGGCGTGACACCGATCGACGTGCCCACCTTCCTCGGCGCCGCGGCCCTGCTCGCGATTGCTGCAGTCGTCGCGAGCTATCCACCCGCGCGGCGCATCGCGAACGAGGACGCGGCGCTGGCGCTGCGGAGCGAGTAAACCATTCTCCTCTCTCCGACTCATTGCGTCTCAACCCGCACACGCGCCGCACACGCGACTGTTCGATTCTCTCCTTCCCAACGTTGATCAGACGGAGGCCGGGGCGACCCGCAGGTCGGGGTCTAGCTGACTCAGCAATGGCCGAGACGCGCGCGTGCTAAAATCGGCGGAAAAGCGTCAGATTCTACGGCCTTCAGCCAACGTCTAATCTCGAGTAGGAGAGCCAGTAATGTCCGGCGATCCGAGCGCAACGAGCCTGACGATTCTCGTCGATGCCGGTACAGACACCGGTGCCGAGAACTCATCCAGAAGATAAGGGACACGCTCTCTTCCCGGTGGGCCCCGAACGCCCGACAGCGCTCCGAAAGTCTAGAGGACGAAGGCCCTCTTCGAACGTTCCTCTCGTAGCAGTGTGGTTTTTGATCTATGGCGCGCAAGCTCGCGCTCATCATCGGCAACAGTCAGTACGAGGACGCTTACCTGTCGAAGCTCGCAGCGCCAGACGTCGACGTCCGCGCGCTGGCTGAAGTGCTCTCGACACCCGGCATCGGCGCCTTCGATGAAGTCACACAGCTTCTGAACGAAGGGCTGGCCACTGTCCGCAAGTCCATCGCCCGCTTCTTCGATCTCAAACATCGCGACGACCTGTTGTTTCTCTACTTCTCGGGACATGGTGTCCGGGACGAGCAGGGGCATCTGTACCTGGCGGTGCGTGACACCGAGCGGGTCGTGCTTGCCGGCACTGCTATTGAAGCATCGTTCGTCACCGCCCGCATGGATCGCAGCGCCTCCAAACGTTTAGTGCTCGTCCTCGATTGCTGCCACAGCGGAGCGTTCGGCTACGGCGCAAAAGCGGCGCACGGAGCCGCGGTCGGCACGGCGACGGCCTTCGAAGGCACCGGCCGGGGACGCGTCGTCCTCACCGCTACCGATTCGACACAGTACGCATGGGAAGGCGATCAGGTCCTCGGCGAGGTCGAGAACTCATTGTTCACGCATCACATGATCGAAGGGCTCCGCACGGGCGCCGCCGATCGCGACGAGGACGGGCTGATCACGATCGACGAGCTGTACGACTACGTCTACGAGCACGTCCTGAACGAGACGCCCAAGCAGACGCCTGGCAAGTGGGCGTACGGACAGCAGGGCGAGATCGTCATCGCGCAGAACGCGGCCGCGAGTCGGGCGAAGCTGCCGCAGGAGATCGAAGAGGCAGTCCGCAGCACGCTGCCGAGCGTCCGGTTGGAAGCCGTTCGCGAGCTCGACAGCATCCTCAGAGGGCGGCACGTGCTGCGCTCGGGCGCCGCGCGAGAGGTCCTGAAGCGGCTCGCGGAAGACGACAGCCGCCGGGTGGCGGCGGCGGCAATCGATATCCTGAAGGCCTTCGAGCACGGGACCGGCCCCGTGCAGCCCGAGGCGCTCGCCCGCGAGATCGAGATCGAAAAGCGGAAAGAGATCGAAAAAGAGCGAGTCGCCGAAGAAGCGAGGCGCGTCGAAGAGACGCGCGCGCGCGCGGCGGAAGCCGCGCGGCAGCTTGCAGCCGCGCAGTCAGCCTTGGGCCGCGGCGCGCTGGACGATGCGCGGGAACTGCTCGCGCAGGCGCTCGAGATCGAACCGCAGCATGCCGACGCGCTCCGTCTCCTGCACACTCTGCAACAACGGATAGAGGAACGGGCGCGGCTCGAAGAGGCGGAGCAGCGCATACGCGAACTGCGGCAGCGGATCGGGACGCTGATCGCCCGTGCGAACGCCACGACATCGCACGACGAAGCCATCGCGCTCTTGAACGAGGCGCTTGGGCTCGACCCGGAACACGCTGAGGTGAAGGAGCTGCTCGAAGAACGGCATCGGCTTCGCCTGGAAGCGGCGGCTGAGCGACGGGCTCGCAGCATTGCGACAGTGAAAGAGCGCATCGTCCGGCACATTGAGCGGGGTGAACTGGAGGAGGCCGAACACGCCCTCACGAGCGCGGACTCATTGGCAGCACCTGAGGAGTTCGCGCCGCTGAGGCAACGCCTCGCGCAGGTTCACGCGCAGCGTCATCGCGAAGCCGAAGAAGCGGCGCGGCAAAAAGCAAAGGCTGAGCGTCGGGCGCGAGACGAGCAGATTGCGCGGCAGCTGGCGACCGCGCGATCCGCGATCGAGCGACAGCGATTCAACGACGCCCTTGACGCGCTCGAGCAGGCATCGACGCTCGATGCACAGGCGGCCGGGATCGCAGACTTGGTGCAAAAGGCCGAGGCCGGAAAGGCAGCGGCTGAGGCCGAGGCGCGGAAGCGAGTCGAAATCGAAGCGCAACTATCAGAGGCGTCGCGACATCTGACGCGAGGCCACCTGACCAAGGCGATTGTGATCGCTGACGTCGTCCTGGGACTGGATCCCGAGCACGCGGCCGCCAAGGCGCTGCAGGCTGACATTCAGCGGGCAATCGAGGCGCAGAAAGAGGCGGAGCGACACGCTGCCCAGGAACGGGAGCGGCGGCGACAGATCGAAGACATGATCGCCACCGCCGAGGCGGCTCCGACCCACGACACCGCCATCGAGATCCTTGACGACGTCCTTACGCGGGATCCTGGTAACAGCAGAGCGCAGCGGTTACTGAACAAGCGCCAGGCGGATCTCGACGCGCTCAAGGCCGAACAGCGGCGCGGTGAGATCGCAACCACGCGCGAGACGATCGAGGAGCAGTTGTCGCGGAAGGAGCTCGACCTCGCAAGCGACGAGCTCGATGCGGCCGAGCGTCGATTCCAGTCGACGGCGGAGTTCCGCACGCTGCGGGAACGGCTGCAAGGCGTGCGCCGAGATGAGGAGCTCGAACGACTTGCGCGCGCCGCTGTCCTGCAGGCGCAGGAGGATTTCGCGCGAGGCAATCATCAGCGCGCGATCACGGACCTGGGTAAGTTCAGACCCAAGCACGCTATCGCATCGGAGGCCCTTCAGGCCTTAAAGGCGCAGGCGGACGAGATCCGGCGCGTCCAGCAGGAACAGGAAGAGCAGGCCAGGATCGAAGCCGAGCGCGAGGCCCGCCAGGAGCGCGTCGCCCGTCTCATGGCGGCCGCGCAGGCTGCGGTGAATCAGCAGCGCTTCCAGGAGGCGGTGGAAGCGGTCGAGCAACTTCGCGCTCTTGCGCCGGACGTTGCAGGATTGCAGCAGCTTTCCGAGGCCGCGCAGGACGGGCTCGAGGTGCAGCGCGCCGCAGAGAACGCGCGTCGAGAGGCAGAGCTCGAACGTCGAGAGATCGATCAGACGTTGGCTCGAGCTGGCAAGCGGCAGCGCCGCCGCGACTACGCCGCCGCTCTCGCCCTGGTCGACGGCGTCCTTGCGCGCGATAGTCAACATCCCGCGGCGCTGTCGCTTCGCGCCGAGGTCCAGCGCGCGATCGAGGAGCAGGCGGCGCACCCAGACGTCGGATTCTCGCTGCGCCCGACGCTCTCAGCCGCGACCGTCTGGCTCCGAACGAAGGCGCTCTACTCGACCACGTTCAGGATATCCGGGGGACTCGTGTTGGCGGCCGCTGTCTCAATCGGTGTTTGGCGGTCGGGATCGGAGCCTTGGCCGGCGTCAAGGCCGACCCACACTTCTCCCGTTACCCCTACACCGGCGCCACCTCCGCCGGAGCCGAAGACGGGGCTGTCCAAGGAGACGACGCCCCCGCAGCAGACGACTCAAGCCCCGGCCGGGGGTGTGGAATCGCCGAAACCCGAGGCGGCGCCGCCAGAAGTGATCGCCGTCCGCGATGAGCGCCTGGCCGCGGCGGAGCGACGCGCGCGTCAACAGCTTGGCGCCGGTAACGGCGAAGGGGCGCTCAGAAGCGCGCAGCGGGGGCTCGCGGTCGACGCGAATGATACAGCGTTGCTGGCGCTCGTCTCCGAGATTCTGCGAGACGCGGAGAGTCGAGCCATGCGCGCGCGGAGAGCCGCCGAAAAGGTGGGCGCTGCTGCCGTCTCTTCAAAGGAGTTCGACGCGGCCAGGCTGTCGCAGGCCGACGCGGATCGTTTGCGTGACGCCGGCCAGCATCAGGAAGCGATCCGGGGATACTGGGAGGCCACAAGGCTCTTTACCAAAGCTGCCGAGGCCACGCCGCCAGCGCCGCCGTCGCCTGTCAACACGCAGCCCGGCGCGCAGGCAGCCGTTGAGGCCATTGAGCGCGTGCGGCAGCAGTACGAGGCAGCGGTCGAGAACCGAAGCATCGAGGAGCTCAGGGCCGTATGGCCTTCGATGTCCCGCACGAATCTGAAGGTTTTTGGCGACAAATTCAATGAAGCCGGGTCGCTGGCCATAGACCTCACGTGCCAACAACCCGTGTTCGTGGACCTCCAACGCGCGCAAAGTGGCCGCACGACGACGGCAACGATGTCCTGCTACGAAACCCAGCGGGGGCGATCGAGGGCCGGCGGTGTCAGCTGGACGATGCGGGGATACGTTACGTTCTATCTGCGCGGCGAGGGGCCGCTCTGGGTGATCACGGACGTCACGACTCAAGTGGTCAAGCAATAGCGACCGTCGCAGCCACAGTCCCTATCGGTCCTGAAACCCGGGGTCCTATCGCGCGAACGTGTAGTCGACGACAAAGAAGGAAGGAAGCTGAACGAAGATGCACGAAGGGCTGGTCGCGACTCGCGAAGTCGCACACCCGCCGCTCACCCGGCTGTTCGTTTAGCCTGTCCGCATCGTTTATTACCGTAGGGGCCAGGCGACCCACGTGTCGGGGTCTGCTGGCTCAGCCGTATCCGGGATGGCCGTGCTAGAATCGGCCCGCGTCAGAAGTCCCGGCTTGTCGACCTGCGTTTTGGTGTCCAGGTAGGAGAGCCAGCGATGACCGGCGATCCGCAGAATACGAACCTCACGATCCTCGTGCATGCCGGCAGCGATCTCCTCGCTGAAGACATAGACACCCTCACGCGCCGGCTCCGCACCGAGATTCAGGAGTTCGGCGTGGAGACCGTCACACTCCAGACAACGGACAGCGTGCCGTCCGGCACCAAATCGGTGGAGGCCGTGACGCTCGGCGCGCTGGCGGTCACCATCCTGCCCCAGATGCTCCCGCGGCTCATCGAGTTCCTCCAGGCGTGGTCTCTCCGCGGCAAGGACCGCACGGTGAAGATCAAAGCCAGCGTCGGCGATCGCTCCGTCGATATCGAATACCCGGAAGGCGCGTCCGAAGCGGCGGTGCAGGAGCTCATCCAGAAGATGACCGACACGCTCACGCCACCCACGGGCACGCCGCGTCCTCAATAGGCCCGACATCGCCATGGCGCGCAAGCTCGCGCTCATCATCGGGAACAGCCAATACGAGGATGCGGGTCTCGCCAAGCTCGCCGCGCCGGACGTCGACGTCCGCGCGCTCGCCGACGTCCTCCAGACGCCGGGCATCGGCGCTTTCGACGAAGTCATTCCACTCCTGAACGAAGGTCTCGCGACCGTCCGCAAGTCGATCGCGCGATTCTTCGATGCCAAGCATCGCGACGATCTGCTGCTACTCTACTTCTCCGGTCACGGCGTGCGCGACGAGCAGGGCCACCTGTATCTGGCCGTGCGGGACACGGAACGAGCCGTACTCGCGGGCACGGCCATCGAAGCGTCGTATGTGACCACGCGAATGGATCGCAGCGCGTCGAAGCGCCTCGTCCTCGTGCTCGACTGCTGTCATAGCGGAGCCTTCGGGCTCGGGAGCAAGGCGGCACAAGGTACGACCGTCGGTACAGCTACGGCTTTCGAAGGGACGGGCCGTGGACGCGTGGTACTGACCGCGACCGACTCGACGCAGTACGCCTGGGAGGGCGACCAGGTGATCGGCGACGTCGAGACCTCGCTGTTCACGCACTACCTGATCGAGGGCCTTCGAAGCGGCGCGGCCGACCGCGACGAGGACGGCCAGATCACGATCGACGAGCTCTACGACTACGTGTACGACCACGTCCTCAACGACACGCCGAAGCAGACACCCGGCAAGTGGGCGTTCGGACAGCAGGGCGAGATCGTCATCGCGCAGAACCCCGGCGTCTCGGTCGCCAAGCTGGCGCCGGAGATCGAGGAAGGACTCAAGAGCACCCTGCCGAGCGTCCGTTTCCAGGTGCTGACGGAGCTCTTCTGCACTGTTCGCGGCCGTCACGAGGGCCGTGCGCGGGCGGCACGCGAAGCCCTGCAGCGTCTCTCGGAAGACGACAGCCGCAAAGTCGCCAGCGGAGCGTTCATCTATCTGCGGGCGCTCGACTGCAACGAGGCGCTCGCTGAAGAGGAATGGGTCAGGCGCGTTCGTGAACGGGAAGAAGAGCTCAGCGGCCGGAAGACCATCGCGGCCCAGATCGAAGCATACGTGGCCACGGCTGAAGCGTCGCTCGATCGTGGCGCGCTCGACGAGGTCCGCACGCTCGTCGGGCGCGCGCTGAAGCTCGATCCGCAGGATGCGACGGCGGTGCGGCTCCAGGAGCGACTCGAACAGGCCGTCGAGGAACGCACCCGACTGGAGGAAGCCGAGCGTCGGATCCGCGAGCTCCGTAAGGGTATCTCTGCGCTCATCGCCCGCGCGAATGCCACGAGCACACATGCCGACGCGATCGCGCTGCTCAACGAAGCGCTGGGGCTCGACCCCGAACACGCCGAAGTCCGACAGCTGCTCGAGGCACGGCATCGGCTGGTCGCGGAAGTGGAAGCGGCCGACCGGGCCCGCCGCCAGCAGGAGGCCGAAGCGGCGGCGCGCACCCGGGCCGAGAGCGATCGGCGCGCGCAACTCGAGGGTCAGCTGTCCGAAGCGTCCCGCCATCTGGCCCGCGAGAATCTGACCAAGGCGATCGTGATCACCGAGGCCATCCTGCAGGCGGACCCCGAAAATGCCGCCGCGCGAACGCTGCACGCCAAGGCGCAAGGCGCAATCGAAGCCAAGCAGCTGGCCGAGGAGCACGCCGCCCAGAAGCGAGAACGGCAACGCCAGATCGAAGACATGATCGCAACGGCCGAAGCCGCGGCGACCCACGACACGGCCATCGACATCCTCAACGAAGTGCTCGCGAGGGACCCGGGCAACACCAGGGCGCAGCGGCTCCTCGTCAAACGGCAGGCCGATGTGGCCGCCGCACGCGCGGACCAGCGACGGGCGGAGGCCGAGGAGATCCGGCGCGTCCGGCGCGAAGAGCAGGCGCGCGAGAAGGCCGAGGCACAGCAAGCCGCCGAGCGCGAGATCGCCGCGGCACGTGCCGCGCACGCAGAGGCAGACGCGCGTACGGCTGTCGTGGGATTCACTGCTAACCAGACCGTGATGTCGCAGGCGTGGCCCTGGCTCCGCGGCGCAGCCTTGCAGTCGAACACGTTCAGGGTCGCTTCTGTCCTCCTCCTGTCCGGCGCACTCACCTGGGGCGTGCTCGACAACATGCCCCCGCCACCCGCCCCGGATCGGACCGCGGCGCCGAATAGCGCACCGTCGAGCCCCGCACCCGAGACTCCCACACCGGGGGTAAAAGGTCCTGACGCGCCTCCTCCCACCGCGGTGGTCGTCCCGGCGAATCCGGCACCAGAAACAACGGGGCCTGGAAGAGGCGAGGAGAAGAGCGGCGCTGACCCCAAGACCGCTCGCGGCCGCGCCGGAAGCACAATTCCGATCGCAGGTCTCACAAAAACTGCGGGGAAAAACGTGACGTCAGCCACACCGACCGGCCTACCGCCGGCAACAGAGCCCAAGTCTTCGGCCACCGCTCCAGCGGGGACTGCGACGGCTCCGCCCAACGTCAATCCGCCTGCGGGCGAGCGCGAGAAACCGAAAGTCGAAGAGCCTCCGCCCACTCGGCGGGATTCCGAGTCCGCGTCGAGCACCACTTCGAAGCCGGCCGTTTCGGAGCCCCCCAAGCCCGAACCGCCGCCCGCATCGACACCAACGCCCGTTCCAGACGAGGCGTCGCTCAGACAGGCGCTGCACGACTACGAAGCGGCCATCAGTTCGGGAAACAGAGATGCCGTTAGGCGGGTGTTTCCAGGGGTCACTGAGGCGGAGTTGAGGGAGATCGACCAGCTGAAAGTGAACTTCGGACGCGAATACCGCATGAACGTTTTTGCCAGGAACCAGCCGAGGATCGACGGACGCCGCGCCCGCGTCGACTGCCGCATCATCCACAACGGTATCGACGATAGAGGCAAGACACTATCCGTGCCTCACAACGAGACGCTGAACTTTGAGTGGACGGGCAGAACGTGGGTTCGCGTCCGGTGACGCCGGGACACGAACCCACGTTGATTCAGAAGGCGTAGTTGAGGCCGAGGTTGAAGGTGGGACGCTGAACCTGCAGGCCGGACTGCCCGGCCGGCACGACGGCAAAAAACGAGGCCAGGAGCCCGCCAGTCAGACGAACCTTGCCGCCGAGGGCAAAGAAGAACAGGTTGACGTCACGTTCTTCCGCGACGAAGTCACGGACCGCGAACAGCTCGTGAGTGATTGGGGACTCGAGCACGCCGACCTGCACGCCGCTCGTGAACTCGGTGACGCCGTACACCCGCCGCGCGACGAACTCGCCGCCGACGGTCAACCGGCGAGGAACGAGCCGGTAGCTCAGCCCCAGGTTGTAGTTCAGCTCGTTGAAGACGTCGCCGGACGCCACGAGGTACGAGATGTTGAGATGCGGTGAGACGCCGCCTTTCTCGACCGAGCCGATGAAGCCGACGGCCGTCTGGAACTCCCCCGTGCCCGTCATGTCGTCGAGCGATCCCGTCGGCAGGCTGGTGCGCACGGTAAGGGCGGCGCCGGCATCGGAGCGGCGGACGAAGGCATACTTCGCACCGATCGCGACGTCTCCGAGCCCCGTCGACGAGCCCTTGACGAAATAGCGGCCCTGAGGCGTGAACGTGAAAATCGATCCGTCGGGCAGCGGCACGAAGGCCCCGTTCTTGTACTGGTAGTCGAGGTACTCGTTCGAACCTTCGACGCTCGTGTGCACCACCGGGACGGCCACGCTGACGTCGAGCGAGCTCAGTAGTCCGTAGGTGGCCGCAGCGAACGCAATCGTAGTGTCGATGTCCATCCGGCAGATGCCGACATAGCCGCCACCGTTGTTGTCGTAGTTCGTGTCGCCCCAGAGCAGACCGCGCTGACCGTTTCTCACCGACGATCCGTCGATCGATCGAAACCGCAGCTGATTGATGTTGAACGTGACGCTCAGCTGCTTCTTGCCGTTCGTAAGCGCGCGCTCCCCGAAGAGCGGCCCGTACAGCTCGCTTTCCCGAACGGGTACGACCGCACCGATTCTGAAGGTGAAGCCGCTCGCGGTCGATGGGTTCGGAAAGGTCTGGCTCTGCGTCAGGATCAGCAGCAGCAGCGAGTTCGATACGTCGGCCTGATTGAGATTGCCTGAGTAGTTGAGCCGTGTGTCCTGATAGGTTCCGTTGTCGAACAGGCCGCTCGTCGTAAACGCATCGTCCGGACACACGAAACTGCCTTTGGTGCAGTCGATCGCGGCAAACGTGATGCGCCGCATCGCGCGGCCCGCGCTCGTTTCCGGAAATGGCGTTGCGGCGCTGGTACCGGGCTGTGCATGAGCTTGACGCGCACACGCGACAGCCAGGACGAGGAGCGCCGCCGCAGTGATGAACCTTCGCATGGCCAACTCTCCTTTGAGGACGCGAGGGGAACAAGCGAGTAGCGCCCTCATGCAATGAACGACACATTGGCGGAAAACGCACAGCCGTGACCGGCCGCCGGCTTCAGAAGCGAAACTGATGCCGCCACAACAGACGCGACTCGTATACTGACGGCCATGCGCTGCACATTTCTTCACTGGGTCGGTCTAAGCCTGCTTCTCTGTGTCTCAACCGCACACGGCCTTGTCGCGGACACGTATCCAAGGCAGCCCGGAGTAGACGCCCTTCACTACGTCTTCCGCCTGACCCTCACCGATCTCAATAATGAAATCGCCGGAGAGAGCATCGTGACGCTTCGCCTCTCCGCGGCCGGCATCAAGGAGGTCGCGCTCGACCTGGTCAAGTCATCGGGCGACAAGGGCATGACCGTCTCAGCAGTCACGTGCGGCGGAACAGCGGCCCGGTTCACCCATGATGCCGATCGGCTGAGAATCACGTTGGCGGAGCCCTCGGCCGCCGGTGGCGAGCTCTCGTGCACCACGACATATCGCGGCGTCCCCGGCGGCGGCTTGCGCATCATCAACAACATCCATGGCGAGCGCACGGCGTTCAGCGAGAACTGGCCCAACAACGCCCGTCACTGGCTCCCGATGATCGACCACCCCTACGACAAGGCGACCGGCGAGTTCATCGTCACCGCCCCGGCCCAATACCAGGTCGTCGCGAATGGCGTCCTGATCGAAGAGACGGATCTCGCAGATGGGGCGCGCAGGACGCACTGGAAGCAGTCGGTGCCGATCGCATCGTGGCTCTATGCAATCGGCATGGCGCGCTTCACGGCGCGGCACTACGCAACATCCAAGGGTGTGCCGCAGCAGGTGTGGGTCTTCCCGCAGGACGCCATCACCGGCCAACGGATCTTCGAGCTCACCGGACGACGCGCCTTCGACTTCTTCAGCGAGCAGATCGGTCCGTACGCCTACGAGAAGCTCGCCCACGTCCAGGCCGCCGGCCTCAACGGAGGCACCGAGCACGCCACCGTGATCTTCTACGGGGAGAAAGGTGTGACCTCAGGCGACGCGCCGGTCGTCCACGAAGTCGCTCACCAGTGGTGGGGCAACGCCGTCACCGAACGCGATTGGGACGACGTGTGGCTGAGCGAAGGATTCGCGACCTACTTCACGCTGCTCTACACGGAGCAGGTCGACGGCCGCGACGCGTTCGTGCGGGGTCTGCGCGGCAGCCGCGACCGCATCCTGCAGCTCGAGAAGAAGACGCCGGACACGCCGATCATCCATCGCAACCTGTCCGACATGCGCCGCGTGCTGAACCAGTTCGTCTACCAGAAGGGCGGCTGGACGCTGCACATGCTCCGTTACAACATGGGAACGGAGCGCTTCTGGGAGGGGATCCGCGAGTACTACCGGCGGTACCAGAATCAGAACGCGTCGACCGACGATTTCCGTCTCGTGATGGAAGGCGTCTCGGGAAAGGACCTGCGCTGGTTCTTCGATCAGTGGCTGACACGCAGCGGCGTGCCTGGGCTAACCGGAAGCTGGCGTTACGACGCTGGCGCGAAGCAGGTCGTGATCGAGCTGACCCAGTCGCAGGCGGCCGCGCCGTATCGCCTTCTGCTCGAATTCGGGATCACGCTGCCGGGCGCAGCGTCGATGCGGATCGAACGCGGCGAGCTCACAGGCCGCGAGGGCCGCTTCACGTTCCCGGCAGACTCCGAGCCGACCGACGTCACGCTCGATCCGAACACGTGGATGTTGATGGAGGCGCCGACGTTCTCGCATCGCTGATCACCTTCACAGAGACGCAGATCATTTCAACGGGACGCGGATCACTTTCCACGGGACGCGGATCACTTTCCACGGGACGCGGATCACGCGGATCTGAAAGGGGTGACATTTGATACGTTTTTGACGAGTTCTTACCAAGACTAGGATCAAGCCGGCTATCGCACGTGTCCAAGAGGCAGGATTGTCAGGGCAATAATATACTTGACGGGGGAACTATTCACGGGTATCCTCGTATTTATGGATATGCCCAAGACGTTGCTGGAAGCGGTTAAGCACTTCGCCAACCCTGACAACTGCCGGGAATATCTCGTCGCCCGTCGCTGGCCGAATGGTGTCACCTGCCCGGAATGCGGGAGCGAATCGGTCTACTTCGATTCGTCCCGCAACGGCTGGGAGTGCAAGACTCGTCACCCGAAGCGGAAGTTCACGCTGAAGACCGGGACGATCTTTGAGGACTCCCCGCTCGGTCTCGACAAGTGGCTTCCGACCGTCTGGATGATTGCCAACTGCAAGAACGGCGTGTCGTCGTGGGAGATTCACCGGGCTATCGGCGTGACGCAGAAAACCGCGTGGTTCATGCTTCAGCGCATTCGCCTTGCGATGCAAGACGAGCACGGCGGCACGATTGACGGCGACGTGGAAGTGGACGAAACCTACATCGGCGGCAAGGCCCGCAACATGCACCACAAGAAGCGCAAGGCTAAGATCACCGCGCGCGGTGCGCTCGGCAAGGCTGCCGTCCAAGGGCTGCTCGCGCGTAACACCGAGCGCGGTCACAGCACCGTCCGTCTGTCGGTCGTTCCGGACATCAAACAGCGCACGCTGCAAGGCACCGTCCGCGACAACGTGCTGCCCGGAGGCAACGTCTACACGGATGCGCTGCCGTCCTACGACGGGCTGTCCGAGGACTACGTGCACCAAGTGATCGACCACGCCGAAAAGTACGTCGATGGGCAGGTCCACACGAACGGCCTGGAAAACTTCTGGTCGCTGCTGAAGCGCGCGCTGAAAGGGACGTACGTCAGCGTCGAGCCGTTCCACCTGTTCCGCTACCTTGACGAGCAGGCGTTCCGCTTCAACAACCGCAAGGACATGAACGATGCCGACCGCTTCAGCGCCGTGATCTGCGGCATTGTGGGACGCCGACTGACCTACAAGGATTTGATCGCAGCACTGGAATCGAGAGCAACGGCGTAGTGACGTTGCCCCGAGGACGGAAAGGGAAACGGCGCTAAGCCGTCTTCGGTTTCGGCCCGCGCTTGTTGGGATTCTTTGCCGCCTGCTCGCGGTGCGCGTCGATGCGCTTCTGAAGCTCGGCGCGAGGTACCGCGAGCAGGCGATCCATAGTCTTCGTGAAGTTCTGGTATTCCTTCGACGGACGAGACTTCGACATAGTGGATGCTCCATATCACGCTTCAGAGGCTGGAAGTATTTTAATGACTAGCCGATGCTCGTCACTTCTGTTGATGTCACACTCCGCGCCGACTGACACGCCAAGTAAATTGCCATCAGAAAATGCGAACGCCACCTTGTCGAAAGATCGAAAAGGTCCTGACTCAAATATGACCTTAAAGTCGTCCATGGGTGGGAGCACTGGCGAGTTGGCGTGATCAAGAGTCACTTCCCAGCTTGTGAAGTCACCGAGTATTTTTTCAATGAGCTTCGCTAACTGGTAGTCGGAGCCATACTTGACAAACCGAACTACCACTACCGGTTTAACGGCACCGCCATCGCCGAACCGCAAACCTGAATACATCAACAAGCGTTCGTGAGCCCATCTCTCCTTACCGTCGGTCAGTGCTTTCACTGCTAGCGACAGCTTCTCATTCAATGTCGCTCGGCTGCGCTCTAGGGCAATTCGCTCGTCTTCCTTCCGGGCGATCTGCTCTTGCAGCTTCGGCAACTCGCGCCTCGCTCGACCGGCGTTGATGGCAACTACGACCAGCACGCCAATCGATGCAATGAACGCCAGCGCGGACAACGCCGCTACGGTGGACCTCATCGAGACCACCGATCTGACAAGCCCGATGATCGTTGGGATGAGAGGCTCTGGCGAAAAGGCCGACCAGAAACCCCCAATCGCAGCAATCGCGCCACCAATCGCGAGAATTGTGGATATGACTGGGTGTTTCTCAATACCCTTAAACATGGGAACAGTCGCTCATCATAAACAGCCCCTCGGCTATTATGATACCGCCGTTCCCCCGTGAAGTATATTATTGCCATTGTCAGAGCCTGGGCGCAGTGCGATCAGGCACGCTTGCGGCATCATTCTTGCGCCACAGACGCAAGGCTATGAGGCCGGTATGACAAGACGTGCGATCTTCTTCGGGATTGCCTTCGCCGCAACGAGCCTGCTGACCCACGACGCGCGGGCGCAGGTTCTTCACACGCCGCGCGACCATGTGCCGAATTTCGCCGCGAGTCCCACGATCAGGAGTGCGGCCGATGGCGCATGGTCGTCGGCAGCGACGTGGACACCGGCCAGACTTCCGGCTCCGGCTGACATCGTCAGCGTCACCCACACCGTCACGTACGACAGCACGACCGGCGATGCGGACGTCATTGGCATCGACGCCGGCGGCGTTCTGCGATTTGCGATCAACCAGTCGACGCGCATTCGCGTCGGCACGCTAATGGTCCTGCCGAACGGCAGGCTCGAGGTGGGCACGGCGTTGAACCCTGTGCCCGCCTCAATGACCGCAGAGATCATCATCAGGGACAAGGCTCTGAACGCGTTGGCTGACCCTGATCAATACGGCACGGGACTGCTGTCGGTGGACGGCACGGTCACGATGCATGGGGCGGTGAAAAGCCCGACGTTCGTTCGGACCGCCAGCGAACCTCGGGCCGGCAATGCGACCATCACCCTGGAGCAGCCCGTGGCCGGCTGGCGCGCCGGCGATCGCATCTTTCTGCCCGATACTCGTCAGGTACCCGCAGATCACTGGTTCAATCCAAGCTACGCGCTGCAGATCGAAGAGCGGGTCATTCAAAGCATGAGCGCCGACGGAAGAGTGATCACGGTCTCCACTCCGCTCGGCTTCGATCATCGGGGCGCGAGGGATGCGGAGGGCACGCCGACCGTGGTGGGCGGCGTTGCGCTCCTGCCGCACGTGGGCAACCTGACGCGTAACGTGATCGTCCGCTCGGAAAACCCTTCAGGCACCAGGGGTCACACGTTGTACACGCATCGTTCGAACGTGATCATCTGCTACGTGCAATTCCAGGATCTCGGCCGCACGCGTGCGGAGCCGCTCAGTGCCAGCACGAACCACATCGGACGGTATCCGCTTCACATCCATCAGCTCTGGGGTGCGGCGAACCCTTTAAACGCCGGCTATCAATTCGTGGTCCAGGGCAAGGCCGTCAACGACAGCCTCAAATGGCCGATCGCCGTGCATGGCAGTCACTTCGGCCTCGTCCGTCAGAACGTCGTGTTCGGTGGCTCTCAACTGACCGGGGCCGGCATTGCGATCGAGGACGGTACTGAAACCGAGAACGTGATCGAAGACAACTTCGTCGCCAATATTCGCGGCAGCATCAACCCCCGAGAGAGCGGGCCCAGCACGGCCGACGGCACCACACCGGGGTCGGCGGCGGAGTGCTTCTGGGCGGCTGGATTCAACAATCGGTTCATCAACAACGTCGCGTCGAGCTGCCGCAACCCGGTGCAGCAGGTCGTGTCAGGTCCCGGCTTCAAGTTCATCGTGCCGGCGGCGCCCTATACGGCGCGCAACCCGCGCTTCCGCGGCGCGGACATGACCGACTCGAGCCAGACGATCGACGTCACGCCCCAACACCAGCCAATCCTCGAGTTTCGCGGGAACGAAGTCTATGGCCTGGCGGCTGACGGGCTCACGCTCTGGGAGCTTGGAACCGATGGTTACGGCATCATTCCGCCGACGATGGGGGAAAGCTTCGTCAAGGATTTCCGCGTGTGGCATACCTACGAAGGGGCGATCTGGAACTACCCCGCCCACCGGATGATCGCCGACGGCCTCGTCTACCGCATCGACGCGGCTGCCACGCTTTACTGGCCGGCAGCGTTCCAGTGTGGCGATTACCGCAACGTCGAGATCACGATCCGAGGTGGAAGCATCCACGCCGGCAGTGTATTCGGCGGCTGCACCGATCCTCTCGGGCTCTATCGCATCGAGAACGTCGATGCCGTCACCAGGGACGCGGCATTCTCGTTCGAAACGCCGGCGACGCCCGGCACCGGCGCCGACCGTCCGGCATCGGGTGTGACAATGGTGCTGCGAAACAACATCGTGCGGCCATGGCCGGGCCGCGCGCTCCAGACAATCGAGATGAACCACACGACGTCGCGGGGCAACAACCAGCCGAACGACAAGTACGAGGTCTTCGTCTACGACTACCAGGGCCAGGCGGGCAACAATTTCCGCGTCTACTTTCATCCACAGGCGACGCAAAACCTCTATGGCGGCGTCGCACCCTGCACCAACACGACGATGCGGCCGGAGATCGACGGCATCACGTGCCCGATGACCGGCACGGCACCGACAGCACCGTCAGCGCCGACCGGCCTGCGAATTATCCGCTGAAGCCGACCGAGCCGTGGCCCCCTGATCCGCGCGGTCCGCGTCTCGTGGAGCTGTGATCCGCGTCCCGTGAGGGAATCCGCGATGCCTTACAATGATGCTGGCGGTCGTCACAGTCCTCATCGGAGATCCCATGCCGGACACGCGCGAACCTCGATCCGTCGTCGATGAGGCGGAGCAGGCCGCGGCTGCCGGAGACTACGCGACAGCTGAACGGCTGCTGCGGGAGGCGGCCAGCCTGCAGGAGGCCAGCCTCGGCCCGCTCCATCCGGACCTTGCCAACACGCTCAACAACCTTGGCGTCGTGTGCGAGATCACGGACAAACCGGCCGACGCCGAGCGTTGTTTTCGCCGGGCGGCCGACATCGCGGCCGCCGTCCTGCCAGCTGATCACTCGTTCGTCGCCACGAGTCGAAAGAACCTCGAAGATTTTCTTGCGACCAGGAGAAAACCAGCCGACGCACCGATTCCACCGCCGATTCCAGCACCGGTTCCACCACCAACTCCGCCGACAGTGGTTCTTCAAGCGGCTGGGACGGGCGACACCGAATCCGTCAAGGCTGCCCCGCAGCTCTCGACATCGCACCGCACAGAATCCGTTGCACCGACGAGAGCGTCGCGCTCGACCGCCGTGGTAACACCCAGCGTTGAACACAGACCGCTGCCTCGACCGATCGCAATCGGCGCGCTCCTTGCCGGCGGACTGCTCGTGGCGTTGGTTGCGGGCAGGCTGTGGTTCGGCGGGAGCGGTGAGACTGAGCCGCCACCGGCCACGCCACGTGCCGCACCGGTTGAGAGCCAGGCACCGGCCGCTGAACCAAAACCGATCGCGCCGGCGCCCGCAACCGAACCTCGAGCGGGCGCGGCCAAAACGGTCAGTCCCAAAGAGACCACGGCTGGCCGGGCTGGCCCTGCTGCGGCCGGCAGCACCAAGCCTCCTGTTCAGAAGCTCTCACCCGTCGTCGCCGGCGCACAGCTCTGCAGGGAGCTTGTCACCACCGGCAATTGGCGATGCGATCCCCCGGGCAATCCGGTCGCGAGCGGGCGGCTCCTCTTTTACACGCGCGTGCGGTCTCAGACGGACACGACGGTCCAGCATCGCTGGTACCAGGGAGATCGTCTGCGCAAGTCTGCGAATCTCGGGATCGCTGCCAACCCGGAGAGCGGCTACCGCACCTTCAGTCGCAACACGGTGGCCCCCGGCGAGTGGCGGGTGGAGCTCAGAACGCGCGACGGCGTCCTGCTGCACGAAGAGCGCTTCAGCGTCCGGTGAAAGATCGCGGCTACTTTTCGACCGCGATCGGTTGAGGCCTGGCCGGCGGTTTTCCCAGGCTGATCAGGTTGGCGAACAGGCGATAGGCGCCGTCGGTGCCCGACGGCAGCTGCCGCCACAACCCGAGCCCGACGTACACCCAGCGTCCCTTGCCGTAGCGAGCCTCGACCAATGCGCCGCGCTTCGGCCCCTTGTTGAACTCGAACGGGTCTTCCATCTCGATCAAGTCGACGTATTTCGGGTCGCGCTTGCCCAGGAAGTACGTGCCTCTTTCCTGGACCCATCCCTGCCAGTCACGCTCGTTCAGTTTGTTGGGCACGTTGAACACCGGATGACCGGACACCAGGACCTTGACCGGTGCGTTCTCATCGGTGATGCGGTCAGAGCTCGTCACAGCTTGATAGGGCCCGTACTGCCCCTGATTGAACTCGGTCCGGTTGTACTGAACGATTACCGTTCCTCCGGCCTCGACATACTTCAGCAGCCGATGATTGTTGGCCCGGAGATCGGCGCGTCTCTCGTACGCTCGGACACCCGTGACGATGGCGTTGTATCTGGAGAGATCGCCCCAGGCCATCTCGTCGGCGTCGATGAGGGTGACGCGTGCGCCGAGCTGCTGCAGCGCCGCGGGCACCTGATCGCCCACGCCCATGATGTAGCCGACCGTCAGCGCCGGCGGGATCGCGACGTCGATCACCTTGAATCTCGCGACCGCGGGTACGATCTTGTGACGGCGCTGAATGTGGGGGTACTCGACAACCTGGTAACCAACCCCGAAGGCCCCGAAGGTCCCGGCTAAGGTGCCAGCCACCTTGTCGGCGGAAGTGCCAGCCACCTCAACAACTTCGGCGGAGATCTCCTGCTCGCTCGCGCTCGCCTTTGCCGGCGGCGTGACCGTGAAGCGTGTCGTCGTCGAGTCGTCTTCACGCGTGAAGCTGATCGCGGCGGCCGCGGGCGACACCCGCCACCCCGCCGGAGTCTTGAGTCGCACGGCAGCTGATGCCGGCCCCTTCGAGCCGTTGATCACGGTCACGCGTAGCTCCCGGCCGACTGAAGCCCGCGCGCTCGCGACGGACTTTCTCGGCACCACGACGATCTGCGGCGACACGCTGACCGCGAACGCGGGAACGACGTTCAATTCCATCCGTTTTTCGCCGACCAACCCCGGACCTTCGTAGCGGTACTGCACGGGAAGCTCGCGAACGATGCGCGCGCCCGCCAGATTCAGCTCGACGCGCGCGCGGAACGGCGAAGGCCTGAACGGCAGTCCAAACGGCGCGTCCGCATCGAACGTAGCGCGTCCGGCGTTCTCGGGCCGCTGCCAGTACACATCCGTCAACCGGGCGTTGGCGGGCGTGCTTACGTCCGAGACGCAGTCGTCGTACGGCGCGCTGACCGTCGCAACACCGGGTGCACACGCGCCCGGCCCGTCGAACCCCTGCAGCGTGACCCTGGCCACGCCGAGCTCTCCAGCCCCACGATTCCCGACGACTACCGAGACTCGAACGCGCTGGCCCGGCACGACGAGCCCATCGTTGGCGGTCGCGTCGATCCGCACTGCCTGAGCGAGCACGATCGCATCCTGCAGTTGTTCCTCCTTCAGGCGCAGTCGAAGGTCGATCTCGTATTTGCCGCTGTCGGTCAGCCCCATCGAGCCTGTCTGGCCGGAGAGGTCGCGCACGGCAGTCAATGCAGCAACGAGGTCCGGCACCGTCGCCGACAGCCCGCGGGCCTCGAGCGCGCGCGATGCCGCGTCAACACGCGACGCGATTGTGGCGAGGGCCGTCACGAGAGCCTGCGGCGGACGCTCACCCGCATAGCGCGCCAGCGCGCCGAGCGACACATCGAGCCCGTCGAAGAGCGAGGTCTCTGCGGACTGCTGAGGCTTCGGGATCATCGTCTCGAAAAGGCGGTACCATGAGGACGTCGCGCTCGGCGGGGCCACCATGGGCACGCGGCCCTGGCACATGTGCATGCCCGAGGCGATGCCTCCGACTTCTCCAATCGTGCAGCCGAGCAGCGGTTCGTAGATGTTGGTGTCGAGCGTCGCGAACGTGCCCTCCTGTGGAGCCGCGGGCGGTTGCCCGCCGCGCTGTCCACGGCCAGGACCGGCACCCTGACCGGGACCGGCACCACGCCCGCCGGGGCCTCCACCGCGCCCGCCGCGCCCGCCGAAGCCCCCAGCCGGACGATAGAGCTTCAAAGCCTGCCAGACACGCAGGCCTTCGCGAATCTGCTCGGGAAACTGCGACGGATCCGCAGCCGCGCGGAATGCGTCGGTCGCGAGGACCGCCGAGGTCTGATGGTGCTGGCCTCCTCCGGTCCCCTCGGGACTCATCGTCACGATCACGTCGGGCCTGAGCGTCCGGATGTGGCGGACGAAATCCCCGAGGATCTCCTGGCGGCCCCATTTCTCGAGCGTTTCCTGCGGGCTGAACGAGTAGCCGAAGTCCACCGCGCGAGTGAAGTACTGCTCCGCGCCGTCGAAGCGATGCGCGGTGAGCAGTTCCTCGGTGCGGAGGATCCCGAGCGCGTCGAAGAGCTCCGTGCCGATCTCATTCTGACCGCCGTCGCCGCGTGTCGCCGTCACGAGCGCCACGCGCGCACCGACGTGGCGCGCGTAGAGGGTCAGCGCCGCATTGTTCTCGTCGTCGGGATGCGCGGTCATGTGCACGACCGTGCCGATGGTCGTGAGCTTCCGCAGGGCGAGCGAGAGGCCGGGCGCACCCGTGAGATCGGTGAGCGGCTGGATGCGATACTGGGGAACTGGCTGCTGGGCGCCGACCTGCCAGTGCAGCGCCGCCGTCGCCGCTATCGCCGCAGCCAGGAATCGCGACATTTTCATCGGATCTCCCCGTGAAGGCGTTCGAAACCGTGAGGTATCGTGCCCGTTCGGTCGAATTTGGTCAACCGGCCATAAGCAGGTTGCCCGGAACCAGCTTTCGTCCTGTTTCGTCTACACTCGATGCCAGCCAGCCCTTCGGAGGCATTCGTGACCCGTTTCCCATCCTGCGCGATCGTCGCGTTCGGGCTTCTGTGTACGTTTGGGCAGGCCTCCGCGGCATCTGCACGGCAGACGCCCCCGAAACCCTCCACGGCCATCACGAACGAGCTCGACGCGTTCATGGAGAAGGTCCTGAAACGACGAGAGGTCAATCGCCAGACGCTCGAGCAATACGTGCTGGACGAAAGCGAGCAGTTCGAAGTGCTCGGCCCCGCCAGGATGCCCGTCTATCGGCAGAAGCGTGAGTACACGTGGTATGTCCGCGACGGTCTCCATGTGCGCAGCCCGGTCCGTTTCGACGGCGTCGCCGTGGGCGAAGAGGCGCGCAAGCAATACGAGGACACGTGGGCGCGCCGCGAGCGCCAGCGGCTCGAGCGAAAGGACGCCAAAGGCCCCAACAAAGATAAAGAGAAAGAAGCGCCGGCCGAGACACACGATCCGCCGGCCACCTCTGACGACCCGGCCGGCCCGTCCGGCGCGACGCCCATTCCAACGCCGCGGTTCGTCTCGGAAGCCTACTTCATGGACTTCAAGTTCGAGCCGGGGAACTACTACCTCGCCGGCCGGGAGCAGCTCGAAGGCCACCAGGTCCTGCGGATCGAGTACTACCCGACGCGGATGTTCAACGATAACGAGAACGACAAGGATAAGAAGCCCGCAACGGACTCAGCACGCGATCGCCGAGATCGCCGCAATCGCGAGCGTCAGACTGAGGAGCGGATCGAACGCCAGATGAACAAGACCGCGCTCGTGACCCTGTGGGTCGATCCGGTCGAACATCAGATCGTCAAGTACACCTTCGACAACGTCTGGATGGACTTTCTTCCCGCGGGCTGGCTCGTCAAGGTCGACGACATCCGCGCGTCGATGACGATGGGACAGCCGTTCCCCGGTATCTGGCTGCCGCGTGAGATGAACATTCATGCTGGCGTCACGATGGCGATGGGCTCGCTCGAAGCCGCCTACGCGCGGCGCTTCTCCGACTACAAGCAGGCCGACGTCAAGACGCTCATCAGGATTCCCAAAGCGCCGCAACTTCCTCCGCCTTCTCACGAGGAAGCGCAAGAAGAGCAGCGGGAGCGAGACTCCGGGCCGTTCGTCCCCGAGCGCGACTTCCAGCCCGAGGTCATCGCCGAAATCCGCGTCCACGGAAATGCCTATCTCCGTGATGACGAAGTCATCAGGCTTGCCGGCGTTGCGCTCGGTCAACCGCTGCCACCCGACGGCCTTCGAACGATCGAGCAACGGTTGAAGGCCAGCGGCCATTTCGAGAGCGTCGAGATTCTCAAGCGCTATCGCTCCCTCGCCATTTCGCCTGACGTCGCTCTCGTTCTGCGCGTCCATGAACGCCCGGGATTCACCTCAGAAACCGTCGACGAGCGCCCGTCGGCGTGGGGATGGGCGCGCGTCAAGAGCCGGCTGATGTTCCTTCCAATCCTCGGGTACGACGACGGCTATGGCTTCACCTATGGAGGGCGAGTCAGCACGATCGACCTGCTCGGAGCGGGAGAGCGGCTCTCGGTGCCTCTCAGCTGGGGAGGCACGCGCCGCGCCGCGGTCGAGTTCGAGCGCACGTTCGCGACCGGGCCGCTGACGCGGATCGAGTCCACCTTCGGCATCTGGCAGCGTGAGAACCCGCACTTCGAGCTCGACGATCAGCGGGTCGAGTGGACGGCGCGCGCCGAACGGAGCTTTGCTGGCCTCGTGCGCACCGGCGTCGACACGTCGCAAAGCACCGTGTCATTCGGCCAGACCGACGATCGCCTCTGGACGGTCGGCGCGAACGTCGCGCTCGACACGCGCGGCGATCCGGCGTTTCCGCGCAACGCCGTGATGCTCGGTGCCGGCTGGACTGGCCTGCACGTCCGGCGGATCGATCAGGCGATCAACCAGTACACAACCGAGGCGCGCGGCTATCTCGGTCTCGTGCGCCAGGCGGTGCTCGCCGGCCGGGTGCAGTACTCCGCGGCGGACCGGTCGCTCCCCGACTACGAACGGCTGCTGCTCGGCGGCGCCTCGAACCTTCGCGGGTTCCGGACCGGCACGTTCGACGGCGATCGGATGTTCGTGTCGTCGGCCGAGCTGCGGGTGCCGATCACGTCCGTGCTGAGCGGCGCAAAACTCGGCCTGACGGCGTTCATGGACGCCGGGAAGGCTTTCGATGTGAGCCAGCCGATGAGGGACGCCGCGTGGCACCAGGGCGTCGGCGGCGGCGTCTTTCTGATCGCGACGATCGTCAGAATCAATCTCGACGTCGCGCATGGGCTCAGAGACGGCGACACGAGGGTGCACCTGAGCTCGGGGTTTAGTTTTTAGATAGCTTCCAGCTTCCGGCTGCCGGCTTCCAGCTTCAAGTCAGGTCTGATTGTCCAGCTGGGAGCTGGCAAGCTGGAAGCTGGAAGCTCCTATCCAAACATCGTTCTAATCACAAACCACACGTTCGCCGGCCTTTCGGCAAGCCTGCGCATGTACCACGGGAACCAGTACTCGCCGTAGCTGATGAGGACCCGCAGGCGCTGCCCTGCTTTCGCGAGGCGAAGCTGCTGCTGGCGCTGGATCCCGTAGAGCATCGCGAACTCGTAGGCTGACTTCGGCACGTTGTGCTGCTCGATGTACGCCATGAGCCGATCGGCGAGCGGAATATCGTGCGTCGCGATGTGCAGCAGCGTCCCGGACTTCTGTGCGTCGGCGGCCATCAGCCGCGTGCACAGCGTGTAGAACGCGTCGTCGACGTCGGACTTCTTCGGATACGCAACGTCGGGCGGCTCGAGATACGCGCCCTTGACGATACGGATGGCCGGGCCGAGCGGGATCATCGCTTCGACGTCCTTCGGCGTGCGGTAGAGGTACGCCTGGATGGCGATCCCGACGCGCGCGCTTCTCGCGCGCGAGCGTTTGAAAATCTCGATGGTCGGATCGACGTACGGCGAGCCCTCCATGTCGATCCAGACGAAGTTTCCGAGCGCGTCGGCCCGTTCGACCAGGCGATCCATGTTGCGCTCGCAGAGCGCGCGGTCAAGGTCGAGGCCGAGCTGCGTCGGCTTGATCGAGATGTGCGCGTCGAGCCCCGCTGCCGCCACCTTGTCGAGCACCTCGAGGTAGTGACGCGTGACCTCTTCGAACTCCTCGACTTTCGTCAGGTTCTCGCCAAGGCGCGTGAGGATGGTGTTGATGCCGAGCTTCTGCAGCGCCGCCGCCGCCTCGAGTGCGTCCTCAATCAGCTCACCGGGCATGAACCGGGTCACCGATCGTCGAACGAACCCCCACTTGGTCACGTGGTCACGAAGCCACGGATTGGTCGACGCTGCAAGCAGCGTCTTTCTCATCACGCTCATTGAAGAAGGATTCCTGCGCTATCTTTGCTCTGAGTTGAGTCTAGAGCACGCTTCGAATGAGGCCGCCGTCGACCTGCACCGTTGCGCCCGTCATGTAGGACGCCGCGTTGGACAAAAGGAAGGCCGCCACGCGACCAAACTCTTCCGGGTGTCCGTAGCGGCCCATGGGAATGGTGGCCATCGACCTGGCCTTGGTTTGCTCGGCCGTCAGCCCCTGCTTCTTGCCGTTGATCTCGTCGAGCTGGCGGAGGCGGTCGGTGTCGATCCGGCCCGGCACGATTTGGTTGACGCGGATTCCCGACGATGCGAGCTCGAGCGCCAGCGTTTTCGCGAGCGCGGAGACCGACGCGCGCAGCACCGTGGAGAGTCCGAGATTCTGAATGGGTTCTTTCACCGACGATGAAGTGGACATTAGAATGGCCCCGCCGCCGCGCGCCGCCATGGAAGGCACTGCTGCCCGCACCATGCGCAGCGCGCTGAACAGCAGCAGATCGACTGCGCCCTGCCACGCCGCATCGTCGAACGACAGCGCCGCGCCGGCCGGCGGCCCGCCGCCGTTGGCGAAGAGCAGATCCACGCCGCCGAATCTGTCCTCGGTTGCGCGGGTCCAGCGGAGAATGCCTTCGGCGGATCTCACGTCGAGCGGCGTTGCGAGCACCTCGCTCGACCCGAGACGCTCGGCCGCCGCGCAGACAGACGCCTCGTCGCGCGATGCAATCGACACGAGCGCGCCTTCGCTCGCGAGCGCCTGCGCCACTGCGAATCCCAGTCCACGGCTCGCGCCCGCGACCATCGCCACCTTGCCCTTCAGCCCAAGGTCCATGCCACCTCGAGCCTCGGATTGTATCGTGTTCAGCAAACGCGGAGTCGGGCTTGCCACGCCTGATTCAGACCTTGCCATGTGCCACGCTCCCGTTGGCTTCAACCCATGCCATCACGCGATCGAGCGCCTCGCGCGTCGTCTCGTCGAGCGCGGCGCCGGGCGCCCGCGTCGCCGGACTCGCGAGCGCTCCGCGCTTGTGAAGTACTTCCTTGCGGATCGCCATGCCGATCCCTTCCTGGAACTCGAAACGCATGAGCGGCACGGCCCGGTAGAACACGTCCGCCGCGTCCTGCACGCGGCCCGCGCGAAAGAGCCCCACGATCTGGACGAGGATCTCTGGAAAGGCAAAGCCGGTCATGGCGCCTGTTGCTCCAGCCAGCAGCTCTTCGAGGAGGAACACTCCACCGAGCCCGCCGAAGATCCGGACGTCGCCGACGTCACCAATTTTCTCGACTTCATTGAGAATGCGCGTGGTCTTGAACGGCGTCGGCGGATCCTCCAGCTTGATCGTCCGTGCGCGCGGGATTTCTTTGGCGATTCTCGCCAGGAGCCACGGCTCCATCGCGTACCCGGAGATCGGCGGATAGTCCTGCACGACGATTTCGATGTCGACCGCCTCGGAAAGCGCGTGAAAATGACGCAGGACCGCGTCCGAATTCAGCTTCGGCATCCGCGGCGGGCTGACCATCACGGCCGTCGCGCCTGCCTCTTTCGCGTGCCGGCTGTAGTTGATGCACGCCCTGGTCCCCTCAGCGGTCGTGCCCGCGACAACCCCGATGCGGCCGGCGACGTGCCCGGTCACAACCTCGAGTACACGGCGGCGCTCCGCGTCGTCCAGGCGAGCCACTTCGCCCGTGACACCCAGGGCGGTGACACCGTTCACGCCGGCGCCGAGAAACAGGTCGACAACGCGGCGCAGGCTGGCATCATCGAGATCGCCGCCAGAGGTGAACGCCGTGGGGAGCACCGAGTATACGCCTTCGAGCTTCAAGCTCATCCTCCTGAGGATGCCGGTCCAGAGGTCCCCGATCGGGCCTCAGAACCCTAAATTCTTGATCGACTTCGGGCCGCGCTCGCAATTCCTAAATATGATGAGGGCATTACCGGGCCGACCAACCAATCAGGCCCGTACCCGTCGAACAGCAACATGCGCGAAATTCGTAATGCCTTCCGGACCATGAAAGCCGCCCCCGTCGTGTCCGCCGTAGCCATTCTGTCACTGGCGCTCGGAATCGGCGCGAACACCGCGATGTTCTCGATTCTCGACAGCCTGCTGCTTCGGTCGCTGCCTGTCAAAGATCCGCAGCGTCTGGTGATGGTAGGTCAACTGCCCCGCGGCAGAACGTCGTGGACGAACCCGATCTGGGAGGCCATCCGCGACCGTCCGGAACTCTTCGACGGCGCTCTCGCCTGGTCCAGCACTCGGTTCAACCTGTCGCAGGGCGGACCGACCGAGTTCGTCGACGGTGTGTGGACGACCGGGCGCTACTTCGACGTGCTCGGCGTTCAAGCGATCCTCGGACGCACGTGGACGCCCGACGACGACCGGCGAGGCGGCGGACCCAATGGCGCGGTCGCGGTCATCAGCTACGCCTTCTGGCAACGACGCTACGGCGGCGCGGCCGACGTGATCGGCCGCGCCCTCACGGTCGAGCGCGTGCCGTTCACGATCGTCGGCGTCACACCGCCGGGGTTCTTCGGCGTCGACGTCGGCCGGACGTTCGACGTCGCCATTCCGCTCGGCACCGAGCCGCTCATTCGCGGCAAGGAAAGCAGCCTCGACCGCCGTTCGACGTGGTGGCTGAACGTAATTGGCCGGCTGAAGGCAGATCAATCGCTCGAGGCCGCACAAGCGGCTCTGCGCGGCGTACAGCCGCAGCTGCGTGACGAAACGCTGCCGCAGGACTGGCGCGAGGACGACAAGCAGAACTACCTGAAAGAGCCGCTGATGCTGGACCCTGCCGCCACGGGCAACTCCGGCCTGCGCACGCGCTATCAGCGCCCGCTGACCACGCTGATGGTGGTCGTCGGCCTCGTCCTGCTCATCGCATGCGCAAACATCGCGAACCTGCTGCTCGCGCGCGCCACCGCGCGTCGGCATGAACTGAGCGTCCGTTTGGCGCTCGGCGCATCGCGCGCCCGACTTGCGCGCCAGCTGCTGACCGAAAGCCTCGTGCTGTCCGGGCTCGGCGCTGCGCTCGGCCTCGTGTTCGCGCAGTGGTTCAGCCGCCTCCTCGTCGGGCAGTTGTCGAGCGCCACGAACAACGTTCACCTGGACATGTCGCTCGACTGGCGCATCCTCGGGTTCACGGCCGCCGTCGCAATCGCAACGGCCGTAATCTTCGGAACCGTGCCCGCGCTGCGCGCCACTCGCGTCGCGCCGCACGACGCGATGAAAGCGCAGGGCCGCGGGATTGCCGGCCAGAACCGATTCGCGCTTGGCAACCTGCTCGTCGTCGTGCAGGTGGCGCTGTCGATGGTGCTGCTGGTCGGTGCGGGACTGTTCGTGCGCACGTTTGCCTCGCTCGCCAATCTCCAGCTGGGATTCGACCGGCAGCCCGTGCTCGTCGCGTCCGTCAACCTCCAGCCTCTGCAGCTGGAGCCGGATACACGCGGGGACCTCCTGAGCAGGCTGCGAGACGCGGCGGCCTCGACGCCTGGCGTGCAGCGCGCGGCGCTGTCGGTCGTGACGCCGATCAGCGGCAGCACCTGGTCCTGGCGGCTCGAGCTCGTCGACGGCAAACAGATCGAGGTCGCGGACAAGGGCGTCTTCGTCAATTACATCAGCCCCGACTGGTTCAAAACATACGGCACCAGAATGCTCGCCGGCCGTGATTTCACTACCGGCGACAAACGCGGTGCCCAGCACGTCGCGATCGTCAACGAGGCGTTCGCACGCAAGTTCACGGGCGGCGCCAACCCCATTGGCCACAGGGTCCGCGAGCCTGCCCGCCCCAGCAGCCCGAATCCCGAGCGCGAGATCGTCGGGTATGTGGCTGATGCAGCGTATCGATCGCTGCGTGAGCCGGTCCCAGCGACGATGTACGTGCCGTTCGAACAGAACCCCACGGCGCCATCGTCTGCCTCGATCAGCGTCCGGTCGGCGACGGGCTCCCCAGCCCTGCTCACCAGGGGCCTGGCGTCCGCGCTGACCGGCGTGAACGGCGGTGTGGCCATCACCTTCAGACCGATCGCCGATCAGATCGATGCCGCGCTGACCCAGGAGAGGCTCGTGGCGATGCTGTCGGGGTTCTTCGGCGTGCTGGCGCTGCTGCTCGCCGCGCTGGGACTCTACGGCGTCACGTCGTACGCCGTCAGCCGCCGGCGGACCGAGATCGGCCTCCGCATGGCGCTTGGCGCAGCCCCCTCCGGTGTGGTCGGCATGGTCCTCGGCCGAGTGGCGCTGCTCGTCGGACTGGGCGTGGTCGCCGGCCTCGCGACGAGTCTCTGGGCGTCGAAGTTCGTGACTCCGCTGCTCTACGGTCTGCAACCGCGTGATCCAGTCACGCTGACGAGCGCCGCGGTCGTCCTCGCCACGATCGGCGCGCTGGCCGGCTGGATCCCGGCCATGCGCGCGTCACGCATTGACCCGGCGAGGGTGCTGAGAGACGGGTAGGAAGAGTGGCAGGGTGCGAGGGGGCCTCAGTGCCACGGTGCTTGGGGTGCCAAGCACTCAGGCACCGAGGCACCCGGCAGCCTGGCACCCTAAGGACGCGGGCACTCAGGCACCCTGGCACCTTGCTCCTTCAAAACGACAACTTCGCCTGCACCCGGATCACCCTCGGGTCCTGGAATCCGCTGGCCTTGCCGAATCGCGCGTCGGGACGGAAGTTCTGCGCCGTCGCCACCGCGACCGGATCGAACCCGCCAAAGAAGGTCGCGTCCGACACGTTGAACTGATCGCGGTACGGCGTCGTCTGGAAGCCGGTCACGGTCTTCTGATCGAAGAGGTTGATCGCGTTCAGACCGATGGTCACGCGCATGTTGCTCGGCAGGCGGAAGTCCTGCTGTAGGAGCAGGTCGACCTGAGAGAACGTCGGCGTGCGGCCCAGGTTGCCGCGGCCGTACGGGAAGAAGTTGATGTTCTTCTCGCTCATGATGGTCGACTTCGGCACGCCGCTCTCGACGATCGCGTTCACGCCGACCATCGTCCCCCACGGTAGATCGTAGGTGCCCTGCACTTTGAACTGATGGGGGCGATCGGTCCCGAGGCGACCGTTTGTCGGATTGCCCTGCGTGTCGTACGAGTAGTAGAGCAGGTTGAACGACCGGCCTGAGTTGGGCTGAAGGCTTCCGACGGCTTCGTCGGAGCTCGCGATGCCGGACCAGTTGCCGCGCAGGTAGCTATAGAGGTAGCTGATGTCGGCCGACCACCGGTTCGCCAGCCGCTTGCGCAGCCGGATCTCGATTCCGTCGTAGTCGCGCACCGCCGGCGGCTGCGCGGGATTGTTCCGACCGAGGGGGTAAGTCCCGAGCTCGCTGCCGTAGCCGGGATTGTTGACGCCGCAGTCCTCTTCGCCGCTCGGCGTGAAGTTGCACACGGCCTCGATCGCGTAGTCGACCCATTTGTGTGCATAGCGGACGCCGAGCGACATCGTGCGATTCAGCTCGTGGTCGATGCCGAGCGTAAACTCCTGCGACCTCGCCGCCTTCAGGTCCGGATCGACCAGGTCATGCGAGGGGTTGTTCGCCACGGGTCGAAAGTCGAACTGCGTGATGAAGGAGCCCGGACAACCGCTGCCGGGCAGCCCGTCTCCGCACGAGATCGACGGCCAGTCGAACGAGTCGAGCGTGTAGTAGTTGTTCATCCAGTTGTCGCCGCCGAACATGACGCGGCCGACCGTGAGCTTCATCAGATCGTAGAAGATCCCCCAGCTGCCGTAGAGCTTCCACTGACTGTCGCCCCGCACGTCGTAGGCAAACCCCACGCGCGGTGCAATCTTGTCGTTGAAGTTGAACTCGACGCCAGGATTGTCGACGCGGTACGACGGCACGTCCTCGCTCTCGGTCCGCACCCCGAGGTTCAACGTGAGCTTGCGGTGGAGGGTCCACGAATCCTGCACGAAGAGCCCGACGTTGTTCGACTCGATATCACCGATCGTCACGAAGCGGACGACGTTGTAGTAGCCATACTTCCCGCTGATGCGCCGGCCGTCGTTGAGCGCGTAGGACTGATTCCAAAACAGCTGGACCGTCGATGCCTGCTCGCCGGAGAGGGTGTTGTCGACAATGCGCTCCACCTGGAAGCCGCCCTTGAGGGTGTGCTGACCGCGCCAGTTCCCGTATCGGGTCATATCGGCGTTGAAGTTGAACCGGCTCAGACCGCCGCGCACGAACTGCGAGCTCGACGGGTTGTCCGCATAGCCGCTCACCTGCTGCAGGTTGGCCGGGATCTCGGGGAACGGGCACCCTGACGATCCGGGGGCCGCGGTCGGATTGCAGATGTTCGTCGAACCCTGGAAGACGTGCCGCAGCGCCGTGCTGAACGTGCCGACGTCGTGCTGATCGACCTTGAACCGGGTCACCGTCACGTTGACGTACGTCTTGTTGTTCATCACCCAGTCGAGAACCCCGGAGTAGGAATCGTTCGACGAGTCCCTGCGGATGACCGACGGGAAGAGCGCCGGGTTGGCGTTGCTGACTCCGAGCGGCCCGGAGGCGGGTAACCCGTATCCGCCTTCGTCGCGCTGGTTCGACGCGGCAAACCTCCCGCGCAGGTTCTTGGTGATCTGCCCGCTGACGTTGTAGTTGATGAGGTTCGTCCTCGGCTTCTGGCTGAACGTGCCGAGCTGGCGCGTGCTGTTGAAAAGCACGGTGCGGGTCCGGCTGGTCCAGCTCGGGTCGTAGCCCACGTAGAACCAGAGGCGATCCTTGAGAATCGGACCGCCGAGATCGAAGATCGGCTCGGGGCTCGAGTAGTCGTCGATTGGCGTCGTCACGTACTCCGCGACCGTCGTGTTCGAGGGGCTCAGCCGGAGCGTCTCGCGCACGTCTCCCTGAAGATTGTCGCCGGTGTAGTAGATGCCCGCGCTCCCGTGGTACGCGTTGCCGCCAGACTTGGTGATCGCGCTGATGACGCCGCCAAGCGACGCGCGATACTCGGCCGAGTAGCCGCTGGCCTTGGCCTGTACAGTGTCGACGAAGTCGGGCGGCAGGGCTTTGCCCGACGTGCCGTTCAACAGGTTGGTCGTATCCACGCCGTCGATCAGGAACCGGTTGTCGGCACCGCTCGCGCCGTCGATCTGGATGCCGCGGTTCCTCGCCTCGCTCGTAATCCCTGGCGCAGAGGTGACCAGGGCAGCAAAATCACGCCCTTTCGGGATGCGCTCGATCGTTTCAGCCTGGACGTTCGCGCCGGCTGTGTTCTGTTTGACGTCGATGAGCGGCGACTCGCCGGTGACCTTGATGGTCTCTGAGACGGCGCCCACCTGCATGGCGAGGTCGATCTTCAGAATCTGGCCGAGCTCGAGGCGAACGTCAGCCGACCTGGCTTGCTGAAAACCCTGCAGCGTTGCCGTCACTTCGTACCGGCCGGGCCGGAGCGCCGGAAACCGATACGTGCCCGCGCTGTCGGTGACCGTACTCTCGACGCCGGCAAGCGAAGGGCTTCGCGCTTCGACCGTCACCCCCGGCAGCACGCCGCCGGAGCTGTCCCGTATCGTGCCTTCGATCGACGCCCGCTGCTCCTGCGAGGCAGCCGGTGTGGCGAAGAGCAGGAGTGCCGTCACGGTACATAACCATCTCGTCATGAAGAAATCCTCCCCCGTCAAGTCTCTTGCCCACTTGCCGATGACGTGATGCTGCAGTGCTGTGACGACGGTAGCAAATCGATAATAGTGATGCGCTCATCGGCGTATGCGAAAAAGTAATGCGCCCATAACCGGAGCCTGCGCCTACAATCGAGCCGTCAACTCTCACGAGACAGGAGCCGGCTCTCACGAGGTAGAAGTCAGTATGAAGGTCGCACCGATCGCGGCCGCGCTGCTGCTGGTCCCAGGCGCTGCGGGCGCGCAGTACTATCAAACCGACTTCCCGGCCGACGAGTTCAAAGCGCGGCACGCGCAGGTCTTCGCGCAGATTGGCGAGAACGCCGTCGCCGTCGTGCAGGGCGTGCATCAAACGGAAGGCTTCACGCTTCCCCGCCAGCACAACACGTTCTACTACCTGTCCGGAATTGAAACCCCCGGCGCGTATCTGCTTCTCGACGGTCGGACGAAGAAGGTCACGCTCTACTTGCCTCCACGCAATCAGCGGCTCGAGGCCGCCGAGGGGCGCGTGTTGTCGGCCGACGACGTCGAGCTCGTCAAGCGGGTGTCCGGCGCGGATGAGGTTGCGTCGGTTGAGGCGATGGCGACGGCCGGCTGGCCGCTGACGCTCGGTCCGGCGGGGACCGCCGGTGGCGGACGAGGCGGCGGCCGCGGCGCTGCGCCAACGGCGGTTTATGCCGAATTTTCCCCTGCCGAGAATCTCGGCCAGAGCCGCGGCGAGCTCGTGTCGTCGGAAACCGCGCGCGTGAACGATTTCTGGGACGGAGCCGTCTCGCGCCAGAAGCGGTTCGTGGAGCTGCTGCGTGCGCGGCAGGCGCGGGCCGAGATCCGCAACCTCAACCCGATCCTCGACGAGATGCGCAGCATCAAGAGCCCGCGCGAGATCGCGATGGTTCGACGCGCGTCGCAGATCGCGGGGCTGGCGATGATGGAAGCCATGCGCAGCACCGAGCCCGGCGTCACCGAGTATCAACTCGATGCCGCCGCTCGGTACGTATTCCTCGTCAACGACGCGCGCCTCGAAGGCTACCGGTCGATCACGGCCAGCGGCACCGAGAACATCAACAACATGCACTACTTCCGGAACACTTCTTCGCTCAAAGACGGCGACCTGGTGCTGATGGACTACGCGCCGGACTATCGCTACTACACGAGCGACATCGGGCGGGTCTGGCCGGTCAACGGGAAGTATGCAGCGTGGCAGCGCGAGCTCATCCAGTTCATCCTTGAGTACCGCAGCGCCGTCATGACGCGGATTCGTCCGGGCGTCACCAGCCGCCAGATCATGGACGAGGCCAAAGCGGCGATGGAACCGGTGTTTGCGCGTACGAAGTTCTCCAAGCCCACGTTCGAGAAGGCCGCGCGCATGCTCGTCGAGACCGGCGGAGGTGTCTTCTCGCACACGGTCGGGATGGCGGTCCACGACGTCGGCCGGTACGCGGGCGCGCCGCTCAAGCCGGGCCAGGTGTTCTCGGTGGATCCGCAGCTTTGGGTGCGGGAAGAGAATCTCTACCTGCGATACGAAGACACCGTGGTCGTGACCGAGACCGGCGTCGAGAACTTCACCGACTTCCTGCCCTCGGAACTGGCCGACATGGAGCAGCTCGTACAGGAGAAGGGCGTCGTCCAGAAAGCACCGCCGGTTCCCGCGTCGGCGATTCCGCGCAAATGAACGATGGTACTCTCCGCATCAACCGAGGAGCGTTCTCATGGATCTCTTGCAGCTCGAGCATTTCCTGGCGGTCGTCGAAGAGCGCACGTTCACGCGCGCAGCCGAACGCGTGTGCCGCACGCAACCGGCGGTGAGCCAGAGCATCAAGAAGCTCGAAGAGGAGGTCGGCGCTCCCCTCTTTGCCCGCGACGTGCACGAGGTCTCGCTGACCGAAGCGGGCCGGGTGCTCGCCGACTACGCGCGTCGCATGGTGCACCTGCGCGACGAAGCGCTCAGGCAGGTCACCGAGCTCAAGTCACTCAAGGCGGGCACGCTGGCGATCGCCGCGCACGAGTCCGCCGCCGTCTACCTGCTGCCGGCGCCGCTGAGGACGTATCTGCAGAAGTTCCCCGACATCAAGGTCGGCATCTATCGCAGCCGGCTCAACGAAATTCCGCGGCAGGTCATGGACCGCGAAGTCGACGTCGGCTTCGTGAAAGACGAGCCGGCGTTCCACGAGCTGCAATGGGTCGACGTGCACTCCGACGAGATGGTGTGCATCGCGTCGCCCCGCCACCCGCTGGCGTCGAAGGCCGACGTCCGCATCCGCGATCTCGGCTCCGAGCAGTTCGTGCTCCATCATCTCTGCAGCACGACCGCCGAGACGATCCTCCGGCTCTTCGAACAGAACGGCACACGCTGCCGGATCGTCGCCGAGCTCTGGAGCTTCGAGAACATCAAAAGCTTCGTCCAGGAGGAAGTCGGCATGGCGTTCGTGCCGGGCATCACCGTCCGGCAGGAGCTGCGCGACGGAACGCTCGTCCGCGTGCCACTGCGGGAGCTGGCAGTCCCCCGCCGGACCCTGATGATCTACCGCGAACAGGGATATGTGTCGGACACCGCTCGCGAGCTCATCAAGATCGTGCGGGCCTTCAACTGGGACCAGAACTTCAGCGACAAACAAGCCCTGCGCAACCCAGTCGCTGCAATGGAACCGACCGAGCTGCGCAACCGGATCCGACGCAACGCGTTGCGCATTAGCGATGCGGCGGTCAGAAAACCCTGAGCGCGTAATCTTCGCCCGGGTGACCCAAAAGAGAGAGCGTCCATGAGAAACGCCGCAATCGTCGCGGTCCTGCTGGCCGGCGCCGTGCTGGCCGCAGGTGCGCAGCAGACCCCACCGCGGCCGCAAGGCCAGCAAGCGCCGGCAGCCGCGGAGCGCGAACCGCTCACGCCGGCGCCCGCGCGCCGGGCGGACGAGGGCCGCGGGCCGTTCAAGACGCTCGTCGTTCGCGGCGCCATCCTCATCGACGGCAGCGGCGCACCGCCGGTTGGCCCGGTCGACATCATCATCGAAGGCAACCGCATTCAGTCGGTGCGCAGCGCCGGGACGCCGAGCCTGCCCCTGCGCGCCGGACGCCCGCCGCAGAACTCCGATCTCGAGATTGACGCGACCGGCATGTATGTCATGCCAGGGTTCGTCAGCCTGCACGAACATGCCGGGGGCGCACCCAAGAACCCCGAAGCGGAGTATCCCTACAAACTCTGGCTCGCGCACGGTGTCACGACCGTGCGAGGTGTGCCGTTGACGGAGCACGCGCTGACTGTCAGGGAACGCGAGCGGAGCAACCGCAACGAGATCGTGGCGCCCAGACTGGTCAACTATCAGCGGCCAGGCGCTGGATGGGGGAAGGGCCCGGTCGACAGCCTCGAGACCGCGCGCGAGTGGGTCCGCTGGGGCGTCGCCAATGGCCTCGAGGGCCTCAAGCTTGGCGCGCAGCGGCCGGACATCGTGGCCGCGCTCCTCGACGAGGCGAAGAAGCACAACCTCGGCTCGACCGCGCACCTCCAGCAGACGGGTGTTGCGCAGATGCACGCGCTGACGGCCGCCACGCTGGGACTGCAGACGGTCACTCACTTCTACGGCCATTTCGAGGCGTTGCTCAAGGACTACGTCGTGCAGCCGTGGCCGGTCGATCAGATCAATGACGACGAGCAGATGCGCTTCGGGCAGGTGGCGCGACTGTGGGACAAGATTCACCCGCCGGGAAGCCCGGAGTGGAAGGCGTACCTCGAGGCGCATCGCAAGCTGAACACCACGTTCGATCCCACGATGACGGCGTACGCCGCAGGTCGCGACCTGATGCGCATGCGCAACGCCGACTGGCACTCGCGCTACACGCTGCCGTCGCTGATGGATTTCTACTCGCCGAGCCGCAGCACGCACGGATCCTACTGGTACTACTGGACGCTCGACGACGAGATCGCGTGGCGCAACTTCTACCAGGTCTGGTTCAGGCTGCTGAACGACTACAAGAAGATGGGCGGTCGCGTGACGATCAGCGCCGACGCGGCGTTCATCTACAACACGTACGGATTCGGCAACATCCACGAGATGGAGCTGGTGCAGGAAGCGGGCTTCCATCCGCTGGAAGTGATCCAGGCGGCGACTTACAACCCGGCGATGACGCTCGCGGAAGCGGCCGGCAAACCGATCGATCGCGGCGTGGTCCGTGCAGGTCTGCTCGCCGACATGGTTATCGTCGACCAGAATCCGCTCAAGAACCTGAAGGTCCTCTATGGAACCGGCGCACTCAGGCTGAACGATCAGACCGGCAAGCCGGAGTGGATCGGCGGGATCAAGTACACGATCAAGGATGGAATCGTGTACGACGCGAAGAAGCTGCTGGCTGACGTCGCCGCCATGGTCGAGAAGCAGAAGACGGGACGACGGACGTCTACCTCTTCGCAGTAGTTCAGGTTCAGAAATCCACACTGATCCCGAACCGCATCAGCCTCGGCGACAGGATCTCGGTCGGCCGCAGATACGAGCCCCCAACGTTGACGTTGTACCCCACGACCGTGTCGGCGTTGCTCAGGTTGAAGAACTCAATCATCGGCGTGATTCGTCGAGCGCCAAACCTGAACGTCCGTGACACGCGAAGGTCGACCATCGTGACGTCCGGGAGCCGTTCGTCGCCCCGTGTGCTCAGCCGCACGCTCTGGGACGATCGGGTCAGCGTCGGGAACACCGTTCGCGTCACGGCGTACGTGGACTGATACGGGTAGCCGTCGTTGACGATGAAGCTGCCGCTGATACTGATCTCGTACGGGGCCACGTACGAGCCGGACACGCGATAGGCGTACTCCGAGTCCGTGCCTTCGATCCCTTGCGGGAAGTTGAGCAAGTTGTTCGGGTCGTTCAGATCGCCCGTCAGCACTCCCCCTTCGTTGCGTCCGAGGGTCAAGCCGGCGAGGAGCTGCCAGCGATCGCTCATGCGCTTGGAGGCCGTGAACTCCACGCCCTGATAGGTCGTGTCGAGCACATCATAGTTGTCGAACACGTTGTCCTGCAGGCCGTTGAACGCCGCCTGTAGATTGTAGAACGTGATCGAGCCGCCAGGTCCGGCGGGCGCGCCGGGCACTGCGACCGTCTGCGGCGTGTACGCGCTCGTCGGCACGGCGACGTTCCGCGATCCGATCAGCTTCCGGTTCGTCCGGTAGTAGTACATCGCGCCCACCCGGATATCGCGCGCAAGCTGGTGTTCGACGCCGGCGGTGAACTCGTCTGAGTAGGGCCAGTCCGGACCGTTCGCATCCGGATATCGGCTCGTCTGTCCCGGGAACCCGCTGAACGTGCCGAGCTCGGTCTCCTGCGGAATCCGATCGCCGTTGGCGTCGGTCCACGGACGGGTTCCGTTCGTGAACTGGAAGGGGTGCACGCGCTGGACCGTGTTCAGGCCGATTTGGCCGGCGTACCGGCTCGCGCTGGCCTTCAATGCGGTCTGACCGTTGCCGAACAGGTCATAGACGACACCGGTCCGCCACACCCCGCGCCAGCCGTCGAACACGTCGGTCTCCGCGAGCGTGCTCGCCGCGCTGAAGGGGCCTGCCGCCTTCGACTGGGCCGGCATCCAGCCGCGCCCGTGATCGACGCGCACGCCGAGGTTCAGCGTGAGCTTCCTGATTGACCACGTGTCCTGCGCGAAGAGCCCGAACAGCCGGATCTTGCTGTTGTTGGCCGTGGGCGTGTTGAAGAGGCGAACGGAATTCGCCGCACCGTTGTTGAACACGATGTACCTGTCCCCATTCACCCAGAACTGGTCGTACATCCCCATCTGGGCGACCTGCATGCCGCCTTTCAGCAGATGATCGCCGCCCGGGCCCCCGGTCGTGTACGAGAAGACGTTGTCGAACTGCGAGCGATAGTTGGGCGCCTCTTCGTGCCGCTGCGCCGCGACCGACGCCGTGCTGAGCCCATCGTCGACGATCCGCAGATCGTTCGGTCCGACTTCCGGCTGGTAGTAGTAGTTCGTGATCCCGTCCATGATCCCGAACGTCGATTCGACCACCATCTTTCGGCGGACGAACGTGTACTTCACCTGCGTGGACGATGCGGGGTTGGTCTGCCAGAGCGAGGCACGATCCTCGACAAAATTCGGCGGCGTGTCGCGACGATGGAATCGTTCCTTCCAGTTGTAGTTCCAGGAGACCCCGACCTTCTGATTCGTGGTCGCCTGCCACAGCCCCTTGCCGGACGTATTCCAGATCACGTTGTCGTCGACGGCGCGGCTGCCGTCCGGATTGCGTGCGAGCGTCAGCTTGTCGACGCGCCAGTTTCGGTACGCGCCGTTGATCCAGAGCTTGTCCCGCACGATCGGGCCTCCGCCCGCGAGGTTGAAGTCGTACAGCTTCGTGATGGGAATCCCGCCCGGAAGTCCGGCCGCGATAGCGGCATCGAAGTTCTCGCTCTGCCAGTTCTTGTTCGCGTAGAACGTCTTCATGTCGCCGCGCCAGCGATTGCTGCCGCTCTTGGTGACCATGTTCAGATAGATGCCGCCCGTCATCACCTCGGCGGGGATTGCCGATGTCTGATAGTTGATCTCCTCGAACATCCCCTGGTCGTAGTACAGCATCGTCGCGCCGCCGCCACCGCCCGGCCAGTTGACGGTGGTCCCGTCGATCGAGAAGTTCTTGTCGTCGTCGCGCGATCCGTGAACGCGAAGCGTGCTCTGCTGCATGGCTTGCGTGCCGCCGACGTCGTAGGTATTGACCTGTACGCCGGGAATGATCTTCGCGAGCGACCACGGATCGCGGCCCGTTGGCACGCCTTCCAGGATCGCCTGGCTCATCACGGTTTGCTGTAGGTTCGACTTCACGTCGACCGTGGGCGACTCGCCCGCCACGGTGATCGTCTCCTGCAACGCGCCCACTTCGAGCTTCAAATTGACGGTCGCCGTAAAGCTGGCGCTGACGGCGATGTCGCGGCGCTCGACCGTGCGGAAGCCTTGCAGCTCGAACTTCAACGTGTAGGCCCCGGGAGGCAGGCGATCGAAGCGGTATGCACCCGAGCTGTCGGTGACCTGCGTCACCGTTCCGCCGATCAACCGCTCGCCGCTGAGCGCGACGGTCACACCGGGCAGCACGCCGCCGCCCGAGTCTTCGACAGCGCCTGCGATGGTTCCCGTGGCAACTTGCGCGCGCGCCGGCGCGAGCGTGACGAGCGTGAGCAGTACGGCGACCGGCAGCGACCGTGGGCGACGGATCATGGTGGTCCTTCTCCTGACCGTCCAACGTGGACCTGAACCGCAGAGTCGTGTTCGCGACGAGCTGTAGAAAGTAGGGTGCTACGCGCGGGTATACACCCCCGCGCCCCGACTGATCCAATCAGTAGATGTGATGGCGAGATAAGGCTGACGAATTCGCGAGTGCGGAGTGGCGATCTACGAGTGCGAAACGCCCGCAGGCGAGTGCGAATGACGAACCGGCGTTCTCAGGAGCCACGGAAACGCGCGCGCAACCGACACTCTCAGTCGATCACCAACGCCCGCTTGATGTAGTCGATGCCTGGGAAGTTCTGCCTGAGATAGGCATTCCCTTCGTTGAAGAGCACGTCCTGTTTGCCTCCGCGAATCCCGCCGCCCGCTTTCTCGCCGTGCTCCACGTAGAGCGCGTCAGCGACCTCCATCCCTTCGGTCACACGCGCGAAGGGCACGAAAGGCTCGCCGTCGTGCGTCGCGGCATTGTCCATGAGGTTGATGAACATCTGCGTCGTCCGGCCGTTGGGATCCTTGAACGCGTAGGCCACCGTCCCGCGTGCGTTCGAAAGCTGGCGTGAATCGTCGGGAATCGTGCGCGTGCGCCAGATTGTGGAAATCGCCGGATCCGAGCTGATGCCAAACTGAATCCACGTCTGCGGCCGCGCGCGGAAGAAGGGAGAGTCGTCGTAGTACCCATGCCGCACGAGATTGTAGAAACGGTCGGCGCCGTGCGGCGACCACGAGCGCTGCATCTCGAGCGTGATCGTCCCCTTCGTCGTCTCGAAGCGGACGCGGCAGACATCGGGCGCGCGTCGGTTCATCTCCGGGTGGTCGGGGTTCAGGAGAAGCGCTCTGTCGGGCCCTTGAATCACCGCGAGCCACGTCAGTCCCAGCACAGTCAGAAGCAGCGGTGATTTGAGCATGGAGGCATGCTAATACATTCATCACCGCAATTGACTTGATCACCTTCCCCACTCGACATAGGTTGGTGACCCATGGCCTCTGATATGGATCGCCGGGACTTTCTCGCGTCGACGCCGGGCGCGATGGTGCTTGCCGGACGCGTGCTCAATCAACAACCTCTGGCCACGACTTCCACGAGCCTTGCCTCGAGCGTCGCGAAGATCGAGCCGTTCGACTACGAGGGCGTCAGACTTCGTCCGAGCCGATGGAAGGAGCAATCGGACGCCGCCCGCGAATTCTATTTCGGCTTGCCCAACGACGACATCCTGCATGGCAACCGTGCGGACGCAGGGCTGCCTGCGCCTGGGAAAACGCTCGGCGGATGGTGCGGGCGCAACAGCAACTCGATCCTGGGCCAGTGGCTGAGCGGCATGTCGCGTCTGTATCGCGCCACAGGAGATGCGCGCATGCGCGAGAAAGCCGTGGCGCTGATGACGGAGTGGGCGAAGACGGTGAAGGCGGATGGCGACGCGGGGATGCGTCACTACCCGTACGACAAGCTCGTCTGCGGCCTCGTCGACCTGCAGCTATATGCGGGTCACGCGCCGGCGATTCCGATGCTCGAGAAGGTCACGGCCTTTGCGATCAAGACCCTGGATCGGTCGAACAACCTCGCCGACCCGAGCCACAACACCGCGTACTACGGTGTGCCCCAGGAATGGTACACCCTGTCGGAGAATCTCTTCCGCGCGTACCGATTGACCGGCAATCCACAATTCAAGACGTTCGGCGAGGTGTGGCTGTATTCCGCGTGGTGGAACAAGTTCGCGCGAACGTCGGCCCCGTCCGATGCGCACGGCGTGCACGCCTACAGCCACGTCAATACCTTCAGCAGCGCCGCAATGGCGTACGACGTCCTGGGCGATGCGTCGTATCTGCAGATCCTGAAGAACGGCTACGACTACCTGCAGCAGACGCAGGTGTACGCCACCGGCGGCTACGGGCCGAACGAACGGTTTATGGCGCCCGACGGAAGCCTTGGCCGCGCGCTCGACACGAGATCCGACACCGCCGAGATCGTCTGCGGTTCCTGGGCGGGCTTCAAGATGGCACGCTACCTGATGCGGTTCACCGGTGAGGCGCGCTACGCGACTGGATGGAGCGTCTGTTCTACAACGGCGTCGGCGCGGCGCTTCCGCTCACGGGACGCGGGCGCAACTTCTACTACGGCGACTACCGCGTGGGCGGCGGGATGAAGGTGTACAACTGGGACAACTTCACCTGCTGCTCCGGGACGTACAGCCAGAACATGGCGGATTACTACAACCTGGCCTACTTCAAAAACGCTGGAAGCCTCTACGTCAATCTCTATGTACCTTCAGACGTGATGTGGCAGCGCCCAGACGGCGACGTGGTCGTCGAGCAGGAGACGCTGTATCCGGAGGTCGAGACGAGCGTGATCACGGTAAAGCCGGCGCAGCCTTCACGATTCGCGCTGAAGCTGCGCGTGCCGTCGTGGACGCGCGGCATGTCGGTCAAGGTCAACGGGACACCGGCGAACGTAGAGTGCAAGCCGGGCACCTGGGCAGCGATCGATCGCATGTGGAACGCCGGCGATCGGGTCGAGGTAACGATTCCGCTGACGCTCAGAATGGAGCCTGTCGATCGCCAGCACCCGGACCGCGTCGCGGTGATGCGTGGGCCAGTGGTGCTGACACTGGAGGGCACTTATCACGCCGGCGCCTTCCGCCTCCCGGAACGTGATGATGACCTCGCCACGTGGCTCGTCCCTGAAAAGTGGTCTCGGCCCCTCGCCATTTTCAGCCCCGGCGACGAGACACGCGATACGATGAGCGTCTTCCGCGTCGTCCCCCCCGACAAGAGCGCAGTGCGCTTGAAGTTCCGCCCGTTCTACGACACGGGCGAAGGGTATCCGTACTTCATGTACTTCGATCGAAAGGGATTGCCTTACAAGCTCTGGTAGCCACGGTCAGCGTTTCGCAATCGCCTCGTACACTGCTCTTGCCTGATCGATCGCGGCTTTGAACTTCTCCCGTTCGCCCGGCGTTCGCCAGCGGGTCCGCTGGCCATCCACTCGCGCCCAGATCGCATCAACGACATCGCGCAGAAAGATCGCGTCCTCCGGCGACGTGAACCGCTTCCCGTCCCGCACGACGTAGACGGGACTGGTCTGCGCGAAGGCGTAGCTGTCGGTGACATAGCGCGACGAGGGACCGACGACGCGCGCGGCGACCCAGCCGCCTTGGGGCACAGCCACGCTGCCGCGGAACGAGACCTTCTGAGCATCAGTGGGTGTCGCGGTCGCCGCGACACGACCATTGACGATCACCTCGAGCTTCTGGAGCGGCGCGATCGACATCGCATCGACCGTGACCTTCAGCTCGGGACGGTCGGCGCCGGCAAGGGCAATTTCCTCGCCAGGCCCCTTGCCTTCCACGTCGAGGAACAGCAGCGGTCCCGTCGTGCCGAACGTCCGCTGCGCCTTGATCCCATCGATCCACGACCGGAGGCTAAACGGCCCATGGATCTGCACATAGGTGCGATCGGCGCCGGGCGGAGGATCGCGCCAGACGTCGGAGAAGTTATCGGTTCCGGAGGTCGCCGCAATCCGGAAGCCGCAGTTGAGGAGCCGATAGTACATCTCCGCCGAGCCCACCTCGTCTGAAACGAGCGCACCGATGTCGTAGAAGTCTCCCTTGCCGAGCGCGATGTCCACCGGAATGAGCACGCCCGCACCTGCGGCTGGCTGCCGTACCGGCGAGTTGTACGGGTGCACGTAGCCAGCGATTCCACCCTGCTGCCGCGCGCCGTCGAGATACGCGATGTCGAGCTCGGGCTGCGCGTAGGCGGTTCCGGGATTCCCGGCCGTGAACGGCAGCACGTAGCGGCTGATGCCGATCATCGAGATGTGGCCGAGCGAGCCGCGGAACTCCTCGCCATATTGAAGGATGTGATCGGCCGTTGAGAGAGGATGCGGCTTGCCGGTCAGGTCGGACCATCGTCCCATCAGCCGCGTGCGGTCCATGTGAATCAGTGCATTGGTGACGCGCAGGTCCTCGGCGGTCAGCTGATTGAAGAAATGCTCGTGCGACAGGCCGAAGCGCCCCTGATGCAGATCGTGGACATGGGTATCGCCCGAATACCAGCCGCGTGCCGGCGCGTCGATCAGCCGCGAGAGCCGGAGCGTCACGTCGACGGCCCCGCCGGCCGGCACCTGCACCGTCGTGGAGGCCGGCCGGTACTCGAAGCCCTTCATCGCCTCGATGGCAAACAGGCCTGCAGGGACTTCGACTTCGAACGACCCGGTCGTGTGAAAGTAGTGCGTCTCGGTTGCCGCGATGACGCGGTGAAAACCGCCATCCGGCGCGTACGCGCGCTTGTCGGACGCCATCGGATAGATGCGCGCGGAGGTCGGCGTGCCGTCCGGCGCGAGCACGCGGCCGCGAATCCGGCCGGTGGGCGCGGCAGACTTTCGTGACTTCATCGCGACTTCCGACCATGACGAGATCGGACCGCCGCCGATCGGCGCGACGTAGAGGGTCGTGGGCCCCGTGCGATTGGAGACGAACGCGAAGCGATTGCCGTCGGGCGAGGCCGTGGGCGCGAATTCGTTCATCCGATCGGCGGAGAGATACACGGAGTTCCCGCCAGCGGCCGAAATGATCGCGATGTCGTTCGATCCAGGCTCGTCGGAGCTGAAGAGGATCGATCGCCCGTCCGGTGTCCACGCGGGCCTGGCCCGGTACTCGGTCTCCTCGTAGTGGACGAGCGACGTGTCGCCGCCATCCACGGGCTTGACCCAGAGGCCACCGGTGCCGAGCCTGCCGTCAACCGGGCTGATATAGGCGACCCTGGTGCCATCGGGAGACTCCGCGGGTTGAATCTGGTCGCGGGCACCCGCGATGAAGGGCGTCTCGGACTTGTCGGCGAATCGATAGCGGTAGATATCGAAATTGCCCCCACGCGCCGTCACGAAGTAGACCGTGGCGCCGTCGCGGCTCCAGGCGGGTTCAACATCGACGCGCCTGTCTGTCGTGAGTCGCTCCACATCTCCGCCGACCGCGCTGACCACGCCGATATCGAGATTCCCGTCGATGTCCATCGACAGCGCGAGGCGCGAGCCATCCGGGCTCCACGCCGGTTCGAAGTGGTACACCGGGCCCCTCGTCAACGCCACCGCCTCGCCGCCCTCGGCCGGTACCTTCCAGATGTCGCCGCGCATCGAGAACGCGATCCATTTCCCGTCGGGACTCCAGGCCGGGTCGAGCGGACCTGTGGAAACAGCCGGCAACATGTGGCGTTCGACCCGGTCGGAATGTCCGTACCGGTTCGGACCGGCGACGAGCGAGGCGATCGCCGAGGTCGCGATAAGGAGCGAGAGAACCGGAGCGGTGCGCGACATGGGGCGGATGATACAGGAGTCAGGAGTCAGGAGTCAGGAGGGCGCCTGCGGCCCGAGCGAGGCGCGAAGTCGCCGAGCGAGAGCGAGCGGGGGTGGGGCCCGCGAGCAATGAAAAATGTGAACAGAAGACAGAGACCGAAACGTCCTCCAAGCAGGCTGTCGTCTCGAGCCAGCGGCGCGAGCGAGCGAGCGCTGGCAGGTCGTGGGGGGCCCACGACAACCAAACAGTCGGGCCCCGCGAGCATCGAGAGATGCGAACAAAAGCCACGGTGAACACGAGGGGAGGAGGGTCCCCGCGGTTCACCGTGGTGTCGTACACAACCTAGAACAAGAACTTCAGCCCGACCTGCGCGAGCCGCGCGCCGGTGAGGCCGCCGCCCGGCGTGCGAATCGACGTCACGCGACCGAAGGTGGTCGCGTTCGTGCTCGTGTTCGGGTTGTTCAGATTGAGCGTATTGAACACGTTGTACGCCTCGACCCGGAGCTGAATCGTCTGGCTCCGTCCGCTGAACATGTTGAGCGCGATGTTCTTGAAGAGCGAGAAGTCCGCGCTGAAGTAGCCCGGTCCGTAGTAGGCATTGCGCGGAAGCGTGCCGAGCGTCCCGCGGGCCGGCAGTGGGAAATCCGCAGCGTTCAGCCCTCCGGCGAGCCACTGCTCGTCTGAGATGCTCGGCAGGTTGGTTCCGTAGCTCGGCAGATTCACTCGATCGCCGTTGTTGCCGTCGGCGTTGAAGTCACACGTTGGATACGCCGCCCCGCAGGTGACCGTGAACGGCAACCCTGACTGCCAGATCGTGATGGTGTTCAGCTGCCAGCCACCGATGGTGTTGCGCAGCCAGGCGTTCGTGGGTTCGTACGGGATCTGGTAGATGACGTTCAACGCAAGCTTGTGCCGGATGTCGAAGTTCGCGTTGCCGTAGTCGCGCGCCAGATCGGTCACCTCCTCGGCTACCCCCGGATAGTCCTTGGCGTTGCCGAGCGTGTACGCCGCCTGGAAGCTGAACCCGCGGTTGAACCGGCGGTTCACCTGCATCGTCAAACCGTGGTAGTTCGAATCGATGCGGCTCTCGCCGAGCCCGACGACGCCGAAGCTTGGATTGAGCCGGCTGCGCGAACCGTCGAGGAGGTCGCCTGCAAAGCGGTTGTAGTCTTCGCCTCCTGGTCCGTCGAGGCTCATCAGGTTCCGGCCGGCGCTGCCGATGTAGTTCACCTCCGCGACGAGCTGCCACGGCAGCTGACGCTGCACACCAGCGAACCAGTTGTGCGAGTACGGCAGCGTGGTCTCGGGATCGATGACGCGCAGGTCGATTCTCGCGCCGACGATGCCGCCGTTGGCGTCGAGCCCGCGGCCGAGCGCCGGATTCGGCGGATAGTTCGGGCCGACCGTGTAGAGAATCGGAACGTTGTCCTGCACGCTCGCGAAGGCGTTTGCAAAGAACGGCGGGTTCAGCCGCTCATCGCTCCAGACCGTGTTGTTGATCCGGTTGTAGGACAGTCCACCGCCGGCACGCACGACCATGCTCGAATCGCCCGTGACGTCCCAGGCCAGGCCGAGCCGCGGACCGAAGTTGTTCCAGTCGGTCGAGTACAGCCGATCGATCTCCCCCGCCTTGGCGGTCCGAACCTGCTCCTGCCGCGTCGTGCCAGGACCGAGGATGATGCCGCCGAAACTGCGGTTGACTTTCTTCGGGCTCATGAACACTTCGTAGCGCAGCCCGAGGTTCAGTGTGACGTTCGAGCGCACCTTCCAGGTGTCCTGCGCAAAGATCGCGAACTCACGGCCCCGATACTCACCCACGGCCAGCGTCGGCAGGCCCGTCGTCGGGTCGACGCCGCGGCGCTCCGAGAACGCTTCGTCGTCGGCGAAGTCCAGCAGGCCCGTGTTTTGCGTGGTGTTGAGCGGCGTCTGGAAGTCGTAGTTCGGACGTTCCCAGTGGTGCAGCTCGCTGTTGTCGATCGAGAGGCGCGCTTCTCCGCCAAACCGCAGGTTGTGCCGTCCCCGCTGCGTCGTCAGCGTCTCTTTGATCTCGAAGTTGTTCTGCGTGAACTGGATCGGGTGCCAGAACTCGACGCCGAACCCGTTGACGCCACCCTGGATGCTGATCGTCGGCGCGTCCGGCGTCGGATCGCCGGCTTCGCCGTGCATGCGGACCCAGCCGAAGCTCAACTCGTTCAGCGTGCGACTGGAGATGATGCGGGTGTAGCCCAGGTTGAAGAACTGGTTGCGGTGCGGATACGTGTGGTCGAACTCCGGCCGCAGGTAAGTGTACTCTGGCGTGATCCGCGTCAGATAGTAGCTACCCCGCACCTTGTCGTTCCCGCCGCGAAAACTCTGATCAACGCGTCCGTTGAACTGATGCCCTTCGCGGTGATTGACGATGGCGTAGTTGATCGTCCCGACGTCGGGAATGCCATCCGCCGGACCAATGACGCGCACGCCCGGCGCGGGACTTCCCAGGTCGCGCAGGTTCTCTGTCGGATAAACCGGCGGACGGTACTTGTTGAGAAGATACGCGGCGTTCGAGTTGGGCCGCGTGCGCATCACGAAGTCGCGGAACTGCTCGGTCTCCACCGTGTACTGCTGGCCGGTCCCCGAGTCCTCCCTCACGCCTTCATAGGAGGCGAAGAAGAACGCGCGGTCTCGCCGGATCGGTCCTCCGAAACTGCCGCCGAAGTCGTGCTTGTTGAAATCGGCTTTCTGCGCGTTGTTCAGCGTCTCGAAGTAGGTCTTCGCCCGCATGTCGTTGTTGCGATAGAACGTGAAGCCGCTGCCGCGCAGCTGGTTCGTACCACCTCGGGTCACGAGGCTGACCGCCGCGCCCGAGTTCCGGCCGAACTCGGCCGACGCGTTGTTCGTAACCACCTGGAATTCCTGTACCGCTTCGGTGTTCGGCACGATGAGGACGGTACCGGACCACGGCCCGCCATTGATGCTCAGGCCGTCGACCATCGCGTTGTTTGCGCCGGCCCGCTGGCCGCTCGCGTTGAAGCCCATCGCCTGCTCCTGCGCCAGGAAGTCGGTGCCGCCCGGCAGCCCGAGAATCCCCGGCTGCAGCGTCGCCAGCGTAAGAGGGTTTCGCCCCGCGATCGGCAGGTCCACGATCCGCTGCCGCTCGACGACCGAGGACAGATCGGCTTTCTCGGTCTGGATGTCAGGCGACACGCCCGTCACCTGCACAGTTTCGGTCAGGGCGGTCGACATTGCCAGGTTGACGCCGACCGAGGCGCCGATCGAGACGACGACGTCTGCGCGGCCGCCCTGGCCGAAGCCAGAGAGCCGAGCCAGCACGTCGTACGTGCCAGGGTCGAGGCTCTGGAGGCGATAGATCCCGACTTCGTTGGTAGTCGTGGTCCGCACCTCGCCGGTGCTCTTGTTGGTCGCGGTGACCGTCACGCCCGGTAGCACGCCGCCTGTCTGATCGGTGATGGTGCCCTGAATGGCTCCAAGTTGGCGCTGGGCGTAGGCAGGTGTCGCAACGGCCAAGGTGAGCCCAACGGTCGCCGGCAGCAGGCCCAGCAACGCCGCGAACGTTCTCGTTCTTCGCATGGCTTGCTCCTCCCTGAAACGCACTGTGTTCTTCGACCGGCCTCGGTCCCGGCACGCGCGGCGGTTCCAAGGCGGAGTGGCGATCGAAAACAGTTGTACTCAAAGAGCGGCTAATAGGGTCATGACAAATGCTAATGCGCGGGCGAGGCGACGGTCCTCACACCTTCCATTGCGACCCTGAAACGCGGTATTTAATCTCTGCCGCGCTTTGTTCGACCGATGCCTGCTTTGTCGGGGCACATCGACCCGGCACCGATCGGACGACTGGAGGGACATCATCACTTCGCTGCGCTGGCGTATTGCCTTCATCCTGAGTGTTGCGATCGCCATCAGCTACCTGGACCGTCAGGCGCTGTCGATTGCTGTCGCGGCCATCCAGAAAGAAATCCCGCTCAGCAATACCGACTTCTCGCGGTTGCAGATCGCCTTCCTGGCCGCCTACGGCATCATGTACGCGGGCGGCGGAGCGCTCATCGATCGCCTCGGGACGCGCCGTGGCTTTCTGGTGATCATGGTCGCGTGGTCGCTCGCGTGCGCCGCGCACGGACTCGCCACAGGACTGCGATCGCTCGCGCTCAGCCGGTTCCTGCTGGGCGCCGGCGAAGGCGGCGGCTTCCCCGCCGCGACCAAGGCGGTCGCCGAGTGGTTCCCCGCCCGCGAGCGCTCGACGGCAATGGGCATCATCAACGCGGGCACCGCGATCGGCGCGGTCGTCGCGCCGCCGCTCATTGCTGCCATCGTGCTATCCGCCGACTGGCGGTGGGCGTTCTTCACCTGTGGAGCGGCCGGGCTCGTCTGGACCGTGTGGTGGTGGGCATCGTATTACCCGCCGGGCGAGCACCGCGGCCTGTCCGCCGCTGAGCGGGCGCTCATCAGCGAGGTGGTGGCTGAGGGACCCCGTGGGCAGCCGCCGCCGATCCCATGGCTGCACCTCCTGCGCCTTGGGGAAGTGTGGGGACTCGTGCTGGCGAAGTTCCTCACGGATGGCGCGTGGTACTTCTATCTCTTCTGGCTGCCGAAGTATCTGTACGACGCGCGCGGCTTCGACGTGAAACAGGTGGGCTACTACGCGTGGATTCCCTACGCCGCGGCCGGCATCGGCAGCCTGACCGGCGGCTGGTTCTCGAGCTGGCTCCTCACGCACGGGCGCACGATCGACGCCGCGCGCAAGATCGCGCTCGGCGCCAGCGCCGCGGTGATGCCGGTCATCATTTTTGTGACACACGTGCCCGTCGAGCTCGCCATCGTGCTCTTCAGCATCGCCTTCTTCGGCCAGCAGTCGTGGTCGACGCTCGTCATGATCGTGCCGACCGATCTCTTCCCGCGCGGCAGCGTCGGGTCAGTCGCCGGCCTCGTCGGCTTCGGCGGCGCCATGGGCGGCATCGTCTCGAACCTGATGGCAGGACGGATGCTCGATCTGGGGATGGGCTACGGGACAGTGTTCTCCATCATGGGCATGTGCCACATCACGGCGTTCGTGGTGATTCTGGTGGCCATCCGGAACATCCAGCCCATCGGTCGCGTGCACGACTAGCGCCACGGACCACACGGACAACACGGATCGGGTTTGTGAGATAGCTTTAGATTAGTTTAGCGTCAGTCACGGTTTGACATTGATCGTCAGCAGGTTCGCGATGGTCTTGTGCTGCTCGAGCAGTGAATCCTGAGAGGCTCTCAGTTCAACTTCGCAGGCGTGAGATAGTTGAAGGGCCAATTGTTCGAGGTCCTCCTCCGGGGCGCCCGGCACACGGTAAAATTTTCGCCGAAATCTCACCATCGCAGCCTCGACTTTGCCGCGGAGCTCCTCGACACCAATGAGCTCGGCGTCGTACAGCTCGTTCCGCCATCTCACGCGTCACGATGATGACGATGTCAGGTCACGCTCCTTCAGCATCGCTCGATAGTCGGTGTACGTGCGCGGCTTTGCCTTCGACGGCTGGCGGGTCGAAACGAGCTCTGCGGCGTCGGCGAGCATCTGCTTGTCGACATCGCACAGGGACACGACGTTGACCGGCGCCACTTGAACGAGCCGCAGCAGATCGGTCTTGCCGTACCAGCCCGTACCGATCAGGCCCACGCGCTTCTTGGCCCGGCAAGCTGCTCGGCGTAGCGCGGGAAGCCGGACACGGCAATCGCAGCGGCACTTTTCTTGAGAAAGTCACGACGGTACATAGCTGATCTCCGTGCGGGGACGGACAGCGTGACCCCGTCTGAATCGTACGCGATTTGGGTCGGCGGCGACGTTGAACCTCTCAGCGACGCGCCTGCTCGATCGCGGCGTCGGTGAGCGGCGCCATGATCGCATAACCCCTGGCGTTCGGGTGCAGATCGTCCTCGCTGAGATCCTCGCGAAGCTCGCCGTTTCCATCGACCATCGCGGAGTAGTAATCCAGATAGACGTGGCCCCTGGCCGCGGCATACTGGTGGATCCAGGCGTTGATGGCCCTAATACGGAACTGCGGACGGGACGCTGTTCGCGGCGTTCGGGTGATGAGGGTGTGATACGCGCTCACCGGCAGGATGCTCGCCAGCACGACGCGCACGCCGTGCGCGCTCGCGAGCTCCGACATCGACGCGAGGTTTCCCTGGATCTCGTCGTCGGTGATCGGACCGGTGTTGCCGGCGATGTCGTTCGTTCCGGCCAGAATCACCACCACCCTGGGTTTCAGGTTGAGCACGTCCGCACGGAACCGGACGAGCATCTGGGGAGTCGTCTGCGCGACGATACCGCGGCCGACGTACGGCTTCCCGACGAAGAAGCTCCCGAATCGCGGCTGCGGCCAGGCGTCGAAGATCGAGTCGCCCATGAACACGACTCTGTCCTCGGCGGGCGCGACCGACAGCGCACGGTTCGCATCACGATATCGTGAGACCGATGCCCAGTCGCGCGAGCGCTCCTTGTACTGGATGAGGGCGCTCATCGCCGTGACGCCCAGCGTCACGAACGCTATCGACACAATCAACGCCACCGCTGTCATCCGCATCGGAACCTCCACGGGCTCAGGGCTCAGGGGCTCAGGGTGTAGAGTCCTACGAGGCTGGTGACACTCCAGCTGTCGCCTTGGCCATGAGCCGTTCGTACGGGGTCTGCCCATCGAGGGCCCCGTGCGGCCGGTGGTAATTGTAATAGTCCTCCCACTCGCGCAGCTTCTGATCCGGCATTTCCTTCTTCGCGGCGTCGTAGTCCACCGGAATCATCGCGATGATGTCGTTCATCAGCTCGAGCCCGAATGGCGCGCCAAAGGGATCCGTGCTGGACGAATCGCGAGGGTCGCGACGGACCGTGGCGTTGTGGCTGCCGTGATGACCGACCTTGTACAGCAGCACTCGATCAAGCAGCCTACCAACCTTCAGCGTCTCGTCGCCGTAGGTCTGGTCGCGCCACGACAACCAGTAGCCGGCTTGCGCGTCGGCCGGGAACAAGAGCACGCGGCCACGGCCAGGAGGCCCCCACTCGAACGCCACCGCGAGGCTCGTGTTGTTCGTGTCGCCCGCGCCGCCGACTGCTCCGGCTGTCCGTCGCCCTTCTGTCGTAGGGGGAAGGGGCTGAGCAGGGACCGAGAACATGCGTTATGCTAACCGCGAGACGGCCCTAATGTTTCCTATCGTCTCGACGCCGGCCGCGACCAGGTTCGCGCGCGCGAGGTGTACTTCACGCGCGAGATGAAGATTCACCACGCGACATCGGTGCTCGTCGGCGACCATCTCTACGGGTTTCGACAGCGCGATCCTGACGGCCCTCAAGTTCGACACCGGTGAGGTCGCGTGGCAGAATCGGAGCGTGGGAAAAGGCTCGCTGGTGTTCGCCGACGAGCGGCTGTATCTCTACAGCGAAGGCGGGGTTGTCGGACTGGCCGAGGCCTCGCCGGCCGGCTACCGCGAGCATGGACGCTTCGAGCTCAAAACCGGGCGCCTGCCGACAGGGAGCCATCCGATCGTGTCCTAGGGCGGGCTGTTCCTGCGGGATCAAGTCACGATTTACGCGTACGACGTGAGAGCCAAATAGACTCCGTCTCTGCGGGGGAGCATCATGACGAGCACGGTTCGGCATCCGCTTGGCCTGTCCATCGCGCTGACGTTCGCGCTGACGTACCCGGCGGTCGTCTCGAATCGCGCGCCGGATGACTGGCCGCAGTGGCGGGGGCAAAACCGGGACGGCCTCTCGGCCGAAAAAGGCTTGCTCCAGTCGTGGCCCGAAGGCGGACCTCCTCTGGCGTGGCGCGCAACCGGCGCAGGGGACGGGTACTCGTCGTTCGCGATCGCTCAGGGACGGCTCTTCACCATGGGCGCCCGCGGCGAGACCGAGTACGTCATGGCCTTCGACGTCGAGACCGGCAAGCGCCTGTGGGAGACGGCACACGGGCAACGCTTCAGCAATAGCCGTGGGGATGGCCCGCGAGGAACCCCGACCCTCGAAGGCGATCGGCTGTATGCCTTCGGCGCCATGGGCGATTTGAGCGCGCTCGAATCGGCCACCGGCAAGGTGATCTGGAAGATCAACGTGCTCAAGCAGTTCGGCGGCGCGAACATCGAGTGGGGGCTCAGCGAATCGCCTCTCGTCCTCCCCGATCGGATTCTCCTCAATGCCGGCGGCCGCGGCGCATCGATTGTCGCGCTCCAGAAGACGGATGGCTCGCTGATCTGGAAGAGCCAGAACGATCAGCCTGGGTACTCGTCTGCCATGCTGCAGAAGGTCGGTAACGTCACGCAGGCCATCTTTTTTACTGGAGACCGCGCGCTCGGGATCGACGTCAACAACGGGCGCGTGCTGTGGGACTACAAGCGCGCATCGAACGGCACGGCCAACGTTGCCACCCCGATCGTGCGCGGCAGTCGCGTGTGGCTCTCGTCGGGCTACGACACCGGCGGCGCGTTGCTCGACCTCACGGCCGAAGGCTCCCAGGGTGTTCGCGCCAGAGAGGTCTACTTCACGCGCCTGATGAAAAACAAGTACTCGACGTCCGTCGTCGTCGGTGACTACCTCTACGGCTTCGACGAGATGATCCTGACGGCAATGAAGTTCGACACGGGCGAGGTCGCCTGGCAGGATCGCAGCCTCGGCATCGGCTCGCTCGTGTACGCCGACAACCGTCTGTATCTCTACAGTGAAGAAGCGGTGCTCGGCCTGGCGGAAGCCACATCCGCCGGGTATCGCGAGCGCGGCCGGCTGAGGCTCTGGCCCGCCGACACGCCCTCCAGGGCGCACCCCGTGGTGTCCAACGGCAGGCTCTTCGTACGCGCGAAGGATGTCATCTTCGCGTTCGATGTGAGAGCTAAATAGACCGCGGTTCGGGCGACAATACTGAGCGCTGCGGCCCGCACGAGCGTGAAGCAGGGTGGAGTTCCGCGAAGCGCCCGTCCAAAATGGATCGAGGGGAAGAAGTTTTCGAGATCGCGTCATGTGTGTGCGACCGTGTAACTGACTGCCGGTTCTGTTTTGGAAGTACAAGTTGACTGAGCTGGGGCAGGTCACAATCAACTCCTTCTGACCCCTCGCCCTACCCCGCCGACAACACCACAAGACTCGGGCGAGAGTCAGCCCGGCGACGACAACGATTCTGAACCCCTCAGAGGCTCCGAAACGCGTGTCGATGAAGGTCGACGGATTTTGGGAAGCCGCTAGAGCACGAAGCGGCCGATCGCGACGCCGATCGAGAGAACGATCAGGGTGAACAGCCCGAACTTGGCGATCTTTGGCTGAACCATTGTGACCTCCGGACGCTTGGACACCGCACGGCGCGGAATGGCCGTCACCCTGGTGCTGGAGCTGTTGCACGCTGACTTCGTGCTTCACACCCCGAACTTGAACACCGTCGTCGACCGGTACTCCTCGCCTGGCCGAAGCACAGTCGACGGAAAGTGCGGCTTGTTGGGCGAATCGGGAAAATGCTGCGTCTCGAGGCAGAACCCGGTGCGCGCCCCATACACGTGACCGCCCTTGCCGACCATCGACTCGTCGAGCTTGTTGCTGGAGTAGAACTGGATTGTGAGGGTTACCATGAACGTCCGTCCGGCGCGTATCGTGTCAATCACCGTCGCCGCGGTTGTTTACCTGGCGTCAATCGCCAGCGCACAAACGGTCCACTGGGGTGCCAAGGCGGGGATCAACAGCGCGTCGGTGAAGGCTGTCCCTGATTACGATGACTGGATTCGACTGGTCCCTCAGTTCGGTCCGTTCCTCGAGTCGGCGAAGAATCGAGATGTCGCAGTGCTGGCGGGGCTTCGGTTCTGACCTGTGTCTTCGCCGCTTGGAACTGTCCGGACGGCATACGTCTGATTCTGAGCAGCTATCGGCAATGAGCTCCGCAGCGGTGCGCATGGTCTCGGTTGATGGGCGTTCGCGGCCTGCCCGGTGAGGTCACCTAGAGCCCGAGTGCAGCGGCGGCACGCTCGAACTGATCCTCCCGGACGTACACGATGTACCCGAACGCGCCACGGCCGTTGGTCACACCCGAGGACGCGTAGATGTCGACGCCCGCCCTGAAGAGTTGCTCGTGAACACGTGCGAGCGCCCCGAGCTCGTCGTCGCCCTGCACCAGGAGCGCGTGGTAGGGACCGTCGAGCGACAGTCGTGCCGCACGTGCCTCGGCAATCAGCTTGCTCGGGTCCTCGGGGAAGAGCGCGAACTGCGCCAGGTCCGGCCCGCTGGGGACGGCGGTGAAGGCGACGAGTTGAACACCGAGGCTGGAGAGCTGCTCCAGCACGCGATACGCGGCGCCCAACTCGTCGCGGACGCTGGCGTAGTAGTACTCCACGCGGCGAATTGTGTAGGCCATTCTGTTGCTCCCCCCACGCTGTGCAGGGATTCGGTGCCCCAACAGTGCTGGTAGACTGTCAGCCAAAGATGCCACGACTGGCTCCGTTTGTCGCGCTCATGCTCCTGACGGCCGGGTGCGGAACTGGCGCGCCTGCGTCCATGGCCATCGGCTCGCCGGCGCCCGCCTTCACCTTGCCCGGGACCGACGGCCGAGTCCACTCGCTCTCCGACTACGCCGGTAGCCGCGTATTGGCCATCGTCTTCACGTGCAACCACTGTCCCGTGTCGCAGTTGTACGAAGCGCGACTCGCAAAGCTCTACGAGGACTACCGGAACCGTGGGGTCGCCCTGGTGGCCATCAATCCCAACAGCCCGAAGGCCCTTCGGCTCGACGAGTTGAGCCACACCGACGTCGGCGAGTCGATGGACGACATGAAGACGCGAGCGGCGTACCGGCACCTCGAGTATCCATATCTCTCGGACGGCGAGACCCAGACGCTGGCGAAGCAGTTCGGCGTCGTAGCCACGCCCCAGATCTTTGTGTTCGATCAGGCGCGCATGCTGCGGTACCAGGGACGGATCGACAATCACGCGCGTGAGGACGCCGTCACGTCGCGGGACGCGCGCAACGCGATCGATGCGCTCCTCGGCGATCGCCCCGTGCCCGTCGCCCAGACAACCGCCGTCGGGTGCCCGCCAACGTTTCTGTCGACGTCCGGCGGGCCTGAGGCCGAGCAGGCCGCAATTGCCGCCGAGCCGGTAACGCTCGAGATGGTGGGCGCCGACGGGCTGAAAAAGCTGCGGCAGAACGGCACCGGCAAACTGCTGCTGATCAACTTCTGGGCGACCTGGTGCGCGCCGTGCGTGAGCGAGTTTCCCGATCTGGAAGCGACCTATCGCATGTATCGCGGCCGGAACGTGGATTTCGTGAGCGTGTCGACCAACGACCCGGAGGAGAAACCCGGCGTGCTCGAGTTCCTGCAGAAGCACACGCCTCCCACCGGAACCTGCAGTTCGCGACGCCGGACGTCTACGAGCTACAGGCGGCCTTCGATCCGAAGATGCCCGCTCCGGTGCCGTTCACGCTCCTGCTCGCGCCAAACGGCGAGGTGCTGTATCAGGAGCTCGGCGCATCGGACATCCCGAAGCTGCGGCGAGCCATTCTTGCGAATTTGCCTGATGACCGGACCTTCCCCGGCCTGCAGGCCTACTGGTCTCGAGAGTAACCTGACAGCAGAACCTAATCCGACAAACTGAGGCACCCATGACGCCATCAGCCCATCTATCAGATCGCAAGATTCTCCGATCGGGCGTTCACTCGTCGCACCCGCGCCGCCTGGTCTTCAGTCTCGTCGTCTGTGCCGTCGTCGTGGCGATCGCGGGGGCCGGGCCGCAGGCCCAGGGACAGCCGCCAGGCCAGGGAGCCGGTGGTCGCGGAATACAAGCCAACGAGCACCCGGTCCTGCCAATTGGCGCGGCGCTTCCGGATTTCTCCTTGCCGGGCGTGGACGGCAAGATGCACAAGAGCAGCGAGTATGGCGGCACCAAGGTGCTGGCTGTCGTCTTCGAGAGCAATCACTGCCCCGTCTCGCAGTTGTACGAGGGCCGCATCGAGAAGATCTACGACGACTATCGCCGCAAGGGCGTCACGCTCATCGCGATCAACCCGAACAATGCCAAGGCGGTTCGGCTCAACGAGCTGGGATACACGGACGTCACCGACTCGCTGCCTGAAATGAAGATTCGCGCGGCGTTCCGCGGCATCGAATGGCCGTACCTTTACGACGGCGAGACCCAGGCGCTCTCGATGAAGTTTGGTGCGGTCGCCACTCCGCACATCTTCCTCTTCGACCAGGATCGCAAGCTGCGCTACCAGGGCCGGATCGACGACAACCAGCGCGAGGAGCTCGTCAAAACGCACGACGCGCGCGATGCGCTCGACGCGCTGCTCGAAGGCCGTCCGGTAGCCGTCGCCGAGACGCGGGCGTTCGGGTGCACGACGAAGTGGATGAGCAAATCCCAGGACGTCACGCAGGAGTGGGAGAAGATCAAAGCCGAGCCGGTGACCGTCGACATGGTGGGCGCCGAGGAGCTGAAGGCGCTGCGCGCCAACCCCACCGACAAGGTGACGCTCGTGAACTTCTGGTCCACCGGATGCCGCACCTGCACCGACCAGTTTCTCGACTTCGAGACGACCTACCGGATGTTTCGTCTCCGGTCCTTCAACCTGGTGACCATCTCGACGGATCCACCTAACGAGGGTCCGGCCGTGCTGGAGTTTCTCAAGACGCAGTACGCCTCGAGCCCCAACAAGCAGTTCGCGACCGCCGATCGAGCCGGCCTCCAGGCGGCCTGGGGCGCGAAGTGGAACCTTCGCTCGCCATTCACGATGGTGATCGCGCCGGGTGGCGAGGTCCTGTATCAGAAGGAAGGCAAGGTCGACATCGTGGAGGTCCGGCGCCACATCCTCGCCGCGATGCCGGACACGCGTGGCTACATCGGGTCGAAGGCGTACTGGATGGCGTCCCTAGAGGCCGCGAAGAAGGGACGCAAGTAGCTTCTGCTGCGTCCCGCCCTGAGCCTGTCGAAGGGGCTCTCGCTTCGCCGCGCGGAAAAACAGCCCCTCCGCGCGCGTCCTTACGGTGACGTCGTCGGCTGGGGTGATCCGAGCGACAGGTGAGCATCGGTTGGGCTGCCGTGTCGCTCGCAGGCCGGTGACGAAAGCTGCGCCGACGCCGCTTGGTGGCGCTACGGGGCCGTTTTAGTTTCTTCGCTGATCGCGCGCCTCAGAGATCGCCCCTTCGACAGGCTCAGGGCAGGCCCTTCGGTGAGCTCAGGCACGCCGGCTCGCGGCGAAGACTTTCAACCTGGCATTCGGCGAGTGCAAACAATGCGAGAAGGACGGCGAATGCTCTGCGTTTCATTTTCATCGTCGAGAGTGACCGAGCGTGACAATCAACATCGCGCCAATCACCATGACCAGCGAGCCAAGCAGACGACGTCGAATGTTGCGCTCCTGGAAGTAGCGATGGCCGAAATAAACGGTAATGAGTGTCGAGAGCTGGAAGAGCGCGAGCGAGTAGCCAACCTGCAGCTTCCCGAACGTCAGGATGGTCGTCAGCTGCATCAGCGCGGTCGTGACGGCCAGCCACAGCAAGGTGCGCCATTCGCTCCTGAGGCGCGTCACTTCCATCACAACATCCCTTCGCAGGAGCACCGCGGCCGTCGCGGCGATTGCGAAGCAGAGCACCGTCCAGATGAGGAACGTCGTGATCGGGGACGACAGAAGCAGGGCACGCTTGAGGAAGACCGACTCGGTCGCGGAGCAGATGAGAGCCGCGAATCGCAGCTGAACACCCGGCTCCCGGGTGAACTGGCGGAATGCGCTGCGGTGCCCCTGGCCCGGCACACGGTCGATGACGAAGTAGCTGCCGGCGACGATCAGCGCCACGCCGATCAGACCGAACAGGTTCGGCACCTCGCCGATTAGGACCACGGCCAGGAGCAGCCCCAGGACAGCCTTGTAGGCGTTGATCGGGCCGAGAACCGAGAGGTCGGTGGATTTCAGCGCGTACCAGAGGACCACGTAGCCAGCCACCGCCAGCACGACGGCGGTCAGTATGTTGGCCCAGAAGTCCAGGCCGAGCGCGGCGACCGGCATTCCAGCCAGGACTGCCAGCGCGAGCACCGTCAACAGCCCATGGGTCGCCACGATGGTGACGAGCGGTTCGGCCGAACGCTGCGCGAGTTGCTTCTGAAAGACGTTCGAGAGCGGGTTGGCGACGATTCGGATGAGGACAGCCAGGGCTGTGAGCATCAAGTGAGTCAGAACGAACCGGGCGGCAGCATCGGCCCTGGGCCGTACGGTGAGCCCTGACGAACCCTACTCCGAAGAGCAGCAGTGTCGCAAATGCCGGCGGCCCTCAGATCCTCTGGGAATCTACTGGTCCGCCTTTCTGCGCTTCCCGAATACCAGAACCGGATCGGTCCGTCGAGGGCTCGCTGCACTGACGGACTGCTCTCAACTTGTTCCCACGAACGACATCGCCTCTCAGTGAACAGCGGCTTTGGCGTTGCTGTGAGCGGTCTCCACCACTCAAGGGCAGAGGTTTTGGGAACCAGTTCGGAACGCGGCACACGATCAAGAGTGCGCGCCTCCCCCACCGGCCGTGCGATCTGGTCTCACTTTGGACTCAACCCGAGTCCGCCTCCCCCTTAAGCGCGCGGCCAACCGCCTCTAAGCGTTCAGCCTTCTCTAAATGACGAGGTTTGGTGAACCTCCGTCCACGAGTTCACCGAACAGGGAAGGGCTTGGGCTGAGCCCACCGAAGGGCCTGCCCTGAGCCTGTCGAAGGGGGCCGACTTGAGCCGCGCGACGAGCGAAGAAACTAAAGCGGCCCCGCAGTGCCACCGAGCGTCGGCGGCGGAGCTATCGTCACCGGCCTCCGGGAAACACGGCCGCCCAACCGATGCTCACCTGTCGCCTGGATCACCCCAGCCGACGACGTCACCGTAAGCGCTCGCGCGGAGGGGTCGTTTTTCCGCGCGGCGAAGCGGAGGCCCCCTTCGACAGGCTCAGGGCAGGCCCTTCGACAGGCGAAGCAAGTCAGGTCTCCTCAGGGCCGCGCTTCGGCGGTCCCCTGGAACAGCCGGAAGATCACGAATTCGGCGGGCCGAACGGGCGCGATGCCGATCTCGCAGATCAGGCGGCCGTTCAGAATATCGTCCTGGGTCATGGTGGTGCGGTCGCCGGTGACGAAGAACGACTCATCCTCGGTCGTGCCAACGAGCGCCCCGACACGCCACTGCGAGCGCAGGAAGAGGCGGATCGTGTCCTTGACCCGCGCCCAGAGCCGATCGTCGTTCGGCTCGAAGACCACCCACTCGGTGCCTTCGTAGATCGAGCGCTCGAGGAAGATGAACAGGCGCCGCACCGAGATGTACTTCCACAGTCCGTTCGACGAGAGCGTCCGCGCCCCCCAGACCCGTATTCCCCTGGAGGGAAAGCTGCGGATGACGTTGACGCCTCGCGGATTCAGCGTCTCTTGCGTGTTGTCGTCGATCTCGAAGCGCACGTCGAGCGCGCCGCGGATGATCTCGTTCGCCGGCGCCTTGAAGACGCCGCGCTCCGTGTCGGTCCGCGCGTAGACGCCAAGCACGTGCCCGCCCGGTGGCACAAACTCACGGGTGCCTGACTGCGGATCCGAGACGCGGATCCACGGCGCGTAGAACGCCGCGTAACTCGTGTCCCACTTGTTAGGCCGCGCGGATCGAGGCCTGACGGCTCGGCGTCGCGATCGCAGTCGATCGCGGCGAAACGAAACCGCTGCCGCTCGCAGTGATCGATGATCTTCTTGATGATGTCGGGGCCGTTGTCTGGCGGGTGCGGCGCATAGACGAGCGCGACGTCGCGATACGAATCGAGCTCGAGCGCGAGCAACCCGGAGGGCTCCAGCCGACCGCCGGTCTCATCGCCGGTGAAGTCGTCCGCGCCGAGCGCTGCCTGGTCGTCTGCGCCGTTCTGGTCGAGGAACTCGCCCGTCTCGGCGTTCGGACTCGGTCGCGAGTCCGCGCCACTGGAACGCGCAATCGTGCCGAGCGCCGACGCAGGCTGGCCGGTGCTGCTGTCGATCAAGCGCTTCGCGAAGAAGTCCGGCGCGTTGGGATCGGTTGACAGATCATCGTAGTCCTCCTGGCACTGAGGCCTCGGCAGCCGGTCCTTGTTCATGGCTTCGAACGGGTCGTACGGCTGGAAGTCGTCTCCGACACTGGACCAGTACGCGAGCTTCAGTCTGAAGCAGTTGCCGTCCTTGTCCTTGGTCGAGCCGTCCTGAATCCTGACCCAGACCTTCCGGCCCCAAGCGCCCGGACCTGCCGCGGTCACCGTCAAATCGCCGAATACCTTGGACGCTGTCGTCGCCCCACTGCCGACGATGCGGCAGACGTAGAGACGCTTGCCACCGTTCTCGAAGAAGCCGCTCACCGCGTGAGGCATGTACCGGCCGTCGGCGAAGACGCTGCCGAACCAACTCGCGTACTCGCGTAGCTGGTGATCAAGCGCGGCCGCAGAGGACCGCGTTCGGTCTCGCCGAGAAACGCGGCGGTGCTAGTCCGCACGCCCTCGATCGGCCGCGGTCCGCGCTCCATTTCCTCGATGTAGACGCCCGGCGGCAAGTAATCAGGCATCGCTATTTTGCCCGCAGGTGTGAACACGGGCTCAGGTCAGGGCCTTCGACACGCGCAGAGCAGGCCTACGCGATTGTAGCCCACGGCGCGCGAACGCAGCTAACGTTCTCGCGGAGTGATGACCTTGACGAACCGCAGGTTGATCCACCGCTCGGACCGCCGCTGCTGCTCATCCCGCGCGCACCCGATGAATCCGTTCTGGACTTGCGTCACTTTGCAAACGATCACGCCCTCGGGCAAATCGACGTCGAGTCTCAGGGCCTCGCCGGCGGTGAACGGAAGCCAGTCGCCCGCTGTCTGGGCGCTTGCCGGAACCGCCCGAAATGAGTACCCGACGAGCGCCAGGATCGCGGTGAAAACTATCGCTAGAAACGCACATGGTCATCACCTCCATAGAAGCTTGACGCCGGCAACTGCCTGCGGGTTGGCTTGTGCATAGGAGGGGACTGGCTGCGCCCTCCGATGAGTTGGGGCTGAGCTCGCCGAAGGGCTTGCCCTGAGCCTGTCGAAGGCCGACTTGAGCCGCGCGACGAGCGAAGAAACTAAAACGGCCCCGCAGCGCCACCGGGCGTCGTCGGCGCCGCTATCGTCACCGGCCTCGGCGAAACACAGCCGCCCAACCGATGCTCACCTGTCGCTCGGATCACCCCAGCCGACGACGTCACCGTAAGCATTCGCGCGGAGGGACCGTTTTTCCGCGCGGCGAAGCGGAGGTCTCCTCCGACAGGCTCAGGGCAGGCCCTTCGACCACGCTCAGGGCAAGTCCTTTGACCAGGCTCTCGGCAGGTCCTTCAACCAATTTCAATGCGACCCGTCGACGAACGCCAGGCGCAGACCCTTCGACTGAATCACATCACGCCGAACTTGAACACCGTCGTCGACCGGTACTCCTCACCCGGTCGAAGCACAGTGGACGGGAAGTTCGGCTTGTTGGGTGAATCGGGAAAATGCTGGGTCTCGAGGCAGAACCCGGTGCGCGCACCATACACGTGACCGCCCTTGCCGGCCATCGACCCGTCGAGCTTGTTGCTGGAATAGAACTGGATGCCCGGCTCGGTCGTCGAGACCTCCATCGTCCGGCCCGTTCGTGGATCGACGACGCGCGCCGCCGGCGCGAGGCCGTTGCCGTTCCGGCTCAGCACGAAGTTGTGGTCGTAGCCGCCGCTCATCTTGAGCTGCGGATAATCGGCGTCGATGCGCTCGCCGATTGACCGCTCCTTCCGGAAGTCGAGCGGCGTGCCCTCGACCGGCGCCAGCTCTCCGGTCGGAATCTGGTTCGCGTCGACTGGCGTGTAGCGATCCGCGTGCAGCGTCAGCCGGTGCCCGAGAATGTCTCCCGACCCGTCGCCCGCGAGATTGAAGTAGCTGTGCTGCGTGATGTTGACGACCGTGGGCCTGTCGGTGGTCGCCGAGTACTCGATGATGAGCTCGTTCCGGTCCGTCAAGGTGTACACGACGCGCGCCGCGAGCGTACCGGGATAACCTTCGTGGCCGTCGGGACTCGTGTGCGTGAAGGCCACAGACGGTCCGCGGGAGTCGCTCCTGACCTCGGCGTTCCACACGACCTTGTCGAATCCCTTCGCTCCGCCGTGCAGGTGGTTGGGACCGTTGTTCAACGTGAGCTGATAGGTGCGGTCGTCAATCAAGACGTGCCCGCCGGCGATCCGGTTGCCGTAGCGGCCGACAACGGCCCCGAAGAAGCGGGATTTCGTCAGATAGCCGTCGAGGTTGTCGTGTCCGATGACGACGTCGTCGAAACGGCCCTGCCGATCGGGCACCTTGATCGACACGAGGATGACCCCGTAGGTGATCGCCCGGACTTCCATCCCCGCGGCGTTCGTGAGGGTGAACAACCTGACGGGCGTCCCGTCAGGCATTGAACCAAACGCCGCTTCCGCCACTCTCGATGCAACTCGCACAGGTGCACTCCCCAGGACGACAAGGTTCACGACAGCGACAGTGCTCACGACGCTCAGAATGTACACGACGAGACGCTGATCCGAATGGCTTGCGATCGTCGTCGACTCGGTGAACATCGGGCCGCAGCGCGTCCTCTACCAGGCTAGCTTAACAAGAGAAACGCCCTGCCGCGGAAGGGTGAACGTTACTGCGATCTCCCCCTTGAACGCGGTGACCGTTCGTGACGGCCAGACCTCGTGGAGCGCACCGGCCTTCTCGAGTGCGGCGTACTGCTCTCTCGACGGAGGCTGCGGCGATCCCATCTTCTTCCACGCCTCGTAGGTGTTGCTGCGGTCGCGATCCACCCGGTAGTGCGTGAGCTTCGCACTCGAGACCGGCACACCCGCGATGGTCAGGGCGACGTCAGCATCCGGTGCGGGTAGGTCGTCGTCGTGATAGTTCCAGACCAGAATCGAGATCGCTCGCTCCTGGCGACTTGCGAGCGCCGCGATGTCGGCGCGATCCCGGACGCCTGTATCCCGCACAGTCTCGAGCGGAACGGTGCCGCTGCTCTCGACTGACACGCGATCGCCGCCCATCTGTCCGAGCATCCGGAAGACGTTGAGCACCGGTTTGGGAAGACCGTTGGTCGAGAGGTCGCGGAAGCCGTCGAAGAACGGCTGATCCTCGAACTCGAATGCCCACGTCACCGAACCGAGCAGGTTGACCTTGTGCAGATCCGCCAGCTCGTACGTTCTGGCGATCTGCTCGGCGGTGTAGCTCGAATACATCGTGCCGTTGCGATAGGCGTTGTGGGGATCGGTCCGTACCGGGCACGCGGCGCACCCTTCAGGATCGGATTCGCCGATGACGATCGGCACGTCCTTCAACTCGGGATACGACGCGACTATCGCGAATCCGTTCGCGATGGCGCGGAGCTGGTTGCTCACCGACATCCGCACCCAGGCCGCGTCGTTCTCCTTGATCACGCGCGGCGCCCCCTTCGCATGGAACGTGACGTAGTCGAGGGGCGTGCCGACCTTGCCAGTCGCGTGGTTCGTGCCGCGCAGGCAATGCTCGATGAAGTCGCGGAGGAACTTCTGCGTGCGCGCTCCGTTCGGACCCGTGACCTCAGGCCCGCCGATGCGCGCGGTCGGCAGCGCGCGCTTGAGGCCATCGGCCGCGTAGTCGTACAGCTTGAAGTACTCCTCGGGCGTGCTCTGCCAGTAGCCGATGTCGGGCTCGTTCCAGACTTCCCACACCCAGCTTTCTACCTCGGCCCGCCCATACTTCTGGACCGAATGGCGGGCCCATTGATACACGAGCTCGCCCCACTTCGCGTAGTCCTTGGGTGGGTGCGCCCAGCCGGTATAGACGCGGTTGTACGGGACCCCCGGCTGCCAGTCGTGACGGTACGGCTGGGGCTTGACCGACAGCGCCTCGGGCATGAAGCCAATCTGCATCATTGGTTTCATGCCACGCTTGAGGTAGGTGTCGATGATGCGATCGACGATAGTCCAGTCGTAGATCGGCTTGCCGTTCGCGTCCTCGGTGTATGCGTTGGTCGAGCCCCACTTGAGGCCTGGCGTACCATCGCCGGTCGTCAGCAGATTGTGAGTACGGACGAAGACCGGCACCGGGCTCAGCTTCGACAGTTCGGTCAGCAGCTTCTGTCCGTCTTTCATGTAGGTGTAGTTCGGCTCGTCGTATCCAAACCACGCCCACACGGGCTTCATTGTACCGAGCCGCTTCCCCGCGTCGACCCTGATGACGACTCGCTCGGCCTGCCTGCCCCGAGCGGAGTCGAGGGGCGGCGATTGCGTACGGGCACTGGTCGCAACGAGCGCGCAGATGCCGACGACCGCGACACCAACCCCTGCTCCCCTCGCGATGATCTCGAGTCGGATGCCAGGCGTTCGGGGACCGCGAGTAAACAGTCTGCCGTGCGTCACAAACGCACCTCCACTAGCTTGCCGTTGAACGTGACGGGCTTTCCGGCGGTCTGACCGGCCATGACGACCTCGATGTCGCGGGAGCCCGGCGGCAGCATGCGCGATCCGGGCGCCAGCGTCAACGTCAGGCGGCGTCCGGCGTCGCGCCACGTCACCGCGATCCGCATGAACTGCCCTCTCCTGTAGTCGAAGGTCCGGCCATCGTCCTCGTAGACGGACGAGGTGCCGTCGGCGCCGGGATAGACGACGAGCCTCAGCGGACCGTCGACCGCCTCGTCCACGTACTGCTTGACCGGTCCCATCGGGATCACCGCGCCCGCGCGAACATAGAGCGGGGTCGTCTCGAGATTCACCGACCGCTCGACCTCGCGACCGCCTTCGACCTGTTCAGCGGTCCAGAAGTCGAACCAGGTGCCCCTGGGCAAATACACCTTTCGGGTCGTGGCACCCTTCTCGACGACCGGCGCGACGAGCACATCGCGTCCCCAGAAGAACTGATCCCCTCGCGCAACAGCCGTCGGGTCGTCCGGATGATGGAGCCACATCGCGCGCATCATCGGAAGCCCGGTCTCGGCGGTCTCGCGCGCGGCCGTGTAGATGTACGGCATCAGCCGGTATCGCAGCTCGAGATACTTCCTGAGGATCGGCTCCACCTGCGGGTTCTTCAGTTCTTCAGGCGCGGGCGAGAAGGTATTGCTTTCCTTCGGGCCCCCGTCGCCACCGTTCCAACCCCAGGGCAACTTCAGGTGCCAATGCCGTCCGTGCGCGCGGAAGGACGGGCAGAACGCGCCGAACTGAAACCACCGGACGTGCAGCTCGCCGGTGTACTCGGCGGTCGGCACGAACCCGCCGATGTCCGTGCCCCAGTACGGAATACCGGAGAGCCCCGTGTTGACGGCGATCGGAATGTGGGTTCGCAGCGTTTCCCACCTCGACTGCACGTCGCCCGACCAGAGAAACGCGCCGTACCGCTGCATGCCGGCGGCGCCGTTGCGATGCAGAGCGAACGGCCGTTCGTTGGGCCGCCACTGCTGGGAGCCTTCCCAGTACATGCGATGACGCACGAGGCGCGACCGAACGTCGAGGCCGTCACCTTGATCGGGCCACCAGCCGTCAATCCCGAGGTCGTAGAGCGGCTTGTGGTACGGCCAGTAGCAGGCGGCGTGGCGGTCTTCCGGCCAGCGGTCGTCGGGCGTGCGCCCGCTCGGAACCGCATCGGCCGGCGTGCAGGGGTCGGCGACCGCGCCCGACATCCGGCGCCCCTCGATCACGATGTGCAGCACGACCTTGAAATGCTGCGCGTGCATCTCGTCGATCATGCGTTCGGGATCGGGAAAGTTCTCCTTCTTCCATCCGAACTCGCCGTTGCGCGTGTTCCAGCCAGACGGCGTGAACTCGGTGCCGAGATAGATGAGCGCGTCGCACGGCAGCTTCTTCTCGCGAAACGTCTTCGGGATCGAGAGGATCTCGTCGGGCCCCGACAAGGTCCGGTGCGACTGCATGTAGCCGAGCGTCCACTGCGCCGGTAGCTCCGGCAGACCCGTGATCCCCGCGTACTCGCGCATGATCACCAGCGGATCGCGCGATGCGACGACGAACACGTCGAGGGGCGAGTCTGGAGCGGCGGGCGTGAACTTCCCGTCGGCGTCTGTAAAGTCGAAGGCGCCCTGCGGGTGATGAATGAACATCCCCCACCCATCGGTGCCCACCAGCCACTGGATTGGCGCGCGCGCGCCGTGCGTCTGGAGCTGGTAGCCGCCCTGACCGTTGCGCATGCGGTCGGTCTGTCCCTTGCGGTCGAACTGCGGCCCGCCCTGCCCGAGGCCGAGGAGTGGACCTTTCGGCAGAAGGAATGACATGTCTGACGCCTGCGCATCGAACGCAAGCCGTTGAACTGGTACCCCGGCGGTCGTCTCGATGTGAACGGTCGGCGGCTGAGCGGTGAAGCGCACGGCCAGGTTCCCGGCTCGGACAGGTTTGAAGATATCCGCCGCCCTCCCCGCACCGACGCGCCTCGCCGCTTCAGGCTGCACGAGACCGCCATCGTCAGGGATCGCGGTGGCCGTGCCGCCGATTATCGGAAGCACGTTGATGCGCACGGTTGCCGAGCTGAGCGACGACACAACGATCTCGACGGGCTTGCCGCCGATCAGGATGTCGGTCGTTTGCCCGCGGATGATGCCGCCGGAAAGGGCTACGCCGGCGCTTGCGGTTGTGATCTGTTTGAGCGCTTCACGGCGGGTCATTGCCTGGGACGAGGGCTGAGACATGACGCGCATACTACCCGAGCGGGCGGTTTATGACGGCATCGACTTTTCGAATGAGAACGCGGAGCTAGATCTCACGGGACGCGGATCTCGCGGATTCCCGGCGACCGGCAGCCTGGCTCCGCCTGGCGGAGCCAGGCTGACTCGACGGGTGATCACCGGGATCAGCACGCCGCTCGAACACCAAGGCGTGCTGATCCCGGTGGTCACCCGCCGAGCCCGCGCCTGCGGCGCGGCCGGCCGCCCTGGACACTGTCTTGAGGCGCGCTGACTGATCCGTACTGATCCGCGAGATCCGCGTCCCGTGCCTCTCTCTCCTGAACTGACCCACCGCCGGCAACCGCGCTTTCTTTCGGCATAGAATCTTCCCCGATGAACAAGATCAGGTGGGGCGTTCTCGGCGTCGCGAAGATTGCGACAGACAGGGTCATCCCGGCCATGCAGCGCGGCCAGTGGTCGGAGATCACGGCCATTGCGTCGAGGGATCTCGACAAGGCCCGGAGGGCGGCAGCGAGGCTGGGCATTCCGAAGGCCTACGGATCGTACGAAGAGCTGCTGTCCGACACGGAAATCGACGCCATCTACAACCCGCTGCCGAACCATCTGCACGTGCCCTGGACCATCAGGGCGGCCGAGCACGGAAAGCACGTGCTCTGCGAGAAGCCCGTTGCGCTCTCCGCCGACGAGGCACGCCAGCTCGTTGCGGTGCGCGATCGCACGGGCGCAAGAATCCAGGAAGCCTTCATGGTGCGCACGCACCCGCAGTGGCTCGCGGTCAAGGCGCTGGTCTCCGGCGGCCGCATCGGCGAGGTCCGATCCATGCTCGGGGCGTTCAGCTATACCAACCGCGACCCGGCCAACATCCGCAACCGCCCGGAATTCGGCGGCGGCGCGCTGATGGATATCGGCTGTTATCTCATCAACACGTCCCGGTTCATCTTCGGCCGCGAGCCCTCGCGCGTCACCGGAGCCATCGAGCGCGACCCCGATATGCGCACCGATCGGCTGACGTCGATCCTGCTCGACTTCGGCACCGGACACGCGGCCGGCACCTGCAGCACGCAGATGGTGTTCTATCAACACCTGCAGATTTTCGGGACCACCGGCCGCATCGAGCTGCCGATTCCGTTCAACGCGCCGGCCGACCGGCCCTCCCGCATCATCGTCGACACCGGCGCGGATCTCTTCGGCGGCGGGATCAGCCACATCGATGTCGACATCTGCAACCAGTACACGATCCAGGGTGACCTGTTCTCGAAGGCGATCCTCGACAATACGGACGTACTCTCGCCGCTCGAAGACGCCGTGAAGAACATGGCGTGCATCGATGCCATCTTCAAATCAGTGGAGACCGGACGCTGGGAGGTACCGCAGTAGCCGTGGCCATTTACCTTGGTCTCGACTCCAGTACGCAGAGCGTGACGGCGACCGCCGTCGAAATCGACGCCATTCACGACGGCCGTCGCGCGATCCTCTTCGAGCGATCGTTCCGGTACGACGACACGCTCCCGCACTACGGAACACAGCACGGCGTTCTCCGCTCGTCGGATCCACGGACCGTGCATGCGCCGCCCAGGATGTGGTCCGAAGCGCTCGACCGGATCATGTCGGACCTGGTGCGGGAAATCGATATCGACTGGAGCCGCCTGCGCGCCATCTCTGGCTCCGCCCAGCAGCACGGCAGCGTGTACGTGAACGGACGGGCCCATCAGCGGCTGGGCGCCCTCGACCCGTCGCAGCCGCTCGCGGACCAGCTCCAGGATGTGTTCTCGCGCGGCACATCGCCGATCTGGATGGACTCGAGCACGACCAGTCAGTGCGCCGCCATCGAAGCCGCGCTCGGCGGCCCACGGGCGGTCGCCCGACTCACGGGATCGCGCGCGTTCGAGCGTTTCACCGGGCCGCAGATCCGGAAGTTCGCCGAAGAGGAGCCCGATGCCTACGCCGCGACCGATCGTGTTCATCTCGTCAGCTCGTGGCTCGCCTCGCTGCTCACCGGAGCGCACGCGGCGATCGACCCGGGCGACGGCTCGGGGATGAACCTCATGGATCTGGCGATGAAGCAGTGGTCAGCGGAAGCGGTCCGCGCCACCGCGCCGGACCTCGACGCGAAGCTGCCACCGCTCGCCGAATCCTGGACGATCCTTGGCACGCTCTCGGCCTACTGGCAGCAGAAGTACGGCTTCCCGGCCGCGCGCGTCGTGGCCTGGTCCGGCGATAATCCCTGCAGTCTCGTCGGCACCGGCCTCGTTCGCGAAGGTATCGTCGCGATCTCGCTCGGCACGAGCGACACGATCTTCGGCATCATGCCCACGCCTCGCCCGAGCGAGGATGGCACCGGCCATGTGTTCGCATCGCCAACGGGCGCGTACATGGGCATGTCGGTCTTCAAGAACGGGTCGCTTGCGCGGGAGCGCGTGCGGGACGCCTACGGGATGACCTGGCCCGCATTTTCGGCGGCGCTCGCGCGCACGCCGGCGGGCAACGGCGGCGCGACGATGCTGCCCTGGTTCGACCCTGAGATTACGCCCCTCGTGCTCGAGCCGGGCATCAGGCGTCACGAGCTAGACGCGGCCGACGCCGATGCCAACGTCCGCGCGGTGGTCGAAGCGCAGATGATGTCGCTCGCGCTCCACAGCCGGTGGATGGGCGTGAAGATCTCGACGATCTACGCGACCGGTGGGGCATCGGCCAACCGGGACGTGCTGCAGGTCATGGCCGACGTGTTCGATGCCGACGTGCTGCAGCTGCAGACGGGCAACTCCGCCGCGCTCGGCGCGGCGCTGCGGGCGTTCCACGCCGATCGTCTCGCCGGCGGACATCCGCTCGCGTGGGAGGATGTGATTGCGGAGTTCGTCCTGCCGCGGCTCGAGTCACGCCTCAGGCCACAACCCGCGAACGTCGCGACGTATCAGCGGCTCATCGACGTCTACGCGGGGCGGGAGCGGGAGGCGCTGTCGGGGGCCTAGTATTCAGCCCTGGCGCTCGAATCGACGTCCCTCACACGCACAAAGCCTGATATGGAATGACCCTTGTCAAGTCCACGATCTTTCGATGGTGGCGTGACGCCTGCGAGCAGGCGTCAGCGTGCTCGCATAGCGGCCTCCGACTCTGTGGCGGGCGCGGGG
>Ga0184612_10000013_pt1 | contig 73038 bp, 78 predicted proteins | sample PLM3_60_coex_FD_133163 | JGI IMG/M metagenome (GOLD analysis project Ga0184612, IMG submission 133163) | Groundwater sediment microbial communities from an aquifer in East River, Colorado, USA - PLM3_60_coex | ecosystem: Environmental > Terrestrial > Soil > Riparian zone | place: USA: East... | reverse complement strand
CCATCGCCGCTGGTGACACGGCAGAAGAGATCGACAAGCTCAGGCGAGGCGGCGACGGCCACATCGTGGTCTGGGGCGGCGTCAGCCTCTGGCGGTCGCTCATGCGGCTCGACCTGATCGACGAGCTCCAGCTGAGCTTGTTCCCCTACGTTGCGGGCGAGGGCACCCGGCTGTTCGACGGCGTCCCCAAGTCCTACCAGCTCGACCTGGTTTCCAGCACCGCCTCCAGCAACGGGATCGTCGAGCTGCAGTACCGGCGGCACCGCTAACTCAGCGGCCCAGTCCGCAGGGAGGCTGTGATGGCTCTGCCCGAGGTTGTGTCATCGGCGGAATGGGTTAGGGCCAGGCTCGCGCTGCTGGCCCCTGGTTGAGCGATTGTGATGCTGATCACTGACGCCGTCGCGACCACTCTGACCAAGCTGGGCGCGCCGCGGCACGCAGAGACGCCACGCTCAGGGGACATTCCCGAACACTGGCCCACACCGAGTTCACCTCGCCGGAGCGAGCGGCCACTGGACGCGCACTGCCAGCGGGCGGATGATCATGCGGCGTGCGCGACGACCTACCGACCGGAACCGTCACCTTCCTCTTCACCGACGTCGAGGGCTCGACGAAGCTCCTTCACTCCCTCGGCGCCGAGGCTTACGCCGAGGCGCTCGCCGAGCACCGTCGAGTGATCCGGGCCGCGTGCGCCGCCGAGGGCGGGGTGGAGGTCGACACCCAGGGCGACGCCTTCTTCTTCGCGTTTCCGACGGCGCCTGGCGCGCTCGCTGCGGCACGTGCACTCACGGAGTCGCTGGCGCCCGGCCCGATCCACGTCCGCGTCGGCCTCCACACAGGGACGCCGCTCGTCACCGGCGAGGGGTACGTCGGTGACGACGTCCACCGCGCCGCGCGGATCGCGGCAGTCGGCCACGGCGGACAGGTGCTCGTCGCCGCGTCGACGGCGACGCTCGTCGGTGTCGACGGGCTCGTCGATCTCGGCGAACATCGCCTCAAGGATCTCGCGGCGCCCGAGCGTGTCTACCAGCTCGGCGAGCAGGCGTTCCTCCCGCTCCGAAGCCTCTACCGCTCGAACCTCCCGCTCGCGGCCAACCCCCTCATCGGCCGCAAGAAGGAGCTCGCCGACGTGCTGCAAGCGCTCCTCGACGGCTCCCGAGCCGTGACGATCACGGGCCCGGGGGGCGTCGGCAAGACGCGCTTCGCGCTCGCGGTCGCCGGCGAGGCGGCGGAAGCCTTTCCCGACGGCGTGTGGTTCGTCCCGCTCGCGGCGCTCCGCGACCCAGCCCTGGTTCTTCCGACGGTCGCCGAGGCAATCGGCGCCGACGGCGATGTCGCGCGCCACATCGGCGACGGCGCGTGCCTCCTCTTCCTGGACAACCTCGAGCAGGTCGTGGACGCAGCGCCGCGCCTTGGGGAGCTCGCGGGCGAGTGCCCACGCCTTCGACTCCTCGTCACGAGTCGAGAGGCGATGCGGATCGCGATCGAACGCGAGTATCCGCTCTCGCCGCTCCCCGAATCGCCGTCCGTGGAGCTCTTCCGGCAACGGGTAGACACCGTCGCACCCGAGCTCGAGGTCGAGTACGCCACGGCCGCCGCGATCTGCGATCGGCTCGATCGCCTGCCTCTGGCGATAGAACTGGCAGCCGCACGCTGCAAGGCGCTCTCGCCGGAGCAGATCCTCGCGCGGCTCTCGGAGAGCCTCGACCTGCTCCGCGGCGGCCGCGATGCCGACCCCCGCCAGCAGACGCTGCGCGCGACGATCGAGTGGAGCTACGGCCTGCTCTCCGAGGAGGAGCAGCGGCTCGTTCGCGCGCTGTCTGTCTTTCGGGGTGGCTGCACGCTCGAGGCGGCCGAGGAAGTGTGCGGCGCCGAGCTCGACACCCTGCAGTCGCTCGTCGAGAAGAGCCTCCTTCGCTTCTCAGGCGAGCGCTACTGGATGCTCGAGACGATCCGCGAGTACGCTCGGGAACGACTCGACGAAGCCACAGAGACCGCGGAGTGCACCGTCCGCCACGCCCGCTGGTATCTCGAGCGGCTGCAGGCGAACTATCCCGACCGCCTCGGAGCCCGGCACCCGGAGATCCTCGCCTGGTACGACGACGAGGAGGACAACCTCCGCGCGATGCTCGATCGACTGAGCGACGCCGCGCCGATCGACGCCGCGCGTGCCGCATACATGCTTCACTTCTTCTGGAGGGCGCGGGGAGCGGTTGCGGAGGAGCAGGAGCGGCTCCGAGCGCTCCTCGCGGACCACAACCTTCTTCACCAGTCGCGGGCGGCGCTGCTGGTCCGTCTCTCTGACGTCGATATGCACGTGGGCCGAGTGAACGCGTCTGAGCTCGCCGCTCGGGAGGCGCTCGCGCTCGCCGAGCCCGGCACGGAGCCCCACTACCTAGCTCTCGCCGAGTTGGCGTTCTATTCGATTCATCGGGGCGAGACCGAGGAGGCGATTCGGCTCGGCCGACAAGCCGCCGAGGAAGCCGAGTTGTTCGACGACGCGTCGCGTATTCAGGCGATGGGCAACCTCGCCGGCATCCTCGCGGGCGCCAAGCGCAGCAACGAGGCGCGTGCGCTCCTCGAGCGATGTGTTCAGGAGGCTCGCCGGAGCGGGCTGGTGGCCTTGGAGACGGTGTTCCTCGCCGAGCTGGGCGCACATAACCTCGTCGAGCACGACTACGAATCCGCACGTGCCGCCTACGCGGCTGTGCTGACGCAACTCCGTAGCAGCGTCACCAGGTACTACGAACTCGAAGCGCTGAAGGGACTTGGATTCGCGTCGCTCGGCTTAGGGCAGCGTCGCGAGGCTCGCGCCGCCTTTGCCGAGATGCTCGAGTTGGCACGCGCAACCACTCGGACCCACTCCGGTTACGTCGCCGAAGCGCTGTCGGGGATTGCCCTCGCGGCCGACTCAGCGGCCGCTGACCGCGCGGCCCGACTCCACGGCGCCGTCGCCCAACTCAACAGCGACGCCGGCGTCGTGATGAATGCGTACTTCGATGCAGGAGAAGAGCTCCAAGCTCACTTCGAACGCGAACTGGTGGCGGTGCTCGGCGAGGAGGCGTGGGAGCGGGAGAAGGCGGTCGGCTCGATGATGACGGTTGACGAGGCCGTCGCGGTTGCCACGTTCCTCTGCGACGGTTCGGAAGCAGGCGTCTCGGCGGCCTCCTGACGACTACCGATCAAGCGACATTCCCGCACACTCGCGCATGCCGCTGTGCTGGCCCTAGCACGTACTGAAGTCGAGCAGCCGTTACGGCGGGCGTAGTTCGACCTCCTCACGGTTTTGGGAGTGCCGCGAAACCTGTCGAGGCCGTCGCTGATGACATCGAGCCCGAACTCGCTTATCGACGGCCGGCGACTCGAAAGCGGATGTCCGTCAGCGTCCCGCTCGTACCGACGGACGTGCGCTCCAGCCTGACTTGGGGAGCCGGCGCCTCGCCGAACAGCCGCACCCCATCTCCCAGTATGAGAGGGACGATCTGCACGACGATCTCGTCGAGCCGACCAAGCGCCAGCACCTGGCGAGCAACGTCGGCACCGAAGATGCTCACCGCTCGACCGTCGGCGAGTTCCTCGGCGCGCGCCAACGCGGTCCCTAGGTCCGAGACGGCCTCCACCGTTGCGTCGGACACGAGCCGCTCCGGATGATGCGTCAAGACGAGAACCGGTCCTGACCAAGCCCCGCCGTAGATTCCAGCGACAGCGCCGCCCTCGTCTGCGCTCGCAACCTCGTACCAGCCGCGGCCGGCCAGCACGACGCCGGTTGAACGCGCGACCTCGTCCGCGAGCTGGCTGGAGGTGTCGTACTCGGCTCCGCCTGTCCAGGACATGTCGTGCCCCGGGCCGGCGATAAAGCCGTCGAGAGACATCGCTACGTGTAAGAGGATCATGCTTCCTTTAGACCGCCTTCGAGGCGAAGACTCATCGGTCGCCCGTCCGGGGTACACGTCGTTCTGGGGACATTCCTGAACACTGGGGCACCGCGGCGTGCTTCTGCTCGACGAGCTGCCGGAGTTCTCGCGCTCGGTGCTGGAGAGCTACGGTAACGTTGTGGGAGAAACTTCCGGAGGAACGGCAATGAACGCAAGTGAACAAATTGACGAGTTGATTGCAGGGCTCACCGACTGGCGAGGGAAGACGCTGGCCAACCTGCGGAGAATCATCCGTGAAGCTGACCCGGAGATTGTCGAGGAATGGAAATGGAAGGGCGCTCCGGTCTTTTCCGACCATGGCATCGTCTGTGTTACCAATGCTTTCAAAGGCAAGGTAAAGCTGACTTTCTACGAGGGCGCCAGCCTTCCCGACCCGAACAAGTTGTTCAACAACGGGCTTGAGGGCAAGAAGTGGCGCACGATTGACCTTTATGAGGGCGATAAAGTCAACGAGAGTTCGTTGAACGTGCTCGTTCGGGCGGGGGTGGACTTCAATAGGGCCAAGGCAAAACCAGCGGCGAAGAAGAAAGCCGCGAAGTGACTGCTTGATCGACGAACAAGAGTTTGGATGGCCGCTCCGCGGCCCCGAAGGCCAAGACCGCGGCTAGCGCCCTCGCCGATTCCGTCGAGGGACATTCCCGAACACTGGCGCAGTGGAGACGCTTGTTGCTAGTCCACGGGGCGTACGTTCTCTGCGGCTTTGCGATTGTGATCCGCTCGGCCGCCTTGCCACTCGAAGGTCACCCGCTGACCCGGCTCCAACGTCCTGTAGCCCTCGACCTGGATTGAGGAAAAGTGGACGAAGTAGAAGTAGTCGTCGTCGCCGGTGATGCGACCGTAGCCCTTCTCGTTCTTGAACCACCGTACCGTCCCGGTCATGGACTCGCCTGGCGCTATCCCACCGGTCTCCAGGTCGGGAGGGGACTCCATCAGGACCGAATCATGCCCGTCTACCGAGCGCCTTCGGGGGACATCCCGAACACTGGCACATCGGAATGTGGCATCTCCAGACGAGCCACCGCTCGCCTGTACGGATGGCGCTCGTCCGGAGTAGCCTCTCCGCGAGCTGGTGGCGCTTTCGACTTCCGACATCTCCGCCATCCGGGCGGCTGAGGAGGCTCTTGCCGAGGCTCTCGAGTCTCCCGATCTCGCGGCCTGGGTGGACTTCTACACGGAAGATGCGATCTTAGTCGGGCCCGGAACGCCGGCGATCGAAGGACGGAGCGCCTTCCTCGCCGCCGCCCCACAGGTCAGCATCTCCTCAATGGAGATCGTTGCGGATTCAACGCTCGGAACGGGCGATTTCGCGGCGACGCTGGGGCGTGCCACCTGGGTGAGCGGGCCGAACGGCTCGGATGCCCCGACGGTGCGACGACGCTTTCTCATGGTCTGGCGCCGAGAACCCGACGGGCGCTGGCGCATCGCCCGTGAACTGCTGAATGAGGACGTGTAGCCGTTCGCCAGTCGAGAGCCCGCCCTCGGGTCACATCCCGAAACCTTGCCCAGGCGATGGGATGGACGTCAGCCGTCAGGGCCCGCCGCGTACAGGTGGGCCTCGCCGCCGTCCCCGGCCAGCAGCCACGCGACGTCGGGGCTGCCGCCGCCGGCCTGCTCGGGAGTGATGCCTTACTTCCGCACGAGGTCGTCTGCGGTTTCGGGCGGCGGCACGAACACCGGCACGCCGAGGCGCTCGACCAGGCTCGGCGTGTCGCGTTCGTGCCACAGCGCGGTGAGCACCACCACCGGCTTGCGGTCGGCCGCGAGCTCGAGGAGCTCGTCCGGGTCGCCGGATGACATTTTCCGAACGCTGGTCCAGCCGGCTGGTGTCTCGCCCTCGCCCGGCAATTAGGGTCGCGATGGCGCAAAAACCGGCGCGTCGTTACAACAGGAGGCAGAGATGGCACTCGATCAAGCTCGTGTGCGCGACTTCGCGCGTAGCTACACGAATGCGTGGTGCAGCCACGATCCCGCGCGGGTCGCAGCCCACTACGTACCGGGCGGGACGATCGCCATCAACGGCGGCGAGGCGACGGAGGTAACGGAGGTCGCGCGCTCGTTCATCTCCGCCTTCCCGGACATCGAGGTGTTCATGGACGACCTCGTCTTCAAGGACGAGACGGTGGAATACCATTGGACCTTCACCGGCACGAACACGGGACCGAGCGGTACCGGAAACTCGGTTCGGATCTCCGGTTTCGAGGGGTGGAGGTTTGGCGACGATGGCCTCGTCGTCGAGTCTCAAGGCCAGTACGACCAGGACGATTACGATCGCCAGCTCGAGCACGGCGCGCCGCGGCAATAGCCGGTGGTTGTCTCCTGGTGGAGTAGCTCAAGCGACATTCCCGCACGCTGGCCCAGACGACGCCCGTGTCGTCAGCGAGTACGGTTTTCTCGATGACGGAGGCGAGTTACTTGAAGGTTCCGTTCGAGTGGACTGAGAAGACCGCGCCGTCCGAGGATGCATTGCAGGACGGTGTTTGTTGGCTTTTCGGGAGCGGGGCACCACAGCCGGTCGAGCTCGTCGCAGACGTTCTCACAAACTCGCCTGGCCCCGAGGATCGCCATGCCGTCGAAAGGCTCGGCGCCGAGGAGGCGGCTCGACGTATTCTCGCCCTCGCGTCCGGGTTCAGCTACTTGCCTGGGCGATGGCACGTCTTGATGGTGGACGAGCGCGCAGCAGGCATTCCCGAACACTGGCGCACGCGACGCACCTCGCTCCTCAAATGGGTGTGCCGGGCCGCCGGCTTGACCGTGGGCGACACCCCTCGTTGTTTCAAGATCTTCCGGGCGTGTTAGGAATGCCGTGATGGGCGAGATACTGCTGTTTCACCACGCACAGGGACAGACACCCGGATTCCTTGCGTTCGCCGACGAGCTCCGCGCAGCCGGACACACGGTCCACACCCCGGATCTCTACGACGGCAAGACGTTCGCTGCGCTCGACGAGGGGGTCGGCTACGCGCAGCAGGTCGGGTTCGACACGATCCTCGAGCGCGGTCGACTCGCCGCTGAGAGCTTGCCGAACGAACTCGTCTATGGCGGATTCTCGCTCGGGGTGATGCCGGCTCAGATGCTGGCCCAGACGCGTCCCGGCGCCAAGGGAGCCTTGCTATTTTCCGCCGCCCTTCCGACCTCGGAGTTCGGGGGCGCGTGGCCGCAGGGCGTCCCGCTGCAGATCCACATGATGGAGGCCGACGAGTGGGCGCTGGAAGACCTCGACGCCGCCCGCCAACTCGAGACGAACGAGGGCGCGAAGCTGTTCCTGTATCCCGGCGATCGGCATCTGTTCGCTGACAACAGCCTGCCCGACTACGACGAAAGTGCCGCGACGCTGCTCAAGCAGCGCGTGCTTAGCTTCCTCGACAACATCGAGTAGCTGCGATAGCTCACCGCCGGATGGCCCAACAGCGTCATCCAGGCGCCGATCGAGTTCGCGGCGTACACCCGAAGGGGTGAGCCGCTCCCACCCTCGCGTGACATTCCCGAACACTGGCCCACCCGAGCGCCCTGGCCCTTCCAGAGGGTGTTGCGGCGAGGACCCCTGGTGGTGTATCCGTCGAGGCCGGGCTGTGTTGAAGCTGAGCACACGTCGCGTTCGCAACGGCGACCTTTATGGGCGCCCCCCTCGCCCTGCCAAGCTGGTGATGCCGTGAACCTTCGAATCGAGCCAGCGACACTGGAGTTGTTCTCAGAGAGGGCGACATGGCGATATCCGCCTACGACTTCTACAACGACGACGGTGTCCCACCGAAGAATCCGGAGCGCTTCTACAGCGTCTGCATCGAGGACGGCGCAGTGGCCGGTTTCTTTTACTTCGAGGAGCGTGGCGACGCGATCTTCTACGGCCTCGGGCTGCGGCCAGATCTGACCGGGCGAGGGCTCGGAGCCACGTTCGTGAACGCGGGTCTCGAGTTCGCGGAGGCACGATTCGGGCGGAGGCTCATCGTGCTCGATGTCGCTGAGTTCAACGAGCGAGCTATCCGCGTGTACGAGCGTGTTGGATTCCGTCGAACGGGCAGCCATCTCCGGTTCTTCGAACGGTGTGGCGATGTGCCGTTCGTGGACATGGAGCGTCTGGCTGACGCGCTTGGGTCGAGGGCGGGCGCGCTGCCGCTAGGACAACGGTGAGCCGACGCGCACTAGATTTCCGCTCTGATCGACGACGGCGAACTCCCTCATGCCGTAATCGGTGTCGGAGGGCGGGATAAGTCGGCTTCCCGTCGCGGAGTCTTCGGCGACCCCGATCCGCTGCCACTCTTCGAATAGCGCGTCCGCGTCGGTGACGCGGATGTAGCAACCGGCATCTGTCGTCAGCGGGTCAACCGTCGGCGCTTGGAAGAAGTGAAGCTCCCCGCCGCTGCGGCCGATGATCAGGTAGTTCCATTCGTCGGGCGGTGCTCCGCGGTTCTGGAAACCCAGACGCTCATAGAAGGCCAGCGTCTCATCGAGGTTGCGGCTGGGCAAGATCGGAACAGCGGTCTCGATCATGGGCAACATCCTAGAAGAGCGGGTTCGGGCGACATTACGAAAGGCTGGTGCAAGCGAGCGTGCCGGCTAGCGTGGTTGGTAGTTGGGGGTAGCCGAACGATGAAGAACGCGACATCAGCCCTCAGGTCCCGTGGGGCGTCATAGAGCGGCGCGTCCACGACTCGCCCGTCGCGAAGCTCGACCTAACCGCCGCGACCTCGTGTGCTGCGACGCCGAAGATGGTTGCCTTGCCGTCGCCACCAACAAGGTTGCACCGGTGCGTCCCATTCTCATACGACGTCTGGACCCGAAATTACTTTAGGCCGCTGCCAGTGGAGGAGCCGAGGGGCGCGGAGAACGCTGGTCGGCTAGTTGCTCGCGCGCAGCGCGGCTAGCAGTTCCTGGTGGCGACGCTCCTCGTCGGGCATGCCCTCCTCAATCGGCTCCCTGCGACTTCGGGCGAGCATCATCTGCACAGGCTTGACGATGAAGAAAAACACTGCGGCTCCGATGGCAACGAACTGAATCAGATCGGTGAGAAACGCTCCGTAGTGAAAGACGGATCGGTGGACGGTGAATGTGAGGTTGCCGAAGTCGGGCTTGCCGAGGATCGCGGCAACGATGGGCATGACGAGGTTGTTGACCAACGAGTTGATAACCGCAGCAAACGCGAGGCCCATGACGAACGCGACCGCGAGTTCGACGATGTTGCCCTTGAAGAGAAAGTCCTTGAACTCCTTGATCATGGTGGCTCCTTCCATAGCCGATCTGGGCCATCTTCACCCTACGACGACGACATCGGTGATCCTGTCAAAGGACACTCCTGAAACCTTGCGCACGCGAACCCCCTCTTCCCCGTCGACGGCTCGGATGTTTTAGGGTCGGCTGGGCGCCGCCTCACCTGGTTCTGATAATCGGCTTTTCATATACATGGGAGGTTTTGATGTCCTGGAACCTGAAGGGCAGCTACGTCGAAACGTGCTCGTGCGATCTGATTTGCCCGTGCAACGCTTCTTTCGACCATGGCGCGACCAACGACTTCTGTCGCGTGACGCTCGTCTTCAACATTCGCGAGGGTGACATCGAAGGCACTGACATCGGCGAGCTCAAGGTCGCAGCGATCGCGGACACGCCGAAGGTGATGACGGACGCGAACTGGCGCCTCGGGATGTTCATCGACGAGCGCGCGACGGATGAGCAGGCAGACAAGCTCACACAGGTCTTCGGCGGCCAACTTGGCGGGCCGATGGCGGCGCTCGCGCCGCTGATCGGGGAGATGCTGGGTGTTGAGCGAGCGGCGATCGAGGTGCAAGACGACGGGGTGCGCCACAGCGTTCGGGTCGGGGACACGATCGATTTCGAGATCGAGGACATCGTGCCCTTTGGTATCGAGACCGGAGAGCCAGTTCGCTTTGCCGGCATGTTCCACCCGGTGGCGTCTGACTTGACGATCGCAGAGGCGACCCGCTCACGGATCAACGCCTTCGGGATCGAGTACGAAGGCAAGACAGGTCTCTCGACCTCCGAGTTCTCCTGGGCGGCTTGAAGACGTGATCGCGCCGGCGCAGGAACGTGCTCTGGGCACGAGCCTCGCGCCGGCCTTTGCGGCGGCACGCGCCCGGCTCGGCCTGATCATCCTGCTCTTCGCCCTCGCAGCTAGCGGCTGGTGGTGGACGGTCGACCAGATGCGCGGGATGGACGATGGTCCCTGGACGGGCCTCGGAACACTGAGTTGGTTCCTGGGCGTCTGGGTCGTGATGATGGCAGCGATGATGTTCCCGTCGGTCGCCCCGACGGTCGCGCTCTACTCGCGTATGGGCAGCGAGCGGTCGCCGCTTTCGCCGCTCGTCTTCGCGGCGGGCTATCTCGTCACCTGGACCGGTGCCGGCGTGCTCGCTTTTTCGATTGCGGTCAGCGGCCGTCGGGTCGCGGGCGATGTGCTCGCCTGGGATCGCGCAGGGCGATGGGTGGCAGGTGGAACTCTCGTCCTCGCAGCGGTATATGAGCTGACGCCGCTGAAGGACGTCTGCTTGGGGAAGTGCCGCAGCCCTCTGGGCCTTCTGCTCGGCTCTTGGCGCGGCGGCCGGGCGGGTGCCGTGCGGATGGGCATCAGGAACGGCGCTTGGTGCGTCGGCTGCTGCTGGGCACTGATGGCGTCGCTCTTCGCGCTCGGGGTTATGAGCATCACTTGGATGGCCGTGGTCGCGGGCCTGATCGCGGCCGAGAAGACCGTCCCGTGGCGCCGGGTAGCGACCTACGGGACAACAGCAATTCTTCTCGCGCTCGGCGTGCTCCTGTTCACAGCGCCCGAAGCGATCCCGGGTCTTACGATCCCCGGTGGTAATCCGATGCACCAACAAATGAACCAGTGAGTGCGTAACAAAGCCTGCTCGGGAGACATTCCCGAACACTCGCCCAGGCCGCCGTCCTCTTATCAGAGAAGCTCGCTAGGTTGTCTTCACGCTGCGTGTTTCAACCCGCAGCGCTCGGGCGTCGGTGAAAGGAGTAATCCATGGAGAAGAGACTGGTAACGCGTTACGCGATGCAGTCGGCTGAGGCGGCAAATGAGAACCAACGACGAGTCGAAGGGGTCTTTGACGAGCTCGCGGCTGCCAAGCCTGGCAACGTGAGCTACATAGTTCTCCGGCTCGCGGATGACTCGTTCGTGCACGTGTCGTTCCACAACCATCGCGACGACGAGCTGAACCCGATCGCCTCGACAGCTGCGTTTGCGCATTTCCAGCAGGACCACGCGGACCGGCGCGAGGGCGGCGTCGACCAGCAGACGGCGACCCTGGTCGGTGCCTACATCACTACGATCGACTGAGCCCGCGCGGCCCAAGCTGGAGTGAGCGCGCCCGCGTCGACTGAAACAGCGACGATCCGGCCCGCGAGCCAGGTTCGGGGCGTCAGGAGAGCGCGCGCTCGAGGGCGGCTCGGTCGGTCGGCGCACCGTGAGTCGGGAGCACCAGCGCGACCGGCAGCTCGAGCAGCGGGCGCAGCGCCTCGAGGATCTGCTCGGGTGGCACATCCTTGTTCGCCCAGTCGGTCGGGAACTCGAGACCGTTGCCGCGGTCGATGAGCGTGTCGCCGGCGACGAGCGCGCGGCGGCTTTCGATCCAGAGCACGAGGTCGTTCGGCTCCATCCCCGGGAACGCCTCGACCCCGACCGGCAACCTGTCGCCGGCCCTGAACACCTGTCCCTCGACCGGGTTCGGGTCGCCCTCGTCCGCCGGCGGCACGTAGACCACAGCGCCGACCCCCTCCGCCAGGCCATCGGCATCGCGCCTGTGCCACGGGCAGGTCAGCACGATCGCCGTCTCGCGGCCGGCCGCGAGCTCTTCGATCTCGCTCGGCGCGGCCAGCGGGTCGAACAGCAGCAGACTGTCGCCGTCACCGATCGCGTAGGACGACACAATCTGGTCCCATCCCTGTCCCGGCTTCCACTCCGGGTGCGGTGCCTCCCAGTGCCAAACGCCTGTCTGCAACTCACGCACGGCGGCATGCTAAACGGGCGCTTATGCGTTGCGCTGCACGCAGCGGTTACGGCAGGCTTTGCATTCATGGTTCCCGAGTCGAAACTGGAGAAGACCGAGCACGGGCTCGTCCCGCAGGGCGAGGGATGGTTCGTCCTCAACATGCGCGACGCCGAGTGGCGTCACGTCGACGGCCGCGGCGCCGTCTGCGTCGTCGGGGACGATTTCGAAGGCGAGCGGCAATTCGAACAGCTCGGCGTCAATCCGTTTGTGCTCAGGCCGGGCGAACCGATGGCCATGTACCACTGGGAGGGCGATCAAGAGGCCTTCCTCGTAGTCTCCGGCGAAGCAGTTCTGATCATCGAAGGCGAGGAGCGGCAACTGCGCGCGTGGGACTTCGTGCATTGCCCGCCGAACGCGAAGCACGTGATCATCGGGGCAGGAAGCGGTCCGTGCCTCGTGATCGCAATCGGCGCGCGCGAACGCGACTCGCTCGGCTTCCCCGTCGACCAAGTCGCGCAACGCCACGGTGCGAGCGTCGAGGAGGAAACGACGGATGGGGACGTCGCGTACGCCGCGCTCCCGCGTCGCGAGCCGACCGTGTACCGCGACGGCTGGCTACCCGAGTAGCCGTCGCGTAGGCGCAAGTTCGAGTCGGCGCAAGGACGTCCGACCACGCCACTGTGCGTTACCGGCGCGGTTTACGTGATCAAGTCCTCGCCGAAGCGGGACAGTCGGGGCGATCGCTCTGACAGATCAACGAGCACTGTCATCGCTTCATCGAGCCGGCTCAATGCGTTGTCGACGCGCCGCTGATCATCCTCGTCGAGGCTCCCAGGCAGCAGCTCCTCATTTTCCTGCCAATACACGACGCGGGCCCCCTGAACGCTTCGGATCGCGGAGAGTGCGACGTCGATCAACTCCCACTCTGCGCGTGAGAGTTCGGCTGCCACTGCTTTCATGTCGTCCACCGACATTGAGGTCTCCACGTCGTGTTCGTCCAGCCACCACGGGGGGTACTCGGGGTTATTGCAGTAGCTCTGGGCAAGATGCCGAAGATCGTCGAGCTTCGTGCCCCAGACCCGAGCAGTGCCCCGAACCCCAGCGAGATCAATCTACGTCTGCACAGAGGGCTCCTGCTCGCCCACAGGCCGGGTGCGCCCCAGTGTCAACGTCAGGAGCGAAACGACGAGCGCTGCTCCGAGCGCGCCGACGCCCCACCAGACGCCGGAGATGTTGTCATCCCACCCGATCGCGCGGTCGATCGAGAACCGGCCTGGGCCGATTGCCGCGAGCGACACGGCGATCGTCAGGTAGGCGATCTCGAGCTCTGAGCCGAGCATGAAAGCCCTCTTGAATGTCACCGAGCCGATTGCGTTGATCATCACGGTCGCCAGCAGCGCGCCGGCCAGCGGCGTGGCGAGGCCGAGCGCCAACAACGTGCCCCCGGCTACCTCGGACAGGCCGGCCACGACGGCCATCAAGACCGGGGCGCGGTAACCCTTCGACGCGAAGAACCCGCCGGTTCCCTTCGGTCCGTAGCCGCCGAACCAGCCGAACAGCTTCTGCGTCCCGTGTCCGACGAACGCGAGCCCGACCACCAGCCTCAGCAACAGAATTCCGTAGGACATTTCTGTCTCCTTCTCTCGACGCGTCGTGTAACGAGGCGTACGTAGAGAGTATTCCGCGTCGGGGCGGAGTTCACGCCTGACCAAACATGTGTACTTCCAGGCGTTCCTCGGTCAAACTGATGGCCGTGACTGCTTGTTCTCGATGTGGAGGGTCGGTTCCTGAACAAGCTCGGTTCTGTCCTCATTGCGCCGCTCCCACCACGTCTCAGTCGCCGACAGAGGAGCGGAAGATCGCGACGATCCTCTTCGCTGATCTAGTGGGCTCGACAGAGCTCGGCGGCTCCCAGGATCCCGAACAGACGCGAGCGATGCTCGATCGCTTCTACGAAGCGATGAGCGCCGAGATCGAAGCGGCCGGCGGCACAGTCGAGAAATTCGTGGGCGATGCCGTCATGGCGGCTTTCGGCACACCGACCGCACACGAGGACGACGCCGAACGCGCGCTGCGTGCGGGGGTGGGGATGCACCGCAAACTGCGCGAGCTGTTCGGCGATCAGCTCGCCCTACGAATCGGCGTCAACACCGGCGAGGTTGTTGTCGGACGCGCCCGCGAGGGCAGTTCCTTCGTCACGGGCGATGCCGTGAACATCGCCGCAAGGCTCGAGCAGACCGCCGCAGCCGGCGAAATCATTGTTGGCGAGCGGACAGCCTCGGCAGCGATCGGATTCGAGTTCTCCGACGCAGAAACCATCGCCGTAAAGGGAAGATCCAGCGGCGTTGTTCGTCGCCGCCTCATTCGCGAGGTTGACGCGCAAGGTGCTCGGGGCTTCGGAAGCCTGCGAACAGCGTTTGTCGGGAGAGAAGGCGAGCTCGATTCTCTGCTCGACGCGTATCGTCAGACAGTCGCGGCCGGCAGACCCCGGCTTCTCACCATCGTTGGAGAGGCGGGTGTCGGCAAGACGGCTCTAGCCTGGCGCCTATGGGAGAGGCTCGACGCGGAGTCCCCGCCGCCGGTGCGAATGGTGGGCCGGTGCCCCTCCTACGGCCACGGGATCACGTACGCGCCGTTCGCGGAGATGCTGCGCTCGACTCTGGGCCTCTTGGAGAGCGACGCCCCCGCCACGGTGCTCGAACGGCTCGGAGCGCGGCCGATCCTCGGTCTCACGCTCGGCCTTGACGTCGCAGGAAGCCTCCATCCCCTGGCGGCCCGCGAGCGCTTGCAGACGGCGTGGGTCGAACTGCTCGGTGAGCTGGGACGCGAGCAGCCCTTGTTGGTCGTGCTCGAGGATCTCCACTGGGGTGACGAGCCGCTGCTCGGCCTCCTGGAGCGCATCATCAGCGATCTGGAGGCGCCGCTGATGGTCCTGGCGACGGCTCGGCCGGATCTTCCAGACCGTTGGCGCGCCCGACTCGCAGAGAGCGGGACGCTGCTCGAACTGGATCACCTGACTCGGCGCGACTCGCAACGGCTCCTTCAGGAACTGCTGGAAGCCGACCTCCCGCCGACAGTCCGCGAGGAGGTGCTTGCTCGCGCCGAGGGTAATCCGTTCTTTCTCGAAGAATTGCTCGCTGCCTTGATCGACGGCGGCGTACTTCGGCCGGACGGCGCGGGGTGGACGGCGACGTCGCTGCCGGACGCCTTTGTCATTCCCGATTCGGTGCACGCGACGCTCGCGTCACGTGTCGATTTGCTCGATCAACCAGAAAAGGAAGCGCTCCAGGCAGCCGCTGTCATCGGGCGCGTCTTCTGGACGAGCGCCGTCTACGAGCTACTGCCGGACGTGACGCCGGACTTTCGGGTGCTCGAGAGCCGCGGCTTCATACGACGGCGGCCTCACTCGACTCTAAAGGGCGAGCGCGAGTACGCGATCAAGCACGCGCTGACGCGCGAGGTCGCGTACGGCAGCGTGCCGAAGGCAAGGCGCGCGCATCTGCATGCGCGGTTCGCCAAATGGCTCGAGCGCCTCGGCGCGGGTCGCGACGAGCACGCTCCCGTTCTGGCGCATCATTACGCCGAGGCGGTCAATCCTGACACCTTCAACCTTGCGTGGCTGGGCGAGCCGCAGGAAGGACGGCGTCTGCAGGACGAGGCCGCGACCTGGCTTCGCCGTGCCGCCGAACTTGCAATTGGCCGCTACGAGATCGACGACGCACTGGCTCTGCTCGAGCGGGTTCTAACGCTCATCCGCGATGACGCGGAGCGGGCCGGCGTCTGGCGAACAATCGGTCGAGCGCGCGCATTGAAGCACGACGGTGAGGGGTTCTGGACGGCGATGCGCCTCGCGATCGACGCGACCGACGCGACTGAGGATCCAGAGGCGGTGGCTGAGATGCACGCAGCGCTGGCTCTGCAAACGGCGCTTCGGCCGGCGATGTGGAAGCGCAATCCTGATCGTGAGCTCGTCGACGTCTGGATCGAGCGTGCTCTCGAACTCGCGCGGGACGACACGCGCGGACGGGCGGAAGCGCTCCTGGCGCGCGGGTTTTGGCACCGACTCGACCCTCGAGCTCGTGAGGACCTTCGCGAGGCCACCGCGATCGCTGAAAAGCTCGGTGCCGTCGACCTTCGATCGTACGCTCTGAGCGCGCGCGCGCTGGCGGCGCTGGCGTCTTCAGACTACGAGGAAGCGGAAGATGCAACACGTCGCCGCCTCGGCCTCCTTCCGGGAGTCTCCGACCCGGATCAGCGGGCAGACATCTTCTGGAGCGCGCTCGTCGTGAATACCGCGCTCGGGCGCCTCGCCGAGGCGCGACGGGTCGCTCGGCTCAATGACGAGATCAACTCGCTCCTCACGCCGCACCATCGCGTCCACGGCATCGCGGCCCGCGTGCGGGTCGACGAGCTTGCGGGTAGATGGGAGGTCATCCGCGATCTCCAGACGGATGCCGAGTCGCGCGTCGCTGCCAATGTCGACACGCCATGCTCCGACAACGTCTTCTGCCTCCTCGTCTGTGCACTCGCCTGCGCCGAGCTGGGCAACGCGAGCGAGGCTGCGCGACTCGAGCGCGCCGCCGATGAGCTCGGCTTCGAAGGCTATGTCGGCGATCACGCCGGCCCGAGGATCCGCTTGGCGCTGAACCGCGGAGAGCTCGGGCTCGTCGACGAACTGCTACGTGCTCTACAAGATCAAGCGCTTCGCGGTCGTCCCTCGCTCACCACGGCGGCAGCCCGCATCGACGGACTGGTCGCGCTCGGGCGAGCGTGGGAGGTCGAGGAGGAGGCCGAGAGTGTTCTGCTCTGTCCGTACCTCGAGCCGTTCGGGCTCCGGGCACTGGGTGTCGCTAATGATGACCAGGCGCTGCTCGAGCGCGCTGTCGAGCGATTCACGGCGCTGGGACTTCAATGGCACGGCGCGCAAACGCCGCTTCTGTCTGCCTGAATTGAGTCGTCGGATCTCCTGCCTACCGAGTCAGCGCAAGGGCGTCCGCTGGAGCTCGACGTTGCGGACCCAGAGAGTGCCGGGGCCGTCGAACGCCACGTTGAGCCGGATCAGGTCAGGACGCTCACCCGCTTTGAGCGTGAACTGCACCTCGTAAGACGACCAGCCGACCGTGCCGCTGACCTTCTGGTGAAGGCCCTTCGAGAAGAACTCGCCGCGGCCGGGAAGGCGACACCACATTTCGAGGTACGCGCCACCCTCCACGTCCGCCGCCTTCAGCTCCGCGCGGTAGGTCAGCACGGAGGGCTCGACAACCGACTCGGCGGACTCGAATAGACGGACGGAGCCCGCTTCGCGCGCTTCGATTCGCCATCCACCCTCGTCGGTCGATATCCCGCTCTCGGTGATCGGGCGGTCGGAGGGCCCGAACGTGCGGAGGGTCTCCGGCGGACCGGCAGGCTCAGACCGCTTGAACATCGATCTCAGCCGATCGAGCACGCGCTCATCGTACGGATCGCAGCGGGCGACAGGTGAGAGGATGAGACGCGGAAAGACGATGGTGTGCGTTGCCGGAAGGAGCGCATGATGGAGCGTTTCATTCAGGTTGCGATCACGGGGTAGACCGCACGATGCGGCGGGATGGTGGAATGGGGCTGTGCAGTTCCGACGCCTGCCTGCTGAGCTCGTGCCCAAGATTCCGACCCCGGTGCGACGGGTGTTGCGTGGTGGTGTACGGGGATACGGGCGCGTTACGGCGCCGCTACGGCGCCTACCCGACTTTCTGATCATCGGCGCACAGAAAGCTGCGACGACCGCGCTGTACGCCTACCTGCGGTGGCACCCCGGGATCACGGGGCCGTCGTTCAAGGAGGTCAGCTTCTTCGACCTCCACTACGCGCGAGGCGACACGTGGTATCGAGCACACTTGCCGGCAAGGCCACGGCTGTGGGCCGTCAAGCAACGTTATGGCGAGTGGCCGCTTGTTGGCGAGGCGAGCCCCAGCTACCTGTTCCATCCGCTCGCCGCCGAACGGGTCGCCGCATTGATGCCTGAGGCGAAGCTGATCGCTGTCCTCCGCAACCCCGTCGACCGTGCGTTCTCGCACTACCGACACGAGGTCGCCCTCGGTCGCGAGGAACTCTCGTTCGAGGACGCGCTCGACGCGGAGAGCGACCGCATGCGCGGCGAGCTCGAACGGATGGCTCGGGACCCGTCCTACTTCAGCCACGCGTGGTGGAACTACACGTACGCGGCGCGGGGCAACTACGCCGAGCAGCTCGAGCGCTGGTTCGCGGCGTTCCCGCACGAGCAGCTGCTGGTCCTGATCAGCGAGGACCTGCTGGAGGAGCCGGCCGCGAGCTATGCCCGTACGCTCGACTTCCTCGGCGTCCGGCCGCACGAGCTGAGATCCTTCCCGCGCATCTTCGCGCGCGACTACAGCGAGATGAGCCCTGCCACGCGGGAGCGGCTCGGGCACGAGTTCGAGGAGCCGAACCGGCGGCTCGCCGCGCTGCTCGGCCGCAAGCTTCCCTGGTAGCGAAATCCGCCGCCACTGCCGACTTTGCCGGCGGTGGCCGCCACGGTACTGAATCGACACTCTCCGCGGAAGGTCATCATGGCTCGCGAAGCGAGCCGGACCTTCCGCGGATAAAAGAGGCCCCGGCGACTTGCGGCCTGTCGTCGGGGCCCCGGCCATGGAAGGTGTTGCCCCAGCTGAGATGCCGTCGCCTTTACTTTCTTGCGCGCGATCGTTGGCACCCTCGTTTGTGGGTCTGCCACGGAAGTGCAGCCATCCCTCGAATGAGTGAATCGCGCCCGTTCCTCCCCCGGACGGGGGACGCAACGCATCTGTACGCGTCACAGAGTGGGCGCAGTTGTTCGAACTGCGGCGGCTAGTACGCGCTTTGCGCGAGAGGGAAGTGGAGATGGCGAACAGGAAATCAGGCAAGCGAGTATCGGGAATCGTTGCGCTCATTGCGGTAATCGGGGCGTTCGCGGTGCCCGCAACGGCGTCGGCGACTCCTGGCAAGTCCAGGGGCGCGGAGAACTCGAGCTCCCCGGCTGAAGTTGCGGCGCCGGCGTTGGTTCCAGCATGGGATCTCGCTGACGGTCTGGTCATCGCTGACGCGAGCTGGGCTGAGTAACTACTAGGCGACACCGGGCGCGCTGCGGCGCGTCCGGTGCTCGCTCAAGCGCGAACCCGCCAAGCCCGATACCTGCGGCTATGGGTCGCAGCCTCGGTCTCGTCGCCATGGTGTGTTCGCTCGCGATCGTCGCGGTCCTGATGGCGATGAGCATGCAGCAGAACGGCCCTACGTCCGAAACGGCACGCAACGCGGAGGCTGAGGCGACCGCTGCAGTCGGGACGATCAACTTCACCCAGGCCGCGACCGAGCTGGCCCTGTTCCACGCCGAGAACGGAACCTATGCCGGGGCGGCTCTGCCGCCTTCGTTCGGCGTCACGCTCGTTCGCGCGGACGCCACCTCCTACTGCCTGCAGTCGGGAATCCGCGCGTCGGTCCAGCATTTCACCGGTCCGGCCGGCCCCGCCGCCGGCGGCCCCTGCTAGCACTCCGCATGTGACACTCGCGTCGTGCGGCGGCGTATGGAGGTCGTGAGCGCGGTGACGACCTCGTGGTCGGGCCTGCACGTCGACCGTCCGACCTTCTCGGCGGTGGCCGAATCCGAGCTGGATTCGGTCCATCGCTACCTGCTGTTCCTGACCGGGAACCGCAGCGTGGCGGAGGACCTGACCGGCGAGACGTTCGAGAAGGCGTTCCGCATGTGGCGGAGATTCGACCCGCGGCGTGGGACGCCACGCGCATGGCTCTGCCGGATCGCGCGCAATACGGCGCTCGACCACTTCCGAACCGAGGAGCGTCGCCAGCGCCGCGAGGAGCGCTATGCGCGCGATCTCCCCGAATCGGAAGAGACGACGATCGGCCCGGGCGCGCTCGAGGCAGCGCTCGCGAAGCTGTCCCCGTCGGAACGTGAGGTAGTCGCGCTGCGCGTCCTGCTGGAGCTGGATGGTCCGACGGCGGCACGTGTGCTGGGGATCAGCGCAACCGCCTGCTCGACTCGGCTGAGTCGGGCCCTGAAACGACTCGAGGAGCTGATGAACGATGCCCGCGACTGACACAACCGATTTCGAGCGCGAATTCGAGGAGCTCGTGCGCGACCTGCGGGCACTGCCGACCGCCGCACCCGAGCACGTCCGCGAGCAGGTTCGCGCACTCGGTGAGCCAGCACCGTCAAGGACGCTCTGGGCGAGGCTGCCTCGCCTGCACTGGCGCCGCTCGCTCCTCGTGCTCGCTCCTGCGTGCGTCCTCGGCCTCGTCACGGCCGCGGTCGTTCACGGAGTGCTCAACTCGGAGCCGACCCGTGAAGCAGCGGTCACTCAGAGTGGGGCGGCCTTCGAGCGGGCGCAGGGAAAGTCTGGAGCCGAAGACCAGGCGTTCACCACCGCACAGCCGGCGGCCCCGTTTGCCTCGCCACTCCCCGTGCCCAGCGCGGGTCGCCTCCAGGACTACGAGGCCTGGATGACCGTGCGGGTGAAGGATCTCGACGCCCTGTCCGATCAGGCGAACGAGGCGATGCGCGTGGCACGCTCGTACGGCGGTTACGTCGTCTCGCTGGAGCAGACGACTGCGCCGGGGCGTCCCGGGCAGGCCGATCTCGTCCTCCGTGTTCCCGTGGCAAGAGTGGAGGACGCGCTCATGCGGCTCGCCGGGCTCGGCACCGTGATCGAGCGCCACCTGTCCATCCGCGACCTCGAGCAGGCCGTGCAGCAGCAGCGTGCGCGCATCCTCAAGCTCAAGCTCTTCATCGCTCGCGCCACGGAGCAGCTGAAGGGCGACCTTCCGGCCGACGTGCGGCTGCGCCTGCAGTTGCAGCTCGAGCAGGCCAAGAGCGACCTGTCGCGAGCCACGAACGCGAACAGGGCGACTCTCCGAGAGGCGAGCCTGTCCCGCATCGCGCTCACGCTCACGACGCAGAAGGCGGTCGGCGCAGGGACGAAGAACGGGGCCGGTCGCATCGAGCGCGCTGCCAGGGACGCCGGTTCGTTCCTTGCCGCGGCAGGAGCGGTAATGCTCTTTCTACTGATCGTGCTCAGCCCGTTGATCCTGCTCGGAGCCGCGACGATCTGGGGCTCCCGCGCGTACCGCCGAAGGGAAGAGCGCCGCCTGCTGTCGGCTACGTAGTATCAGCGCGTGCTCGCCCTCTCGACCGGGCATGAGATCGGGCTCGCGGTCACCGCGGCCGCTTTCATCGCCTTCGCGCTCGCGTCGTCGTTCCTGTTTCCGCGCTGGCGGCCGGACTACCCCGGCGGCGGCATCCGGGCCTTCATTGTCATCTCGTTCGTCTTCTTCTTCGGGATGCTCGCCGCGGTGGAAGTGTTCGGCGTGGAGGAGGAGCACGGTGAGCGGGTAGCGGAGACGGTCCACGGGGAGCCGACCACCACCGCACCCGAGACCACCACGCAGCCGACGACGACCACACCGGCGACGACAACAGCGCCACAGCAGTCAGCGCCCGTCGAGGCGATCGAGACCGAGTTCAAGATCGCGCTCCCCACCACGCAGTTCAAGGCGGGAAAGGTCACGTTCCAGGCGAAGAACGAGGGCAAGATCGAGCATGACCTCGCCGTCAAGGGGACGGGGGACAAGACGAAGTTGATCCCCCCGGGGGGCTCCGCGGAGCTTACGGTCACGCTGAAGCCGGGGACGTACGAGCTCTATTGCACCGTGCCCGGTCACGAGGCGGCCGGGATGAAGTTCGACATCACCGTCACCTAGCGGCCGGTACTCTGTCCTCCGCTCGGAGGGGTGGCAGAGCGGTCGAATGCGGCGGTCTCGAAAACCGTTATCCGTCGTTAGGCGGATCGAGGGTTCAAATCCCTCCCCCTCCGCTTAGCAGAGCCGAAAGTGACCGGTTAGCAGGAGGTTCGGAACGAGCGTTCGCGGCCTGGTTGTCCGCGCGCTGACCCGCTCCTACCCGCTCGGAAACACTCCCGCGCAAAGCCACATTTTGCGCACGCTTTGCGCAGTCGGCCCTATTGGGCCTCAACCCATCGACTGAACCGCTCTGCGTCGTTCATGTGGAGGCAGATGCTCGTTGAAATCGCACGAAGGAGCACTGCACGGGCGCGCTCTTCATCGAGCGCCCAAACCGCTCCTTCGGTCACGCCGGACGAGTAATCCCTAGCGCCACTAGGTGAGCGCTCGGGCGCCGAGATGTCGTCCCCGCGCGGGCCCAAGGGCACCGGCTTAGGGTGGGGGCCCGGGCAGGAAGAATGGCCGCCTTCCTCCGCTCTGGCCCCCACCTAGTACAGGAACCTTTGGCACGAACCTCCGACCACCGCAGAGGTCATGACGGCAATCCGTGGCTTCTCCCCCTGTACGGATTTGATGATTGACTCGTCAGTCAGAAGCTAAACCTCCTTCTCCTACACTGGTGGACTCGAGTCGGATAACGCGGCCGGCCCCGCCGTGGCGCGGCGCGGCACGGGTTTCGCAGAATCGCGGGATCGTTAGGGCCGGAGCCGTCCTCATCACGGGAGCCAGGCCGGGATTCGCGCGCCAAGTCCCGTCCGCCAGGCACCCCGAGGGGGAAGGTTCCAAGGGAGCCTGGTTGGCCTGGCTCCCAACTACATTGTGCCTGCAAACGCTGCTCTTTGCGGCGGGCAATACCCCGTTTAGCTGGCGGGCTCGTCCGCGCTGGAATCAAGGAGATCGAGGAGGTGAGCCACGGCTGACGCCTCTTCCGTGAGGCGCTCCTGTTCTCCTGGCGCCACGACTGCCCCCGACTCGATCCTCCCTAACACCTCCTCGTACCACGCGAGGAACTCGCGGAGCTGTGGCCGGATATCGGGCCTCACTTTTCCGAGTGTAGGTGCCCCCGCGCCGCCTGGCTTCTCGCCGCTCAACGATCTGGCGTGGGCTTTACGTCCCACCGTCGGTCTTACGCTTGTGGCCCAGCCTGTCCTGACTCGGGGTCGCCGCGTTCGGCCTTCCGCAAAGCGTCTAATGCGAGGTGTCGAATGGCGCGTACACGCGTGGCGACGTCGTCATCAAGGTCGTCCCTCTCAAGCGTCGCCTCGGCGATTCCTACGATTGAGGCCAGTGGAGACCCGAGACGGTACTGATGAGCCTCGGTGTCAGACATCGCATTCACAGTGATGCACGGAGCCCGGGTGAAGGCAATAGGCCGAGTGGCCTAACTTTCGATGAAGCTGGCTTGGCGCCCTCGGGTGTATGCCAGGCCGGATGACGGGGGAGGCCCTCGCTGAGAGCGCCACAGTGGGCGACTGCGGCGGCGCCCACTGTGGCCAGGACGAAGGGCCGACCCCCGCTCGCAGTTTCGTCTGAGAGACGAGTGCTCCTGCTTGCTCTACGCATTTCGGCTCACGAGAGGAGGTCAACTGCGTGCTTGGCCGTCTCGATACGCGCGTTCAGCTCGGTCAGCGCGGCGGCTTCCTCCTGCACGAGGTCGAACCGCTCGCGCAGCTCTTCCAGCTCGCCGCGAACGCGGAGCAACTCACGCTCTGTGTTTGCCTGCTTCCGCCGTGCAGCAGCCGCGTTGTCCTCGGCCTTCTTCTGCTTCGCGTACAAGCCTTCCACTTGAGCTAGAGCCTCGTCTCCGCGGAGCCCCCGAGTGTTGGCTGCGTTCGCCCTCTTTTCCATTTCGACAAGACGCTCGCGGAGATCTGCATTAGTGCTATGTGCGTCTCTCAATCCCTCCTCTAGCTGGGCCTTTGGGCTCGACGAGTTCCAAGACAGGCCGGGAGGGCCAGGTTCGCAACCGTAGGCAGGCTCGCTCCGGTCGCCATCGCCTGCTTGATTGTGTTCGCAAACGTCTTTGCCTTGTGGTTTGACGCAAGTGGATACGCCGGGCACGTCGAACTCGGTAAGAACGTGCGCCCGCACTTCTTCGAGGACAGCGGGATTCGCGCAGAGAGAGCCAAGATCGCGCGGGCATGCGCACGAGCGCCGCGGGTGAACCGAGCTAGCTCAGTGCGAGGATGATCACGCTGGCTGCGAACGCGGCTCCGCCGGCAAGGATCATCACGGGTCGCCGACGAGCGAGCAGGTCGCCCGTGCGCGGTCCCAGAGTCGCCGCCCTGGGGACCGCCGCGAGACCGAGCAAAAGCACCGTGAGAACGAGCGCGAGGATCGCGAATGGGCTCTTGCCGATTTCCTCGACAAGGTTCCGGGGCGCCAGGGCGGTGACGTCGACGCCGAGAACATGGTTCGATCCGGACGGCGAGGACGATCCGCCGGTAGCCGACCTTCCCTCGACTCCGGTCGGGGGGAAACTTAGATAGGACGAGAACGAGGTAGTAGCCCCGCAGACGTTGCGCTTCCTCGCCGCCGCGACAGCTGAGGGCGAGCGGACGACGGAGTCGAAGATCGCAATGGTGACGCGGAGCAACCTGCCGCGTCTGGCGCGTAGCCCGATCTGATACGTCCCGGCGGGCAGCCGCTTCCCCTGAACGCGACCGTTGAAGCGGTAGCGGTTGATGCCGGCGTGACCTCGCACTGTGAAATGGCCGACGACTCGACAGAGCGGGAAGACCTCGACCACGGTGAACCGAACCCGCTCCGCGCGGCGAAGGCGGAACACGAGAATCGCGGACCGCCGCGCCTTCGGGCCGTCCAAGACGAGGAAGGGTCGAGGGCTGCGAAGGCGCGTCACTGCTGTAGGCGCGGCGTTCGGACCAGCCGAGGAAGGGCTGAAGAGACCCGCGGATGCCGCCCCCGGTGCGGTCGAGCCGTTCCCGCCCGACGGGCTTGACCCTCCGCTCTGCAGTGACGGGAGTATTGCTCCGAGGCCTACGGCCGGCGCCGAGTTCGACGCTGTGGTCGAGGTGGTCGGGGCTGCCCTCGGGACGGTGGTGGTGATCCTCGGCAGCGTCGTGCCGACCGGTAGCGTCGTCGTGATCCTCGGCAGCGTCGTGCCGACCGGTAGCGTCGTCGTGACCTTCGGCAGCGTGGTGGTTACGGGAAGCGTCGTGGTCACCTTCGGAAGCGTTGTCGTGACCTTCGGCAGCGTCGTGCTGATCGGAAGCGTCGTGGTGATTATCGGCAGCGACGTGCTGATCGGAAGCGTGGGCGTGATTGTCGGGAGCGCCGTAGTGATGGTCAGAGCCGGCGCTGCAGAGTGCCCGACAACCGCCGTACTGGCGACAAAGCCGAGCAGGAGAAAAATGACGAGAACGGCCGCACGTCCCACATTTAGGGGTATACCCCGATTGGCGACATCACAATCCCGCGCGGCTAATCCGACCTCCGGCGTACCTTTGAAGAGGGGTCGGATGCGCGAGGTGGCCGCAACCTCGCGCCCGGCCCCCTGACGACCCTTAGGTAACTTCTTCTGAGCTCGGGCGCGGAAGAGTTGCCACGGGTGAGTCGTTGTACGTCAGAAGCTTCTGGGGCGAATCCCCGTAGCGCGCGCGGAGGCGTGACCGCGTCACGCCGCAGCGCAACAGCAGCCGTGCCGAACCAAGAAGAAGGGGCTCGTGGGGGAAACATGGTTTCCCCCACGCTCTTTCCCCCACGCTAAAGCGGAGAGGGCGGGATTTGAACCCGCGACGCACCTTTCAGCACGTACGCGATTTCCAGTCGCGCTCCTTAGGCCACTCGGACACCTCTCCGTGCTGCGAAGCGGAGAAGGAGGGATTCGAACCCTCGATGGAGGATTTTTCCCCCATAACGCCTTAGCAGGGCGCCGCCTTCAGCCACTCGGCCACTTCTCCGCGGGTGCGAGCAGGATAGCCGACCGATATTTCGGTTATCGGATGGGCGAGCCGGCGGATACTCGGCGTGTCGCGCGCATGACACTCCCGTCACGCTTTCGTTCCCGTGCCTGGCACCGGTACGAGGCCGGTGGCGTCACGTCGGTGCGGGTCATGGCTCGTGGACACCCGATTTCGATTTACCCCCAACGGGGGAGGAAAGAGGGTGCCCTGGAACGAAAATGAGGTTGCCGGCTCCCCCCTCATACCCCCCGGCATCTGAAACCCGTCTGCGGCTACCCGAGGCGGGTTTCCCTTTTGTTGGAGAGCGTTAGGCTCGGCCCGTGGCTGATCCGGTCAACGTCTGGGACTACGAGCAGCTGGCGGAGGAGAAGCTCGACGCGAACGCGCACGCCTATTTCGCGGGCGGCGCCGGTGACGAGGTGACGCTCCGCGACAACCTGGCGGCCTTCGAGCGGCGGAAGCTCCGGCCGCGCGTGCTGGTCGACGTGCGCAGCGTCTCGACGGCGACGACCGTGCTCGGTACCGACGTCGCGCTGCCGATCCTGATCGCGCCGCTCGCGCTGCAGGCGATGGCGCACCCCGACGGTGAGGTCGCGACCGCTCGCGCCGCCGCCGGCGCCGGAACGATCATGTGTCTCTCGACCGCGAGCACGATCCGTCCTGCCGAGGTGGCCGCCGCCGCGCCGGGTGCGCCACGCTGGTTCCAGGTCTACGTCTTCCAGAACCGCTCCGAGACCAAGGAGCTGATCGACGAGGCGGTGGACAACGGATTCTCCGCGCTCGTCTTGACGGTCGACACGCCGTACCTCGGCAGGCGCGAGCGCGACATTCGCATCGACTTCAAGATCCCGGAGCACCTCACCGTCGTAGGCGACATCTTCGGCGGCGGCTTCGATGCCGCACTCAGCTGGCGCGACCTCGAGTGGCTTGCGGGCTACGAGCTGCCGGTCGTCGTCAAGGGAATCCTGACCGCCGAGGATGCGCGGCTTGCGTGCGAGCACGGCGCGGCGGCGGTCGTGGTCTCGAACCACGGCGGGCGTCAGCTCGACGGCGTGCCCGCCACGCTGGACGCGCTCGAAGAGGTCGTCGAGGCGGTCGACGGCCGCGCCGAGATCTTGCTCGACGGCGGGGTGCGGCGCGGGACGGACGCGCTGAAGGCCCTCGCACTCGGAGCGCGCGGCGTGCTCATCGGTCGCGCGATGGTCTGGGGGCTCGCTGCGCGGGGCGAAGAGGGTGTCGCCGACGTGCTGCGCCTCCTGCGCGACGAAGTCGAGCTAGGGCTTGCGCTGCTCGGTTGCGCTTCGCCCGCCGACGTCACGCGCGCGCACGTGACCTAGTGCCCCTTCCAGCAATACATGCCGGCTTCTGGCCTGCGATCACACGGCGCCAGAGTCCACCCTCGTCCTTACCGAGGCAGACCAGCCTTGCCGCGGACGAGTGCGGCCTCTGGCTTGGTGCTCGCGACCCAGAAGCTCGACGGCATTACTGGAAGGGGCACTACTCAGTCGTGCACGCGGGCGATGAGCTCTCCGCGGCGGAGAACCTTGACGGCCGTCCCTGCGAGCCGGACGTCGTAGCCGGCGTCACTCGGGAACAGCACTTTTTCCCCGGGCTCGACGCCGCTCACGTCGCTGCCGACGGCGGTCACCACTCCCGTCCGGCAGTCGGCCTCGGCCGAGGCCGGAATGATCAGCCCGAGGTTGGTCTCGGATTCCTCGTCCGAAGGCTGGATCACCACGAAGTCGTCCAGCGGCTCCAGAGACAAATCGATCCCGCGGGTGTTGGGCTCCTGCATCGGTATGAACGCTACAGGCGTCCGGCCTCGATGATGCGCTGAAGGAACTGCTGCGTCCGCGGCTCCTTGGGCGCGCTCAGGATCTCCTCCGGCGGGCCCTGCTCGAGGATCAATCCGCCGTCGAGGAAGCAGACCTGGTCTGCAATGTCTCTCGCGAAACTCATCTCGTGCGTGGCGATCAGCATCGTCATCCCGCCCGCGGCGAGCTCGCGGATGACGTTCAGCACCTCGGCGATCAGCTCGGGGTCGAGTGCACTCGTCACCTCGTCCAAGAGCATGAGATCGGGCCGCATCGCCAGCGCGCGGACGATCGCGACGCGCTGCTGCTGTCCTCCCGACAGCCGATCCGGGTAGTCGTCGCGCTTGTCGGCCAGCCCGAAGCGAGCGAGAAGCTCGGTCGCATCCTGCCGTGCCTCGCCGCGCGGCTTGCGCAGTACGAGGGTCGGTGCGAGCGTGACGTTGTCGAGCACGCTCATGTGCGGGAAGAGATTGTACGCCTGGAAGACGATCCCGATGCGCCGCCGGATTCGGTTCACGTCGACGCCGCGCGAAGTAATCTCATCCCCCTCCACGACGATGCGCCCCGCGTCGATCGGCTCCAGCAGGTTGACGCAGCGAAGCAGCGTGGACTTGCCCGAGCCGGACGCGCCGATCAGGCAGACCACTTCGTGCTCTGCGACCGCGAGGTCGATCCCGCGCAGAACTTCGAGGTCCCCGAAGGACTTGTGGAGCCCTTCCACGACGAGCGCTTCGCTCATCGCACTCCCGCCGCCTGCCGGCGCCTGCGGTCCCGAGCGACCAGCCAGTCGGTGAAGCGCGCCAGCGGGATCGTGAGCGCAACGAACAGAACGGCAGCGCACAGGAACGGTGTGTAGTTGAACGTTGCTGCGGCGTCGATCTGCGAAGCCTTGAAGGCTTCGATGGCGCCGAGGAAGCCGACGAGCGCAGTGTCCTTCTGCAGGCCGATGAAGTCGTTCAGCAGCGGCGGGATGACGCGCCGCACTGCCTGTGGCAACACGACCTTGCGAAGCGACTGGAGGTGGGTCAGCCCGAGCGACCGGGCTGCTGCGTCCTGGCTCGGATGCACGGACTCGATTCCAGCGCGGTAAACCTCGGAGACGTAGGCCGTGTACACCAGAACGAGCGAGACGATTCCCCAAAACGTCGTCGAGAGAGGGACGCCCTCGAGTTGAAGCGCGGGCGCCCCGAAACCGAGCAGCGCGATCACCAGGATCGTGGGCACGCCGCGGAAGAAGTCGGCGTAGGCAATGCCCAGGACCCGCATCGGAAAGAACACCGGCCCGGGCAGGCTCCGGATCACCGCCAGCACGAGTGCGAAGACGAGGATGAACCCCTCCGCGATGCAGAACATCTTCACGTTCAGGAGGAACGCGTCCGCGATCTCGGGCATCGAGTCCTTGAACTGACCCCAGTCGAAGAATGTGCGCCTGACCTCCGGCCAGCCGGGGGCGTGCGTGATCGCGATCGCGAGGACCGTGAAGAAGACGACGGTGCTCGCGAGCGCGATGGCGACGCCACGGCGGCCCTCGCCGCCCGACATCACGCTGCCGAGGATCCTCGAGCCGCGGTTCTCGTTCAGCGCGCTACTTCAGGACGGGAGCGCCGGCGGCCTTCGAGAGCCACTGGTCCTGGATGTCCTGCAGCGTTCCGTCGGCCTTGAGCTCCGCCAGCGCGTTGTTGACGCAAGAGACGAGCGAGTTGCCCTTCGTGAAGACCATCCCGAAGTGCTCCTGTGTCAGGCTCGGGAACTGCCCGAGGATCTTGCTGTTCTCGACCTGCGCCGCCGTGACGAAGAACGCGGTCGGCAGGTCGACGACGAGGCCGTCGATCTGCTTGTTCTTCAGTGCCTGAACCGCTGCGTCGTTGGAGTCGAAGACTGCGGGCTGCTTCGAAGGCTTGATGTTGTCGTTGATGAAGTCGTAGCTCGTCGTGCCCAACTGGGCGCCGAACTTATAGGGCTTGAGCGCCGCGATCGACTTCGCGTTCGCGACGGGTGTGCCGTTCACGACGACGAGCGCCTGGTTGACGTCGTAGTACGAGTCACTGAAATCGACTGCTTTCGCGCGCACGGGCTTGAACGAGATCTGATTGATGTCGAAGTCGAACTTCTTCGGCCCGGGAGCGAACGAGGTGTTGAAGGGAACACGGATCCACTTCACCTCGCCCTTCATGAAGCCGAGCTTCTCGGCGACCGCGTACGCGACGGCGCTCTCGAACCCCTTGCCGGAGCGCGGGTCGCTGATCTTCCACGGCGCCTTCTCGTCCCCCCCGAACCACGGCGGGTAGGCCGGATTGTCCGTCCCCACCGTCAACTGACCGTCGCTCACGAGGTTGAGGTCTGCCTTCTCGCACGAGGCCGCCGCTGTCGTGCCCCCAGCGGATCCGCCGTCCTCCGAGCCGCCGCAACCGGCTGCAAGGACACACAGAACCACCAGGAGGAGTAGCGCGAGCGGTCTCCGCACGAAGCGACACTACCACGCGGATACTTCGCTTCTCCAATGCGAATCGGTGGTCACGAAGTCCCGATCTCCAATCCGGACAAGGTCTTCTTCCCGGCGCCCGGGGTGACGAAGGGCGACCTCGTTCAGTACTACGTCGACGTTGCGGACGCGGCGCTGCCTCACCTCCGGCGGCGGCCGTTCCACATGGTGCGGTACCCGCACGGAGTGGAGGGCGAGTTCTTCCACCAGAAGCGGGTGCCGGCGCATCCGGACTACGTAGGCGAGCAGTTCGTCCAGTTCCCGAGCGGCCACTCGACGGTCTTCGCGGTCGTCGACAACGCAGCCGCGTTGGCGTGGGTGATCAACCTCGGTTGCATCGAGCTCCACACGTGGCACTCGCGTGTCGAGCACCTCGAGCAACCCGACTATCTCCTCATCGACCTCGACCCGTCGAAGGATGGGCAATGGCCGTACGTTCGCCAGATCGCACTCGTCGTGCATGAGGTGATGGACGAGCTCGGCCTGGCGTCCTATCCGAAGACGTCCGGCGCGACCGGGCTCCACATCATGGCCCCGATCAAGCCCGACGTTTCTTTCCCCGAGGTGCGGCGCTTCGCAAAGGCGCTGGCGGAAGAGGTCGAGCGTCGCGTGGGGGATCAGGAGATCGCGACGACGACCTGGCGTGTCGCCGACCGGCGTGGCGTGTTCGTGGACTTCGGGCAGAACACGCGCGACCGGACGATCGCGACGGCCTACTCGGTCCGCCCGACGCCCGATGCGCGGGTCTCCGCGCCGCTCGGCTGGGACGAGGTGCCGGATGTCGAGCGAGAGGCCTTCACTGTCGAGACGATGCGCGACCGGATCGCCGCCGTCGGCGACCTCACGGCCGGCATGTGGCGCCGCAAGGCCTCCTTGCCGCCGCGGTTCGCGAAGCTCGGGCTCGAATACAGCGAGCCGACCGGGAAGACTGGTGTAAAGCGAGCTTGACAAGGAGTTCATGTCAAGTTAACTTGTCATGTAAAGCGAACTTGACAAGGAGCAATGAGACATGAAAGCCCTGTACAAGCCGACGAACGTTCCCTGGCTCGGTGTGGCAGTCCTAGCAGTGGCAGCGTCGGTCGCTGCCGTGAGCGCCGGCCTGCTGGAGGCGAGGGCCTTCGTACCGGCTCTGATCGTGACCGCCGCGCTTGCCCGCCGCCGGAGCCGATGAGGAACGACGTGAAGGAACGGCGGACCGCGCGCGAGCTCTCCCAGGGAGAGCTGGCGGCGGCTCTGTCCGTGTCGCGCCAGACGATCATCTCGATCGAGAAGGGGCGCTACGTCCCTTCGTTGCCGCTCGCTCTCGCGCTCGCACGCTACTTCGAGACGACCGTTGAGGAGATGTTCGATGACGAATCTGACTAGGTCGAAGTGGTACCTGCCGCTGGTCTGCGTTGGCCTCGGCGTCGCGATCCTCGCCGCGGAGTGGGTCGGCGGCAACGCCCGCGCCGGGCTCTATTCCCTCGCGGTGATGAGCAGCCTCGGGCTGCTCGTGCTGCTCGGCGGCCGCAGTGAGACCGTTCGCGGACTGCGTGGAGACGGGCGAGACGAGCGCTTCCGGACGATAGACATCCATGCCACGGCGCTCGCCGGGCTCACGCTGATCAGCGTGTTGATCGTTGTCTGGCTGGTCGAGATCGCACGAGGACGTGACGGCAGCCCGTACGGCGAGCTGCCGGCAGTGGGCGGCCTCGCCTACCTGGCGGCGATCGCGTTCATGCGCTGGCGCGCATGAGCGAGTTAGTGGCTCTGAGCCACTAAGTCAGAAGAGGCGCCAGCAGGAGAGAGGCCCGGGGTCCGGTTTGGACGGTTTGTGGCTCTGAGCCACAAACTCAGAGCCAGCGCCACTCCAGTACTCGGGCGAGGGGGGTTGAAGACGGACGAAGATCCCCATGAACTCGGCGGCCCGCTCGATGGTTGGCGACTTTGCCTCCATCTTCATCGAGTCGTTCGCGACGGTGAACGCCAGAAGTGTCTTCCGCGTTCCGTCCCAGTCCTCCCACTCGTGCGTGGCGAGTGAGCGCTCGTACACACGCTCTTCGAACGCAAAGTGATCAGACCATGGAGCTCCGTTGTCGAGCGCGTGTCGGATCGAAGACTCCGCAAGTTCGTTCGCGCCGCGAGCCTGGATGGACAGCTGAGTGAGATAGCGCTCGCGATTCCCAGGCTCTTCTGCCTCCTCGTGCTCGCGTGCGGGGTCGCCGGGTTTCATCCGGCCCCTGCCCGCCCACGATGACCAGCCGGCGATCCAGAACAAGTCCTTCTGGATCGCCGAGAGCACGTGGAGAGCTTCGAGCGCCTCGGCGAAGCTTTCGAAGACGACGGTCCAGTCCCCATGGTGATCGACTGACACCCGAAAACCGTCAGGGAGTGCCTCGATCTTGTCCGTGCCGTCGGTGGAGATGCGCCACTCGTAGGTCTCCTGCCAGACGCCGCGCTCCAGCAGTGCCTGCTCCATCGCCCCGGCGTTGCTGATGAAGCCGCGGGTGCGCCCGCTCGCCTCGGCGCGCTCGCTCAGATAACGGCCGGCATCACTCCACACCATTGCCATGCGCTGTGCTTCATCGGCGAACCCGTGCTGCTCGAGGAATTCGGCCACACGCTGCTCTTCGTTCTTGCGCTTCCTCTTACGCACGACCCGCGAGCAGGCTCTCGAACGTTGGGTCGTCCTTACGTCGCGGAGGCCGCACCTCTCGCCACGTGCACTGCTCGGGATCCTTGTCGTCACGGAAGCGGATGAACTTCGAGCCGTGGCGGAAGCGGTTGCCCTGCACTTTGTCGTAACGGACCTCGGCGACGAGCTCCGGCCGCAGGGCCGACTCCTCGAGGTCGCCGGTGCCCCAGCGGTTCGGCTCCGAGAAGCCGCGCTCGGTCGCACCTTCGAGCAAAGGCTCGATGCGGTCGAAGATCTCCTTGTGGCGGCTCGCAGCGACGGCCGCGGAGCCGACGTAGTCCATCTTGCCGCCTTTGCCGTACAGGCCGAGCAGCAGCGTCGCGATGCGCGTCGGCTTCTCCTTCCAGCGGACGCCGACGATCACGCAGTCGGCCGTCTTGTACGGCTTGACCTTCAGCACGCCGTCACGGGAGCCGGGGAGGTAGGGAAGCCCGAGCTTCTTCGCGATCACGCCGTCGAGGCCGGCCGCCTCGAAGCTGTCGAGCCACTTCTGCGCCTGGCCGGTGTCGGAGCTCGTTGGAGAAAGCCGGAACCCTTTAGCCACACGCTCGAGCTCCTGGCGCCGTTTCTCCAACGGCTGCTCGTGCACCGGCTTGCCTTTCCAGAGCAGAACGTCGAACACGATGAACTCTGCCGGGATCTCGGCTGACAGCTTGCGGACGCGTGACTCGGCGGGATGCAGCCGCATCTGCATCGAGTCGAAGTCGAGCACCCCGTCCCGTGCGATGACGATCTCGCCGTCCAGCGCCGAGTGGGGCGGGAGCAGGTCGCCGAGCGGACGTAGCTCAGGGAAGTAGCGGAGCAGCGGCCGGCCGTTACGCGACCAGAGTGCGAGCTCGCCGCCGTCGTTCTCCAGAACGCCCCGAAATCCGTCCCACTTCGGCTCGAATTGCCAGCCGTTCGCTTCGGGCAGCTCTTTCACGAGCTGTGCCTCCATCGGCGGGAAGGGCACGTTTGAACCAGGCACCGCGCGGAACCCTACTGGTGTGGGTGAGCTCGACGGGGTCTGGGCGGTCGAGCGCGTTTCGGGCGCGCTGCCGGCGCTGCATGGATGCGTCAAGCGCATCAGCGGAGCTCGCGGGACGACCGAATATCCGCACTTGCCGCGAATGCCATTCGAGGTCCGCGATCGTGAGCTCCATTACCCGTCGGGTTTGCTCGTCGACAAGCTCGAGCCTCACAACGGCGGCTATTTCGGTCGGGCCACGCTGCTCGGCCGCGAGCTCGGTCAATTCACTCTGAGGAGGTTGGATCCGGTGGGACAGTTGGAGGAGCAGTTGATCAAGTACATCGACGAAGCACACGCGATGGAGCAGAACGTGCTTCACATGCTCGACGGGATGATCTCGACGACGGACGATCCCGAGATCCTCGATGCACTCGAGCATCACAAGATGCAGACGCAAGGCCATGCGGATCGCATGGCTGAGCGTCTGGAGGCGCACGACGCAGCGCCCTCGACCGTGAGGCAGCTCGGCGGCGTGCTGGGTGCGCTGGCCAAGCTGCCGCTCGATTTCGTCCGGGGCGAGAAGGCGGGCCGCAACGCGCGCGACGCATTCGCCACCGAGCATCTCGAGATCGCGAGCTACGAGTTACTGCGCCGGGTCGCCCAGAAGGCGGGCGACGAGGAGACGGCCACGGCTGCGACCGAGATCATCGAGGAAGAGAAGGCGGCTGCAAACCTGATCGCAGAGAACTGGGACAAGTTCGCCGAGCTCTCGCTCCAGGAAGAAGGGATCACGGTCTAGCGCTCTTTGTGACAGGTCCGGGGACAGGACCCCGGACCTGTCACCTCGGGCCTGGGCTAGTTCAGCCAGGGCGCCAGGAACCTCTCGATCTCGCGGCAGCCGCGCGGGCGCTCCAGCCGGCCCGCGACGAAGCTGCCCTCGACGACGACGAGGGTCGGCACCGTCTCTATCTTGAAGCGCTGCAACAGGTCCGGCCGCTCTTCCTCCGCCACGGGCACGAGCTTAAACGTCCCGTGATTCCGCCGGCGCTGAAGCACCTGGGCCAGGAATCCCTCGACGCGCCGACAATGGCCCGACAGGGTCGAATGGAAGAAGACCAATCTGAGCTGTTGCTCCAGCGGGGGAACAGCCACTGCCATATCGCACCTCCGAGTTGCTTGGAAGGGCGAGGACTTGGCCCTTGCTAGGAACGAGCGGATTTATGTCCGGAACCTGCGTATTCGTAACCTCACGTAGGCACCCCGGGTCTAAGCTCACGTGATGAGAAGGGTCGCCGTCACGGGGCTGGGCGCGGTCACGCCGCTCGGCAACGACGTTCAGTCGACCTGGAGTTCCGCGGTCGCGGGCGAGAGCGGAATCGCCTGGATTCGGGCCTTCGACGCGAGCGACCAGCCCGTCCGCGTGGCCGCCGAGGTGAAGGACTTCGACGCAGCTCAGGTCGCCTCGCCGAAAGAGGTGCGGAAGCTCGAGCGGAACGTGCTCCTGTCGCTCGGCGCCGCCCGAGAGGCGGTGGCCGACGCAGGCCTGAACGGCTTCGACCCCATGCGCGTCGGCGTCGTCTTCGGGACGGCGATCGGCGGGGTCAACGGCATCCTCGAGCAGGAGGATGTCCGGCGCGAGCGCGGGGCCGACCGCGTCTCGCCGAACTTCCTCCCGAACGTGCTCGTGGACTCCGCGAGCGGCCAGCTCGCCATCTCGCTGGGAATCAAGGGCCCGAACTACGCCATCGTGTCGGCCTGCGCGACCGGCTCGCATGCGATCGGCGAGGGAGCTGAGCTCGTCAAGCGAGGCGACGTGGACGCAGTGCTCGCGGGCGGCGCCGAGGCCTGCATGCACCCGCTGATCCTCGCCGGGTTCACGGCCATGCGCGGGCTTGCCGTGGAGAACGAGGACCCTCCGCGTGCATCGCGGCCCTTCGACGCGACGCGCGCTGGATTCGTCATGGGCGAAGGCGCGTGCGTGCTCGTGCTCGAGGAGCTGGACGCCGCACGCGCCCGTGGAGCGACCATCTACGCCGAGGTGCTCGGCTACGGCGCCTCGAACGACGCTCACCACATGGCACAGCCCGAGCCCGAAGCAACAGGAGTCGCCGAGATGATGCGGGCGGCTCTGCGCCGTGCAGACGTCGCCCCGGAGCGGGTCGGTTACATCAACGCACATGGAACCTCGACACCCCTCGGAGACCTGGCCGAGACCAGGGCGATCAAGAGCGTCTTCGATTCGCACGCCTACGACCTCGCGGTCTCGTCGACCAAGTCGATGATGGGGCATACCTTCGGCGCCGCCGGGGCGATCGAAGCCATGATGTGCGTGCTCGCCATCCATCACGGCGTTCTTCCGCCCACGATCAACCTCCACAATCCCGACCCGGAGTGCGATCTCGACTACGTGCCGAACGAGGCGCGCGAAGCGAAGATCGACGTCGCGCTCTCCAACGCGATGGGACTCGGCGGCCACAACGGCTGCGTCCTGGTAGGGCGGATCGAATGAGCTTCATCGTCGATCCTCGCGTCGAGGAGTACGCCGAGGAGCACACGTCGCCCGACGGTGAGCTGTTCGAGCGGCTGGCAGCCGAAACCCGTGAGAAGACGAGCGTGCCGCAGATGATGGTCGGACGGCTCGAGGGGCGTTTTCTCGGCGTGCTCGTGCGGAGCCTCCGTGCCCGCCGCGTGCTCGAGCTCGGGACGTTCACCGGCTACTCGTCGATCTCGATGGCGCTCGCACTCCCACCGGGCGGACGCCTGATCACGTGTGACGTGAACGAGGAGACGACCGCGATCGCGCGGCGCTATGCCGAGGAAGCGGGCGTCGCCGATCGAATCGATTTCCGCTTCGGGCCTGGTCTCGAGACGATCGCTCAGCTCGACGGGCCCTTCGAGCTCGTGTTCGTCGACGCGGACAAGGAAAACTACGTCAATTACTACGAGGCGACGCTGCCGCTGCTCGCCCCCGGCGGCGTCATGGTCGTCGACAACACGCTGTGGTCGGGTCGGGTCGCCGACCCGGAGGACGACGAGGAGACGACGCGCGCGATCCGCGAGCTGAACGATCGCGTGCGCGACGATCCGCGGGTCGAGAACGTCCTTCTCACCGTGCGGGACGGGATGAATCTCGTCTGGCGCCGAGAAGAATCTCCGGCTCCAGCTCCGTGATCGAATCGAGGACGACGTCCGCGAGGGCGACGACCTCGTCGGGAGGCGGAAAAGCTCTGTTCGGGATCGCGACGACGAACGTGCCGGCGGCGTGCGCAGAGCGGAGGCCGCTGGCGGAGTCCTCGATCGCGGCCGCGCGTGACGGCTCGACCTCGAGCCGCCTCGCCGCCTCCAGATAGACGTCGGGCGCGGGCTTGCCGCGTTCCACCTCTTCGGATGAGACTGTGACCCGGAAGTGTGGCGCGAGCCCGGAGACTTCCAGCGCACGGTCGATCAGCTCCCGGTTCGATGACGAGGCCAGCCCGAGCGGCCAGCGGGCCGCCATTCTCCTCACCGCGTCGACGGCGCCGTCGATCAGCGGCAGTCGTTGTGAGTAGCGCTCGAGCATCCTGCGCACGACTTCCCGGCTGATCTCCTCCGGGGGATCGGGGACTCCCACAACGTCGTGCATGTACCGGGACCACTCGATTGAGCTCATTCCCATCATGTCGGCCTGCGCTTGCTCGCTCCAGCGTCCGCCGCGCTCGCGCGCAAAGTCTTCGCGCACGTCGTCCCACAGCTCCTCGGTGTCGAGAATGACGCCGTCGAGATCGAAGATGACCGCGTCGATCAAGCCGAGTGGTACTTGCCTTCGCGGTACACGAGCCCGGGGCCGGGCGCGCCGAGCTCGACGGACTCGACGGCGCCGATCAAGAACGTGTGGTCGCCCGCTTCGTGCTCCGAAACGGTGCTGCACTCGAGCCAGCCGAGCGCGCCTTCGACGAGCGGGCCGCGCTTGCCGTCACGAACGTCGACGCCGTTCCAGAGGGCGACTTGCGGGATGCCGCTCCGCGCGAAGTGCTGCGCCACGCTCGCCTGCTTGCCCGAGATCAGGCTCACCGCCCAGCCGCGGGCGCGCCGGATCGGCTCGTGTGACGAGGACTCCTTACCGATCGAGATCCCGACAAGCGGAGGTGCCAGCGACAGGGAGACGAGCGACCCAACCGTCAAGCCGAACCGTTCGCCGTCGACCTCGGTCGTCACGACGCAGACGGGCGCGGCGAACCGTCGCATCACTTCCCGCAGCTCTTCGCCGGTCATCGCGTCGATGATATGGAGGCCTGAAACGCGGAGGGGCGGCGCCGGACCGGTTCGGCCCAGTGCCGTTAGCCGACCAGGAAGGCGATGATCACTGCCACCAGGGCCACAGCGCCGACGCCGGCGATCTCGGGCCTGTGTCGCGCGAGCGTCTCGTTGACTCGGCCGTCGGCGAGGGCAACGCGCGGCAGGGAGGCGAGGCCGAGCAAGAGGATCGCGGCAGCGAGGAGCGCGACGAGGGCGGGGCGGATCGCCTGGGCGGCCTTCTCGACCGTCGCCGAGCCGAGGACACCACCGGAGTCGGGACTCGTCGGGCCGCTCGCCGACGGCTGCGGCGATGACCCAGGGTCGCCGGCGTCCGTCTCGGACACTGCAGCGGTGTTCGATGCTCCCGTCGAGCTCACGGCGGTGGACGCGATGCCACGTGTGCTCGAGCAGGTATTCGAAGCGCGCAGCGCACCGAGCTCCGTCTTCGTGGGGGCGGCACCGTCGATCACGACGATCGTGACGCGTTGCAGCGCCCGCCCGTCGGCGGTATGGGCCGTGATCCGGTACGTGCCGGCCGTCAGCTGCCGCCGGCCGACGCGCCCCGCGAAGCGAACGCGGTTGAGGCCGGCGTGGCCGCGCACCGAGAATCGGCCCACCGCCAGACAGTCGGGCGAGAGCTGCTTGACCGTGAAGACGACCCGCCCCGGATTGGTCAGGACGAAGGTCAAGGTCGTGATCCGCCGGTTCTTCTTGCCGCTCGTGCCGATCCACGGCCGCGAGGAGTGAAGGTGCTTCACCTGAGGCCGGCCCGACGCGCTGCCGGATGAGCCGGATGAGCCGGATGAGCCGGATGAGCCGGACGTCGAGGATTGGGTCGAGCCTCCGCCGAAGGTCGAGGCGCCGAGGGCGGAAAACGGAATCGGTGTTGAGGGGGCGCCTGCGGAAGGGGTGGGAGCCTTCGGCGTGCTCGGCACCGCAGGCGTCGGCAGCCTGGGCACCGTCGGCAGCGGCACGGGGACGGTCGGCACCGGGACGGTCACCGAGGGAACCGTGGGGATGGGAAGCGGGTCGGCCAGGGCATCTCCCGCCAGGAGCCCCACGCCGACGCAGACCAACGCCGCTGCCGCATGCCGCTTCACAGCTTCACAACTGAGATCCACCCCGTTTGGATGCGCAACATGTGACCCCCGATTTGGCTGCGGCCGACCGCTTCGGCAAGATCTGGGCAGGTGGCGGCGCTCAAGCGGGATTACTACGACGTTCTGGGGGTCTCCCGGGAAGCGGACGACGACGCGATCAAGCGCGCGTTCCACGGCCTCGCCCGAGACTGGCATCCGGACGTGGCCAACGCCCCGGACGCGGAGGCCCGGTTCCGCGAGCTCGCGGAGGCGTACTCCGTTCTGTCGAAGCGCGAGGCACGGGTGCTGTACGACCGCTACGGGTACCGCGGCCGAGGCAACCAGGGCTTCGACGAGGCGCTCTGGGAGGCCAGGCCGCCGTCCATGGCGCGCGGCGAGAACGTGGACCTCGGCATCGAGCTGCGGAGCTTCGAGGCAGCGGAAGGGTCGCGCCGGATCGTGAGCTACGACGCGGCCGTCCGGTGCGAGGCATGCATGGGGCGGGGGTCTCTCGAGTTGCCCGATCCGGATTGCGTTGTTTGCGAGGGGACCGGCCGCAAACGCACGGTCGCGAACCTGGAGGTTGCGGACGTCCTGCAGCTCGAGCCGTGCCCGGTCTGCGTCGCGGAGGCGTGCAGCAGCTGTGGCGGCGAGGGGACGGTGCCTGAAACGCGCCGCATCCGCCTCCGCGTGCCGGCCGGCGTCGAGAACGGCGCGCAGCTTCGCGTCAGCGGTGACGGGAACGACGCGGGCGCAGGCTCGATCCCAGGCGACCTCCTCATCCGGGTCACGGTGCTGCCGCCGGCTAGGGATCCGCGGGCCGTTCGCTATATCGCCTTCGCGCTCTTGCTGGTCGCGGTCGCGACGCTCGTTCTGTACGTCATCCGCTGAAGCGTGCCTCAGCCGAGTGATTTTTCGGCCTGTGGAGCCAATTCGTCTATAAACTTCAAGTTGGAACGACGCTCTCGCTGCGGCCGTCGGTCCAACCGCCTATGGACACGCCGCAGCTTTACGCAGACCTTCTTCCCAACGCCCGCCGGCGCATCCTGGTCGTGGACGACGACCCCACGCTCCGGCTGCTCCTGCGCGAGACGCTAGCGGCCGACGAGTTCGAGCTCGAGGAGGTCGCGTCCGCCGAAGAGGCCCAGGATGTCGCGCGCTTCTGGCGGCCGTCTGTCGTCCTGCTCGACGTGAACCTGCCGGGGCTGGACGGCCTCTCGTTCTGCAGGCAGCTGACGAAGGGCGACAGCAAGGGCGAGCCGACGGTGATCTTGCTGACCGGGTCGAGCATGACCGAGACCGAGGCCAGGGCGGCCGGCGCACGCGCCCTGCTTAGGAAACCGTTCAGTCCGCTCCAGCTGATCGGCCTGCTCGATCACCTCGGCGAGGGGTCGACGGCGTTCCCGATCGAGCGCAGCGAAGGCGACGCTGAGCAACTCCTCGTCTACGCCCGCGACCTCAGTCGCATCGTCGAGATGGAGCGAACGCAGCGCCGCTTGTTGCAGCAGGCCTACCGGCAGACTGTCGTTGCCCTGGCCGACGCTCTCGAGGCGAAGGACCCGGGGACGGGAATGCATGCCCAGCGGGTGCAGCACTACGCGCTGACGCTGGCCGAGGTCGTCGACAGGTCCCTGCTCGAAGATCCGAGTCTCGAGTATGGCTTCCTGCTCCACGACGTGGGCAAGATCGGAATCCCGGACCAGGTGCTCAACAAACCGGGGCCGCTGACCCCCCGCGAACGCACGTTGATTGAGCTTCATCCGACGATCGGCGCCGAGATCCTTTCGGGCGTCGCGCTCTTGCAAGGGGAAGGAGTCGAAGTCGTGCGCTCCCATCACGAGCGCTGGGACGGCGCCGGTTATCCGGACGGCAAGGCGGGTCTGGACATTCCGCTCGGCGCGCGCGTCTTCGCGCTGGCGGATGCACTCGACGCGATGACGAGTGACCGGCCGTACCGAAGCGCGCTCAGTTGGGACGAGGCGATGGACGAGATCCTCGGCCAGGACGGCGCACAGTTCGACCCGCGGGTGGTAAGAGCGTTCTGCCTTCGCGAGCGCCGCTTGCGGCGGATCTTCGAAGAGCTTTCCGTCGTCGTCGCTGCCTAGCTCAAGATCCCGCTTTCAGCCGCTGCACCCGCTCAGGTCTCGCCGGATACGCAGCGAGCATGGCGGACTCTCAGAGCCCGAGTAGATCCGGAGCCACGTGCCGGCCTTCTTCCTCACCGGTAAGACTGCGCAGGATTCGGTCCCACGGGAGGTCTACCTAGCTGACCGGACCGGGTGCCTGGAGCCTCGGTAGACGGCAACCGTGGAAGCTCTCCCCGCCACGGACGAGACTCACGCCGGTCCGGCCCGAATGACGGGCGTTCTATTCGTCGCCAGCGACTGCATGGAGCCGCCAATCCCCAGGGATGCCCTTCAGCGACTGGACGCCGCGATCGTTGAAGGAGAGCCCAGAGCCAGCGACGAGGTCTTTGACGGTTTGCGTGACGAGCACTTCTCCTGATTGAGCGAGGTCCACCGTGCGTGCGGCGATCACGACCGCTATTCCCGCCAGCTTCTCTCCGCTGCGTTCGCATTCGCCGATATGGATGCCTGCCCGCATTTCCAATCCGAGACTGCTGACGGCCTTTCGGATTGCGAGTGCACAGAAGATCGCGCGAGCTGGCCCCTCGAAGGTAGCGAAGACCCCGTCAGCCGTATCGAATTCTTTCCCACCAAAGCGTTCCAGCTCGCGACGTACCAGCGCGTGATGTGAGTCGAGCAGTGCCGTCCAAGCGTGATCGCCTACTTCCGACGTCCGCTCTGTGGAGCCGACGATGTCCGTAAAGAGGAGCGTGGCGAGCACAGTGTCAGGGACGGGCTGTGCCGGAACGTCGGTGAGGAACGCCTCGACATTTGCCGCGATCGCTTCGCCGCCCGCGCCGCTGTAGAAGCTGCCTCCGAACTGCTCTTGTGCCACAGCCCCGGGTATTCGGCGCGCGAGGTCAAGTGCTACTTCGCGGGCGTACGGCCGGTAAAGGACGAGTGTGGGGACGCGAATGACTGGCAGCGCGTCTCTGATGTCGGTCTCGCCATATGCCCGATAGAGAGCGAGCGCTGCGCCCGGGCTTAGCGAGACGCGTATGTAATTGACCCACCAGTCCTTGATCGATGGTATGTCCGCGTCTTTCCCGAGCACTTCCGAGCTGAATTCCGCGGTCCCCCAGCGGTCACGCACTTGGGCGATCCGATCCCGCCACTCCTCCGGGGTCGGGCCCCACGGATAGTCCGGAGCGCTCGTGGCGCGCGCGCACGTGTTGAAGAGGCAGAGCGCCCGCGTGCGCTCTGGGTAGCTCGCCGCGAAGACCGCGGCGATCTGACCTCCCTCCTCGACGCCACAGAGCGCCGCGCGTTTCGAGCGTGTCGCGTCCATCACCGCGCGCACATCGTCCATCCTTGTTTCCAGGTTCGGCAGGTCGCGGGCGCGGTCGGAGAGGCCAGTCCCGCGCCTATCGAGCAGGATCAACCGCGAGAACGAGGAGAGGCGTTCGAAATAATCGACCCAGACCGGTTGCTCCCACCGATAGAGCAAGTTCCCGTAGAAATCGAGTAGGAGCAAGTCGATCGGACCGTCGCCAACGACTTGGTAAGCGATCGCCGTGTCGCCACTCCGCGTGTACTGCACGTCTGGCGGTTCCACACAGGGAGTTTCCGGCTCAGGAACGATTGAGGCAAGGGGCCACTTGGCGGGGGGATGGCGCGGTGCCGAAACGTATGTTCACTACGGTCGGCGTCGGCGAGGGGCCGAAAGGCTCCGGCGCCAAAAAGGCGCTTACAGGATTCGAGTCGTCCTCTCCACCCCGTGATGCAACCGAAGGAAACGCGGTCACCTACCGGATCAACGTGCGCAGCGTGTCCTCCGAGCTGGCCTACAGATCAGGCGAGACGACGTCCGGAACGGTATCGACCACTTTCCGTGTCCGGCCGAAAAAGAACACGCGGAGCGTCCGACTAGTGACCGTCGCATCGGATCCACTCGGCAATGAGCGCACCATCACCCGCCGGTTGAATCTCCCATCCTGATCATCGCCAGTTCCCCCGCAATTAGCCCGCTTGATTCGTCGCTTGACACGACCTCAGACTCGGAGAAGACTTGCTCCACTCAAAGGGGAAAGGAGGACGGGGGCCACCACGCAGACCGGTCAACAGGCGATAGGGGTCTAGGAGTCATTGGAGTCTTGAAAGGGGGGAGCCTAGTGCGTCGATTCGCGCTATCTCTCGGGATCGTCGTCGCTGCAATCTCGCTTGTCGCGCTGCCAGCGGCCATCGCGGCGAATCCCGACGTCAACCACTTCGAGTTCTCGGACACCTTCTCCGACGACGACTTTTGCGGGACGGGCATGACGGTCGACATTTCAGTCGCAGGCCACGGCACGGAGTTCTTCGCTCCAAACCAGCCCGTCGAGTACAGGAATCACGTCGAGGGCAACACCGTCTTCACTAACCCGCTGAACGGGGCGACGGTCATTAACCACTTCGCGAACACGTTCTCGGACGCGACCATCTCGGGAGATCCGGAGGGGCTCCACGTCCACGAGTTCACCTTCAAGGGGCTGGCCGAAATGTTCCGCACGAAGCGCGGCGGGGTGCTACTCCGTGACGCGGGCTACATCATCTTCCGCCAGACGTTTAACGGCGACGAGTTCATCAGCAGCGAGATCTTCGTCAACAGAGGACCTCATCCCGACGCCGAGAGCGACTTTGCGCTCTTCTGCGGGGTCATGACGAGCGCTCTGGGGGTGAGCTAGAGGAATTCTTCGTATACAGCGCCATTTACATCAGGCCTCTCAGTCGCGCTGAGGTTGAGCGGCTGCCTTCGGTGAGGCAGGAAACGACCAGTCCAAGCGAAATGGCGTCCCTTCGACAACCGATGCCCACCGCTGGGAGCGAACTCTGTCCAAATTCGCGCAATCGCCTTGTGACATGGCGACCGCGGAGCTAGGCTCACGCGCGTCGCCCGTGTTCCGACTCGCTCGGCCTCCATTTCGTCTTCTCCTCGCGACCGTGATCGCGCTCGCGATCGCGGCCGGCGTGACCGTCGTCACGTGGAGGGCCACCGATGCGTCAGTCGGGCTGTCCGTGCTGGCACTCCTACTCGCGACGCTCGCCGCCCTGACGGCGGGGCGCATCTGGGGTAGAACCGAACGGGATCGCAGCCGCGCCGAGGCCGCACGGTTACGAGAGAAGCTACGGCAGGCGGATGCGGAGTACCGGGCAATCACCGAGAATCTCCCGCTCTTGACGTGGCTGACTGCTCCCGGTGATCGGAGCTCCTGCCTATACATCAGTCCGCACGTGGACGCAATGCTCGGTTACTCGGAAGCAGAGTGGCGCTCGGAACCAGAGCTCTTCTCGAAACTCTTGCACCCCGACGACCGCGAGAGAGTGCTCGCTGAACTCGAGAGCGCGGCCGCTGACGGGGGCCGGCTCCGCTGCGAGTACCGGCTCGTCGCGCGCGACGGGCGGATCGTCTGGCTCAGTGAGGAGACCTCGACGGTCAGGGACGCCACGGGTAAGGCGCTCTACGCTCAGACGTTTCTGGTGGACGTCAGCGAGCGCCAGCGAGCGGACGACGAGCGGGAGCGGCTGCGCGCAGCCGAGCGCACGGCGGCCCACCTGCGAACCGTCCGGCAGCGTCGGCTCGACTTCCTGCGCGACGCCGGTGACGTTCTCGGCGCAGCGATGGACACGCAGAACTCCATCCAGCGGGTGGTCGAGCTCGCGGTTCACGATCTCGCCGATTGGTGCGCGGTCGACGTCCTGGAGTCAAGCGGGGAACTGAAGCGAATAGGAGTCGCGCGCGCGGAACCCCGGGGTGCGGAGCCGTCGCGGGAGCCCGACGGCTTCGTGCAAGCCGTGATCAAGTCTGGACGCCAACTGGTGATCCCAGCGCTCGTGCACCGCGAAGCCTTCGACGAAGAGCGCGCCGAGCCCGAGCTCCCCGGCGAGGTGGTCTCGCTGATCAGCGTCCCGGTCGCGAGTCGAGGGCGGCCGCTCGGTGCGCTCACGCTCGCGCGGAGCGCGCAGGGGCCGGAATACGGAGCGGACGAGCTCGCGCTCGCCGAGGATCTGGCAGCGCGGATCGGCATCGCGATCGATCGCGCGCGTCTCTACCTCGAGGTCGAGGAGCGCGCCGACGCCGCCCGCGTTCTCACGTACGTGGCCGACGCCGTCCTCCTCCTCGATCGGGCAGACACCGTTCGGCTCTGGAATCCGGCCGCCGAGAGCATCACGGGAATCGCCTCGGCCGACGTGCTGGGGCGGCCCTCGGTGGAGGTGATACCCGGCTGGCGAGATGCCGTGGACTCGATTCCGGTCTCGACCTCACCCGATCCGGGCCACCCCGAAGTGCTGATCCCGATCGAGTCTGAGCAGGGAGAACGGTGGATCGCGATCTCGGGCGTCACGTTCTTCGGCGGCACGGTCTACGCCTTCCGCGACGTGACCGAGGGCCGCCACCTCGAGGAGCTGAAGGCCGACTTCATCGCCACGGCCTCGCACGAGCTGCGCACGCCGCTCGCCGCCGTGTATGGAGCCGCGCAGACGCTCCTCCGTCACGATTTCGCGCTGGACGAGGCGGGACGGGACCGGTTCGTCTCGCTCATCGCGGAGGAATCCGAGCGTCTGGGGCGGATCGTGAACGAGATTCTGCTTGCGAACCAGCTCGACTCGGGACGAGTCGACCTGGGCTCCGAACCCTTCGACCCGATCGAACTGGTCGAGCGGGTCATCGAGGCGGCGCGGGCGCACGCGCCGCCGGAGATCTCGGTCGAGCGAGTGGTCCCCGAGCGCGCACCTCACGTCGCGGCTGACCGCGACAAGGTGCGGCAAGTCCTCGTGAACCTGGTCGAGAACGCGATGAAGTACTCACCCGACGGCGGCCGGATGGAGGTCGGCCTCGAGTCGGGACAGTCGTCTGGCGAGGAGACGGTCATCTTTTTCGTCAAGGACGAAGGGATCGGCATCCCGTCCGACGAGCAGGCCCGGATCTTCGAGAAGTTCTATCGCCTCGATCCGCAGATGACGCGCGGCGTCGGCGGGACCGGGCTCGGCCTCTACATCTGCAGTGAGCTGGTCCATCGCATGGGGGGAAATATCTGGGTCGAATCCAACGAGGGGAAGGGATCAACTTTCCTGCTCGAGCTTCCCGTGGAGTCCGTGCAGCCCCCGCGCGCTCTGCCGGTGCAGGGGCAACCCTCCGGGGCCCGCACTCCTGATCCGGCTCGTTAGCTGAAGGAGGCCCTCTAGCGGTCTGGGCCGGGCCTCATTGCCGACGCCGCCGGCGCAGCCCTTCCGGCAGTATTCCGTCTGGTGACTGAACCCGCCGTGCCGAGTGGGAGCGATCCCGGCCTCGTCCGAGAACTCCTCGCCGTGGCTCAGGGATACACCGTTCTCGCACGGGATGGGAGACGAGTCGGGGCTTTTGTCGAGCTCGACGACGCGGATGGTGAAGGAATCGCGATCCGACGCGACGGCGCCTTTGTCTGGCGGCGGCGCGTCCTGTCGTTCGAGACCGTTGCGAAGGTCCTTCCGGAACGGCGCGCAGTCGTGCTCAACGTCGAGCGCCGTGCGCTCGACGAAGAACCTGTGGCCGGCGCCCTCGAACCTGCTCATGGGGACGGAGACTGGCAAGAGCGGATCACGCAGTACGTCTCACCGGGCGAGCGCCAGGCTGCTGAGATCGCGGAACGAGAGCGCCACGAACCGACGCAAAGAACTGCGGGCAAAGCCGAGCGGCACCTGCTCTTCGTCTCGACCTCACGCGGATACAGGCTGGTCGAGAGGGAAGGGCCGCCGCCGTCCCCCGGTCACACCGTCGCCGTGGCCGAAGCGTCCGGCTCCTTTCTCGTCACCAAGCTCGGGCCGTCACCGCTCCCCAACGACGACCGGATCTGCGCGTACCTCGCCCCGAATTGATCGCTCGGACCGGCATCCATCCCCGATCAAAGCGCGGCAAATCGTTCAGTTAGGCAGTGCCGTCTTCGTCTGGATCCTCTTTTAAACGCTCGAGTTTCTCCTCGTACCATCTTGGTCCCCGCGAGACGACGGTCCAGCCGACCTGCTCGAGCGTCGCGATCAGATCTCGAAGAGCGAGTCGAGCTGCATCGCCGGGCGAATCCTCGTCGCGGAGGCGGAAGTACGAGGAGAAAGCGATTGCACCTTCGGAGCCTGTGAGCGCTGCGAACAGCTGGCACTTGAGGTAGCCGCGCCACAGCCTGATCTTGCAGACTTCGACGCCCTCGCGTTGCAGGCGGGTTTGCTGCTGGGCTGCCCAGGACTCTTCGTGCGTCTGTGGACTCGGTTCCGGAACCGGCACGACGTGTACGTCGGCGATGCGCGTCCGGAGCTGCTGCGTGGCCGGTCGCTGTTCCACCGGCTCCGGCGTCCGACCGGGGCGCGCTTGCTCGAGGTCGACGACCGCGACCGCCGGCATCGGTTCGGGTTCGGGCTCGCTGGGGGGCTTCGGTTGGAGCGCTTCGAGCAAATCGGCGTCCCACTGGGGTGGGGGAGACTGCGGCGTTGGCGCCTGCGGCTCGGTGACCACCTCGGGGATGACTTCCCGCAGTTGCTGCGGCCGTCGCGGCCTCCAACGCGGCGTTGGTACTCGATCGGGCGTTCGTCGGGCGCTGCCGATGCGGATCGGCATCGATCTCCGCATGAGCACGATTGCTGTCGAGGCGAGCAGCAGAACGAACGCGCTCACGAGCACCGGGGTAAGGAAATCATCTTGGTGAGCCGAGGTCTGCCGACTGGCCTGTTGCCTGCGGATCCGTGCCTCTGCCTGCTCGGTCGTGCTGGGCCGTAGCTCGAGTGGGTACGCCTTCCACAACAAAGTCGGCGGATCGAGCTTCTTGCCCTGACCCGCACTTGCGGTAGGGATCGCGATTGCCTCGGTCAGAGCGAACGCAGCTGCAAGCAGGCAGAGCCCGATCAGACGACGAAGGTGGGCGCTCGTGTGGCTCATCGAATCGTCACCGGTGTGCCGACCGGCATCAGCTGGGCGAGGCGCAGGATGTCGGGGTTGCGTAGACGAATGCAGCCGTGCGAGACGCGGCCGGGCAGCACCTGCGGGGCGTTCGTTCCGTGGATGCCGATGAAGCCACCGGCCGGCCAGTCCGTCAGGACGGCGGAGCGGGCGGTCGTGCCGAATGAAACCGGGCCGTAGAACGGACTCGCGTAGCGGGTCAAGACGCTGCGGACGCTGAACTCGCCTGCCGGTGTCGGCCAGGCCTCGGTGCCGATCCCGACGGGCGCGCTCAAGACGATCTGCCCCTCTCGGTAGAGGGTCGCGCGCAGGCGGGCCCGATCGACGACGAGATGGGTGTTCACGGTCTGATAGGGGCCGAGCGACGCCCTGCGAACCCAGCCGACCCTGCCGTTCGGGAGCACCGGCAACCGGACCTCGACCCACACCCTGCCGTCGCTTCCCGTTCGTGCCTGCAGCACGGTCAGGAGATTCGGCGTTTCTTCCGGAGCCCTGGTTGAGAGCTGTGCGACGGCGGCCGAGCTCGCACTCGGTTCGACATGTGCGATCGTCGGACTGCGCACGACCGTCCAGCGCGACAGATGACGTCCCGAAGAGAGCTGCTCCGGCCGGCCGATCTGCAGTGCGGGCGGTGGAGCGGCGGGCAGCGCTGCGAGGTCAGCCGGAACGCCGATCTGTTCCTGGCCAAAGCTGACGCCGAGCCCTGCCGAAAGCAGGCCGGCGACTGTCGCGGCAGCAAGGGCCGCTGCCAGGCGAGTGCTGCGTTTCACGTTACCCCGTGAACTCCGGCTTCTTCCTCCCTGTCAGCTTCGGTCTGGACACGATGAACTGGGTCGATGCGACGACACGATTGATGCTTCTGCGCGAGGCCGGCCGGTCGAACGCGTCAACCGCCGGTGTGATGCCGAACAGCTGGCGCATCCAGGCCGCGTGACGCGCCTCGACCGAGTGGATGCCGACGGCGGCCGCCAGCACCGGGTTCGCCTGCAGCTTCGGCGCCTGTCCCTTGTAGGCGGCGACCGCGAGGTCCTCGAATGCGACCGCTGTCTTCAGAAACGGGCGCTGCTGTTCGGTCGTGCCTTGGAAGTCGAAGGTAGGCCGCTTCACCGCCTGTGATCCGAGCAGCTTGAGAAACGCTTTGACGTGAGCACGCTCCGTCGCGCCCACGATGCGCGCCGCCTCTGCGGTCTTGCCGGTGAGGGCGCCGCTCCGTTCGGCCTCGGTGTAGAAGGAGGCCTGGAGGTACTCGAGCACGAGCGCGTAATTCAAGATGTCGACATCGGAGGCCGGCAGGCCCGCGGCCGCGTGCGCGCCAGCGGTCCGCGCAATCGTGATCGCGCCCGCGCCGGCCAGCGTCATTCCAAAGAGTCGCCGACGAGACAGCGTCCGTTCGGCGTGCGATCGTGTTTCGGCGAGCGCGCCGTCACGGTCGACCGTGGTCAGGAAATCGGCGGAGTGCTCAAAGCTGTCCATGGCTAGGTTCGTAGTCCGATCTCGTGGAGGCCCTGGGCCGCCTGCTTCGCGGTCATCGGCTCGTCGACCGGGTCGGGCGCTGCGACCTGGCCGGCGATCGCTCGCACCCAGGCGGCGTGGCGGGCTTCAACCGAGACGATCTCCGCTGCCGCAGCGAGCGTGCCTTTCGTCAGGTTCGTCGCCTGGCCGTTGTAGCCGGCAACTGCGATGTCCTCGAGCTGGATCGCCGCCTGCGTGAACGCGGGAGCGCTCCTGGTCTTCTGACCGAAGTCGAATCGCGGCTTGGCGCCGGCCTTAGCGCCGAGCGCTTTCCGAATCGCAGCCAGATGCTGACGCTCGTGCTCGAGCGCGGTCCGGGCGAAGTGACGCAGGTCGCCCGTGAGCCCCGCCTGGCGGAGCGCCTGCTCGTAGAAGGCAACCTGCGTGTACTCGAGCTGCAGCACAAGCTGCAGGATCTTGACGTCCTGTGCCTTCGACGGCGAGGCGGACGCAGCGCCGAGTTGGAGCATCCTGCCGACCACCGGGATGGTGGCGAGTGCACCGACTGCTCCAGCAGCTCCCAGCAGGGCCCGCCGCGACGAACGAACGTCGATCGTCCGCTCGTCGAGCCGCTGGAACTCGGGCTGCCGCATGCCCTCTCCCTGTGGGACCGCAAATGCCAGACGCCGGCTACTTCTTAGCGCACTTCGAAACAGGAAACGAGTGCCTCACGTGGGGCCAGCACGTTTGTCAACCTGTGATGTGGGCGAGCGGCGGGGTGGGATTTGACGTCCGTTCGCGACGCTGGCGCTCGCTGACGTCTTCGACCTGGAGCTCGCGGAGCTCCCGGCCGAGACCACGCAGCTCGTGAGCTAGATGGGCTTGGGCGGTCGAAGCCCGTCGAGAACGATCTCGACGTGTCGCCGCCACTGATCCGCCGGAGCCGCCCCGAACACCGCGCCGATCAGGTTCGAGACGTCGCCGGGACTGATGTCGCGACGCATGGCGCCTGCCTTCTGCGCTCGCACGACGATCTGTTCCGACAACGAGACGATCTCCTGCGTCTTCTCGTCCTTGAGGCACCGGTCCACGCATTGGAGGAGCCCTCGGTCGCGGGCGTAAAGCTCCATTGCGGCCCAGACGTATTCCGTGAACGCTTCACCGGGATCCTCCGCCGCGAGCGCTGCATCTGCAAGAGCGGCGACGTCGTCGAGGCGCTGGCGGACCACCGCGCGAATCAACGCATCCTTCGTGGGAAACCGCCGGAAGACGGTCGCGTGCCCGACGCCCGCGCGACGAGCGATCTCGTCGACACTGACGTCGGGTCCGCGCTCGGCGAACGCTTCCGCCGCCGCCTCGAGCACGCGGGCCAGGTTGCGCTGAGCGTCGACGCGGAGCGTGGTCACGCCGGCGCCGGCTCCGCCTGCGCCTCGGTCTCGATCCGGGCGACGTGCCGAGGACGGAGCAGGGCGACCATTACCACGAGCGCGGCGAGCACGAAGGCGGCGCCGCCCGCGAATGCCCAGTGAAAGCCGGTGACGAGCGCCTCGGTGTCGGTACCGGTTGCGGCCGACGCCCTGCTGGCCGCGAGCGTCGACAGGATCGCAAGCCCGACGGCGCCGCCAATTTGCTGCGATGTGTTGAACAGGCCGGAAGCGAGCCCCTGGTCGGAGTCCTCGAGCCCGGTCGTCGCGATGAGAGTGAGCGGCATGAACACCGCGCCCATCCCGAGGGACGTGAGCAAGAGAGCCGGCAGAACATTGGCGAGGTACGTTCCGTCGACCGGAAGCTGCGTCAGGAGCAGCATTCCGATCGAGCTGACGATCATCCCGACTGCTGCGACAGGACGAACGCCGATCCTCGGCGCGAATTGCGAGGCAAGGCCCGCCGACACCATGATCCCGCCGGTGAAGGGCAGGAACGCGAGCCCGGCCTCCAGCGGCCCGTACCCGAGCACGCGTTGGATGTACAGCGTGTTGAAGAAGAACATGGCGAACATTCCGGACGCGACGAGGAACATGACCACGTTCGCGGTCAACAGCGACCGGATCCGGAAGATCGAGAGTCGCACGAGCGGCGCGGCCGAGCGCTGCTCGATCAGCACGAAGGCGGTCAGCAGGACGACTGCCACACCGAAGAAGCCGATCGTCGTCGCCGACGTCCAGCCGTTGGTCTCGGCCTTGACGATCGCGTAGACGAGCGACATCAAGCCGCCGGTCGCGGTGACCGCTCCGGCAAGGTCGAAGGCTTGCGCCGCGTGCTCGTCCCTCGACTCGGGGATGAGGCGCCACGACAGCACGAAGGCGGCGACGCCGACGGGGACGTTGACGAAGAAGATCCACGGCCACGAGAACGCCTGGGTGAGAAGGCCGCCGAGGATCAGGCCGACGGCAGAGCCGCCGATCGCGATCGCGGCCCACACGCCGAGCGCCCTGGCGCGCTCCTTGCCCTCCGCGAACGTCGTCGAGATGATCGACAGCGCGGCGGGCGAGATCAGCGCGGCGCCGAGACCCTGGACCGCACGCGAGGCGATCAGCATCCCGGAGTTGACCGACACGCCGGCGAGGAACGAGGCCGCGGTGAAGATCACGAGGCCGATCAGGAAGAGCCGCTTGCGCCCGAGGAGGTCGCCGGCGCGGCCGCCGAGCAGCAGGAACCCGCCGAAGACGAGGGCGTAGGCGTTCACGATCCACTGGAGGTTCGCCTCGCCCAGACCGAGATCCGTCTGGATCGACGGAAGGGCGACGTTGACGATGGTCGCGTCGAGGATGACCATGAACTGGGCGACGCAGATGAGGACGAGGACGACCCAGGGATTCGTTGTAAGGCGCATCGGTTCTCCGATCAAAAAGCGGACGGCAGAGTCCGTTTGACGGTACCAGAAGCGGACGGGCCGGTCCGGTTACGGTCTGGTGTCCATGGAAGAGGTGTGAACAAGCGGCGGGGGTGGGATTTGAACCCACGGACCGCCTTGCGACGGTCAGCGGCTTTCAAGGCCGCCCCGTTCGACCGCTCCGGCACCCCGCCTGAGGCAAAGCTACCGCGCCTCCCGCCGGCGCGCCTGCGCCGAGGCTTACAGGCGTTTGCGAAAGAAGAACCCGAGGAGTGACAGATAGAGGGATCGTTGCCCGCGGGTATTCATGTTCGCCTTCGCTCCGCGCGGGCCGACGCTCACGGCAAGGCCCCGCTTGCTCACGTTGACACGAACACCTCTTGCGAGGCGCCGAGACCGTCGAAAGCCCCAGCTCATGCGCGAAGGCGCTCCGCGCCGAGGACCTGGGGTGCGCCGAAGTCGTGTAGCGCTTCGGGCACGCCCACCGAGCCGTCCTCCTCCTGGAAGTTCTCCATCAGAGCGATCATCGCGCGCGCGGTCACTGCCGTCCCGTTCAGCGTGTGTACCGGCTCGAGCTGCTTGCCGTCCGGGCGGAAGCGGATCTCGAGCCGCCGTGCCTGGTAGTCGGTCGTATTCGAAGTCGACGTGATCTCGCGGTAGCGGCCCTGACCTGGGAACCACGCTTCGATGTCGTACTTCTTCGCGGCCGACGCGCCGAGATCGCCCGCTGCGATGTTGACGACGCGATAGGGGAGCTCCAGCTCCTGCACGAGCTCCTCCTCGATGTCGAGTAGCCGATCGTGCTCAGCGAGCGACCACTCCGGTTGCGTGAAGACGAACATCTCGACCTTGTCGAACTGGTGCACGCGGAACATGCCACGCGTGTCCTTGCCGGCCGCGCCTGCCTCGCGACGGAAGTTCGTCGAGTAGCCCGCGTAGCGGAGCGGCAGGCTGTCGAGGTCGAGGATCTCACCGCCGTGCATCGCTGCCAGCGGGACCTCGGACGTCCCGACGAGAAAGAGCTCGTCGCGCTCGACCGCGTAGATGTTCATCTCGTCGGTCGGGAAGAAGCCCGTCCCGTACATCGCCTCTTCCCGGACGAGCACCGGAGGTAGCACCGGCGTGAAGCCGCGGCTCGTGAGCCGGTCGAGAGCGAACCGGTAGAGCGCGAGCTCGAGCAACGCGACGTCGCCGATCCGGTAGGCGAAGCGCGAGCCCGACACCTTCGCGCCCCGCTCGAGGTCGATCCAGCCGTAGATCGCGGCGAGGTCGAGGTGATCCTTCGCCGGGAAGTCGAACGACGGCGGCTCACCCCAGCGGCGAACCTCCTGCGCGTCTTCCTCCGCGAACCCGTCCGGCGCCGATGGATCAGGTGGATTCGGGACGCGGTCGAGCAACTCCTTGCGTCGGCCTTCGGCCGCCGCCAGCTGCTCTTCGAGCGATTGCAGTTCCTCCTTGATCTGTTCGAGCTCCTGCAGCTGCTCGGGCGACGGCTTTCCCTTCACCTTGCGCGAGGCACGTAGCTCCTCGACGCGCGGCTGGATTTCGCGCACTGCGCGGTCGGCCTCGAGCAGCTCGTCGAACGCCTCGGCCGCTCCCTTGCGGGCCAGTGCGGAACGCATCTCCTCCGGTTCGTTGCGCGCCTTGCGGAGGTCGATCATGCGCGGGAGTCTAGGTACGACTCGATCACCTGAGCGACACCTTCTTCGTCCACGGATGGGCACACGAGGTCGGCCACCTCCTTCACGCGGTCGTGCGCGTTCTCCACCGCGACCCCGTAGCCCGCCCAATCCACCAACTCGATGTCGTTCTCGCCGTCGCCGAATGCAACCGTACGCTGGCGCGCGAACCCCAGGTGCTCGGCGAGGAAGCTGACTCCCGCGGCCTTGGTCACATCAGGCGACGCAAATTCGAGGAAGTACGGCAGCGACTTCGAGATGTAGAGCCGGCCGTCGAAGCGCGCGAGCATTCGCTGCTTCAGGACGTCCAGCACCTCCGGGTCGCCGATCACCACGAGCTTCGTGGGCGGCTCGCTGAGCCACGCACGCAGGTCGCCGACCGGGTGCAGCTCGAGCTGCTGGAAGTCGGCGTAGCGCCGCGCCTCTGGTGTCACCTCCGACACGTAAAGCTCGTCGCCGACGTAACAGTTGAGGTCGAAGCCTTCGGTGTTGAGCGCGGAGATTGACTCGCGCGCGAGCTCGAGCGGTATCGGTTCGTGCCGCAGCCAGCGCCCCGTCGTCGGCTCGGCGACGACTGCGCCCTGGTAGCAGACGACCGGATCGTCGAGTCCCGCCTCGAGCGCGTAGCGGCGCACCGACTGGAACATGCGGCCGGTGGCGAGCACGACGTGGATGCCTGCCGCGCGCGCAGCCGCGATCGCGGCCTTCGTTCGCGGTCGTAGGAGCGCGTCCTCGCCGATGAGCGTCCGGTCGAGGTCGCAGGCGAACGCCTCGATCTCGCGCGGAAAGTCCTGCGGGAGGATCAGCCCTGCGGCTTCGTGAGGAAGTCGACGAGCGCCTTGATGTCGGCCGGTGAGAGATCCTTGTACGACTTCGGCATGACGCCCTTCGGGTAGCCCTTCTCGATGTACTTGTCCGGGTCGACGATGGACTCTTCCGTAAAGCTCGCCAGCGGCTGATTCGCGGTCTTCGCGTAGGCGGGAAGCTTGTCGAGGTCGGGGCCGATCGTGCCGTTCGCGGCCGGACCGGCCGGGCCGTACGTGTGGCAAGCGCCGCAGCCCTGGCTGATGAAGATGGCCTTCCCGGGCGCTTCGGCTTGCACAGTGCCGACGACGGTGTCCGGTAGAGGCTGCACCACGCCCTCGTTGCCGCAGCCCGCAAGCGCGAGCACTGAGAGGAGAGAGGCGGCGGTCAGGGCTCCGCGGCGCATGGTGCGCGAGTCTACTGACTCCCACCTCAGGAGAGTCGTGCAGCCAAGTGCTCCGAGACCGATGACATCGACGGGCGTGTCGTTGACGAGCAGGGAGAGGGCGAGCGCCGCGAGCATCGCATCGACGGTCGCGCGTCGCGGACGGATCGTGGCCATCAACACGAGCGCCGCCAGGCAGGCGAGGAAGATCAGCACGCGGTACCACGTGCTGGTTGCCGACGCCCACGACAGATGGAGGCGGTGGGCGAGGTCGCCGAGGAGAGAGCCAGGGCCTGTGCCGAAAGCGTCTGTGACATGGCTCGAGCCGCCGAGAGCGACGTCCAGCCCGACGAACGCGCCCGCGCAGGCAACCACGATGACAGCCGCGATCGCAAGGCGCTTCGCGGTCACCTGCGCCTGCTGCAACCGCAGTATCAGGACGGCGAGCGCCGTTCCGTAGACCAGTAGGCCGCCGCCGTCTGCGCCGGCCTCGCTCCAGCCGATGGTGAGGAATGCCAGTGCGCCGAGAGGGATGATCCAGCGCACGCCGGCAATCGCGGCCGCGGCGATCACGGGCGGCAGGAGCAGGGTCTCGACCTGGTTGCCGATCCCGTAGAAGCGCCCGCCGCCGTCGGGCCGCGCGCCGAGCACGCCGAGCGAGTTGAGCTCCGGATCGACCGCGAGGACGACTGTAAAGACGGCGAGAAACGATGCGACCGCCAGCGGCACGAGTTGCCGGCGCCACGAGGCCGCGAGCGCAACCCCTGCAGTCAGCGTCCCCATCGCGACGAGCACGAGCCAGAAACGGGTGACGCCAATCGAGGCGAGGAGCAACGAAGCGGTGATCGCTCCGGCGCCGCCGAGGACCGCAGCCCGTGGCGCGATGAGCGCAAGGGCGAGCACGGTCAGCACGACGACCACGAGCGTCCAGCCGCGGACGTGATGGACACGCGTTAGACGCTGGTCGAGCTTTCGCAGGTCGGAGGCAGGGTCGCGGTCTGGCTCCGAACGGATCGGCGGCCTGCGTCCGTCCTGCAGGGCCACGAGCGTCGGCGCGATGTCGGCGATCGAGACGAGGCCTCGGATTCGTGTCGAATCGGAGGTCAGGATCCCGTGGTAGCCGCCGCCGACGATCGCAATCGGGTACCGCTTGGTGTTCGGATGCTCGCCGGGTGGTGGTAACTCGACGAGGACGAATGGGCCTCGTCCGCCGTGAGGAATGCCCGAGACGACGTCGACCAGGATCGGGCCGGACGGCAGTCCGCCGAGCACGTCGTTCTCGACCTTGCCGCGGCGGAGGGAGGCGATCGCGCCAGTTCGGCTGATCGTGCCTCCCGCACCCGGGACGAACAGGCCGATCGCGGCCTGCTCTCTCAGGACGGTCGCGATCGTTCCAGGCGCCTGGACGTAGACACGGGGTCGCGCGGCGTCCGCCGTCGGGCTTGCGTGGAGACCCGCAGCCACGATCCCGGCGGCTACGATTAGTCGCGTCAACTTCGCCAAGGAGAGCGATTCTCGATGAAACGCAGGTCTTACGGGCGCGACGCCGGTCTGTCGCTACGAATGCTTTTCACGGGCTCGCTGCTCGGGCTTCTGTACGTCGTCTTCGCGGTGGTCCTCTTCAACGTCCTGAGTGTCGGCCTCGTTCCGATGCTCCTGATCGTCGTGGGGATCGCCTTCTTCCAGTACTTCACCTCCGACAAGCTGGCACTTGCGGCGTCGGGTGCGAAGGTCGTCGAGCGCGACCAGGCCCCTGAGCTGCACGACATGGTGGAGCGGCTCTGCGCAATGGCCGACCTGCCGAAACCGCGGGTCGCGATCATCGACACCGACGTCCCGAACGCCTTTGCGACCGGACGGAGTCCGAAGCACGCGGCGGTGGCCGTGACGCGCGGGCTCTGGCAGCGCCTCGAGCCGAAGGAGGTCGAGGGCGTCATCGCCCACGAGCTCTCCCACATCGGGAACCGCGACGTGCTGATCATGACCGTCGCCAGCTTCTTCGCGATGCTCGCCGGCCTCCTGACGCGCTTCGGCATCTACGGCGGGATGTTCGGCGGCGGCGATCGCGGCCGGGACAGCGGACCGCCGGTCTGGCTGATCGTGCTGCTCGTCTCGGTCGTGACCTACTTCCTCAGCCAGATCCTGATCCTCGCCATCTCGCGCTATCGCGAGTTCGCGGCGGATCGTGGCGCCGCGCTGATCACCGGCGCGCCGGAGAACCTGATGAGCGCCCTGCAGAAGATCTCGAGCGAGATGTTCAGGATCCCGCAGCGCGACCTGCGCGAGGTCGAGAGCATGAATGCGTTCTTCATCGTGCCGGCGTCGGTGAAGACCAAGGCAAGAAGCCTCTTCGCGACGCACCCGCCCCTCGAGCAGCGCCTCGCCGCACTCGGCGAGATCGCCCGCGAGATGGGCCGCCCGGTCTCCTAGAGGGCTACCTCTGGCAGCCGGCTACCGGCGGCGCGCGGAACGGCTGCAGGAGTCGTTTCGCTTCGAAGTCGAAGCTCAGGACGATCGGGCCTCCATGTGCCGTGCTCAGGCGCAGCATCTCGTCGCGGCCCTTGCCGATGCATCCCTTCGAGGTCTGCCAGTACGGCGAGTAACGCACCGCAATCCGGTAGGTGCCGGGCCCCGCAACCACGATCGAGATGTTCCGCTCCGTCAGCTTGACCACGCGGCTCGCACCTGGGCCCGTCACCAACGGCTGCGCCGACGGAACCTCGTAGATGGTCAGGTGCGACGCATGGAAGACGGGCCGCAACCCGGAACGGCCACTTCTGAGTAACGCAGCCTCCGCGCGTGAGCTGTAGTCGGGCGCCGCATCGGTGAGCACCACGTATCGAACGGCGAGGGAATGGAGCCACGCCAGGTACGTGTGGCGCCCGAGCCGGTCGTAGAGGACCTCGTTCGCCGGGAAGTCGTCCTGGCGGAACCAGCCGCGAGCGAGGGGGATGCCGGCCTCGGGGAGGTAGCGCGCGGCCCAGTGTCCTGTGGTGTCGACCACCTCCACGCGGTACGAAGGGGTCAGGTTCTCTCGGAGGAAGCCAATGGCCGGTTGCCAGTACGACGCGGTGACGGATGGATCCTTGCTGTCGCGGATGTAGCTCGCTGCGAGCGGAGTGACGTTCCACGAAGCGGCGAGCAGAAGCGCGACAACCGCAAACGACCGCGGGCGCCAGTTGCGAAGCGAGAGCGTCAGGATGGCCAGCGGTATCGCCGCAAAGCGGAGCCGGGCGATGTTCTCCCCGAGGGTTGAAGGCACGACGTAGCTGACGACATTGGCCGCCAGGTAGACGATGAAGATGCTTCGCAGCAGTCGCGCCCGTTCGACCCGCCACGTAAACGCCACGCCGAGCAGGCAGAAAACGCAGGCGGCGGCAAGCGAAGCCGCCGGGAACGGATAGCGGCCTTCGGTCGGAAACAGGCGCCAGACGAGGATCCAGGCCGCGCCTGCCGTGACCACGATCGCCGCGGGCAGGAGCGCGAGCTCCCGGCCGTGACGGCTGAGGGCGACCGCCCCGAGAACGAGAGCGAGCAGGAGAAATGCGAGCGGGCTCGCCGCAAGGGCGAGGGCCGTCAGCAAGCCGAACTGCCACCGGCGCCGGGTTTGCAGGGCCCAGAGCGCCAGCAGGGCGAACGCCATCCCGAGCACGAAGGGAAAGGCCGCCGAGAGAACCGTCCCGGCCCAGACCACCGCAAACGCGCGGCCGGACCACCGGGCCGTTGCCCCCCATTCCCTGCGCACGACCACTGCAAATGCGACTGCAGCGACGGCGATGGAGATGACCGCGAGCAGGTTGATCCCAACGAGAGCCGCGAGCGGGTAGTACAGAAGGCTGTAGGTGACGAAGCTGTATCGCCCCGCGTACCAGAAGTTGTTCCAGAGCTCGAATCCGTGCTCGAGGAAGACGGCACGCTGGTAGACATGCGCCGCCAGATCTGTCCCCGGCGGGCCGAACCACGCCAGGAACGCCGCCAGCGAGGTTGCCATGGCGGCGGCCAGGATGAGCTCGGTCGCGGGCCCCGTGCCGGACGCGAGCGAGGGGGGACCCGCCTGCGACGGTCGGACGGGATTCATAGTTGCGTCCACGGCGGGTAGAGCCTATTTCGAGGTGAGGATGGGGCCGGGCTCCAGCGCGATGCGCTGCATGACGTTCCTCCCACGGACCTGCGAACGATTGCTCACGATCCGTATTCCCAACAACCGTGGCTACGATCGCCGCCATGGGGCTAAGGGACGTTCTCTTCGGCAAGAAGAAGCTCGCGGGGCCGGCGCGCGACCGGCTTTTCGCCCTCACGACCGCGGCGATCACAATGGAGACCGAGGTCGGCCTCCGGACCGCCGGCGCGGCCGGTGTCTGCTTCAAGCCGCTCTCGGCGGGCGACTTCATGCGCGCGGAGAACGAGCTGCAGGAGCTGATCGACCGGGTCGCCGCCGACTCCGGCTCGCGCCTCGAGCGGCGCGAGGACAAGTTCGGCTACACGTGGATCGTGGTCCGCGATCCCCAGCTCGAAGACCAGGTCACGACCGTGCACGCCGTGGCCTCGGGGCTGGAGGAGGCCGGGTTCGGAGCCCAGCTCCTCGCGGCGGTCTTCAAGTTCGAGGGCCTCAAACTCCCGGTCTACTGGGTGTACAGCTACAAGCGCGGGACGTTCTGGCCGTTTGTCCCGACGGGGGAGGGCCAGGAGCGGGACAACGCCGAGGAGCTCGAGCTGAAGGCGAAGCTCGAGAAGGAGCTGCCGATCGAGCCCGAGCTGTCCCGCTGGTTCGGCGTCTTCGACTCGCCCCTCTAGGTCACGTCCCGGCCGGCCGCGTCTTGGAGTCTGACCCCAGGCATGGCTTGTTTGGCCGATAGCTGCCCGAAATTGCTGCAAATTCCAGCCTTCGTGTCACGGCGATGCCGGAATGACACCATCCGTGGCTTGACATGACATCACCGTGATGTCATAGTGGCGTCCATGAACGTGGCGGCCTATGTCGAGGCACTCCAGCAGGATCTGGCCAACGTCGCCGGCATCGGCGACGAGGCGGTTGCCGAAGCTGCACGCCGGATCTCGACAGCCCTCGAGTCATCCCTCCGACTCAGGCTGATGGACGCTCTCGGCGAGGCCGCCGCGGAGCTCACGAACCAGCTTCCCGACGGACACGTGGAGGTGCGCGTGACCGGGGGCGAGCCGGAGCTGGTCTACGTCCCGGAGCCCGGGGCGCCTCCTCCTGGCGGGCTCGAAGACCTGACCGCTCGGATCACGCTCCGCCTGCCAGAGACGCTCAAGGCGATCGTCGACACCGCCGCCCAGGAGGCGGGGGTCTCGGCGAACACGTGGCTGCTCCAGCAGATCACGCGAAGCGCTGACCCGAGCAAGCGGCGCCATCCAGGTGGTCGCCGCATGACCGGCTACGGCCAGAGCTGAAAGGAGTCACCATGCACGTGCTTCCTCTCCCCTTCGGAATGGCACTCGCGCTGGTTCCGCGGCGCGAGGCCGACCGGCTGCGACGGCGCGAGCTCGTCCGGCCCCTGATCCGGAACGCGGTCTCTCCGCGCGACAAGATCCTGAGCGACATCCGCTTCTTCAACCCCGGCGGGCACTTCTGATGCGCACCGAGACCTTTGCCACGCCCGGAGCAGTTCGACTCAACCTCGACGTTCCCGCCGGCAGGATCGAAGTCGAGACGGGCAACACGGACGAGACGCACGTCGAGCTCGAGGCGCTCTCGAACAACGACGCAGTTCGCGAGGCCGTCGAGAGGTCGCGCATCGAACTGCTCCGCCGTGGCGACGGCTTCGAGGTCGTGGTGGAGGTGCCAAGCCAGCGCGGCGTCTTCATCTCCTTCAGCCGCGGTCCCGACATCAGCTTCGGCGGCCCCGAGATCCGGCTGCGCCTCAGCTGCCCGGTGGGCGCGGATCTCGACGTGCGCACAAAGTCCGCGGACCTCGACGCGCGTGGGGAGTACGGCACGGTCGACGTCAAGACGGCATCGGGCGACGTCAGCGTGCAGGAATCCAGGGGCGAGGCGCGCGTGAAGACGGCGAGCGGCGATGTCCACTTCAACCAGGTGGACGCCAGGCTCGACGTTCACTCGGCCTCCGGCGACCTGCACGTGGGCACGGTCAAGGGGGACGCACAGATTCAGCTCGTCTCCGGGGACGTGTCCATCGGCGAGGCCGGCGGCTCGGTCAGCGCGAACACCGTCTCAGGCGATCAGCGCATCCAGGCCGTGCTGCAGGGACGCGTCGAGCTACGGGCGATCTCCGGGGACATCAGCGTCGGAATTCCGCGCGGCACACGACTCTTCGTCGATGCGAACACCATCAGCGGGTCGACCAGCTCGGAGGTGGAGCTCGGCGACGCTCCCGGTGGAGAAGCTGCAGTTGAAGGCCCGCTTGTCGAGGTCTTCGCCAAGACGGTGTCGGGCGACGTGAAGATCGAGCGCGCCGCTGCACGTCACGTGACCGCGGAGCTGAGCGAGCAGCCGTGAGGCTCTGGCCGACCGGAGGCCTTTGGCGGCATCCGGACTTCATCAAGCTCTGGTCGGCCGAGACTGTCAGCCAGTTCGGCACGCAGTTCACCGTGCTGGCGCTACCACTCGCGGCGATCATCGTGCTCGACGCGAGCGTGTTCGAGATCGCGGTGCTGAACGTGCTGGAGTTTCTGCCGTTCGTGCTCTTCAGCTTGCCGGCCGGGGTCTGGGTCGACCGGCTGCGCCGGAAACCGATTCTCGTCATCTCAGACCTCGTTCGGGCCGCACTGCTCGTGTCGATCCCGATCGTGTACGCGTTCGACGCGCTCACGATCTGGCAGCTCTTTGGAGTCGCCTTCACGCTCGGAATCGCAACAGTCTTCTTCGACGTCGCGTACCAGTCGTATCTCCCATCGCTCGTGAACCGGCGCCAGTTGGTCGAGGGTAACTCGAAGCTCGAGATCAGCAGATCGACCGCGCAACTCGGGGGTCCCGGGCTCGCGGGTCTCATCATCGACCTGCTCAGTGCTCCAGTCGCGCTCTTCGCCGACGCACTGAGCTTCGTCGGCTCTGCGCTCTTTCTGTTCGGCATCCGCAAGTGCGAGGGCTCGCCTCAAGGCGAGGCTGCGGAGCCACGGCGGCGGATGCGCGTGGAACTCGCAGAAGGGTGGCACTACGTCTTCCGTCACCCGTACCTGAAGAACATCGCCGCCTCTACGGCGACATTCAACTTCTTCGGCGGTTTCTGGAATGCCGCTCTGCTGATCTTCGCCTACCGCGTGCTCGACCTGAGCCCGGCGGCGATCGGGCTTGCCCTCTCGGTCGGCAACGTGGGTGCGTTGATCGCGGCCTTCGCGTCAGGGCGCATCACGCAGCGCTTCGGGGTCGGGCCGACCATCATCGGTGCAGCGATGCTCGGCGGGCCGATGTTGCTGCTCGTTCCGTTCTCGCCGCACGGGAACGCGGCGCTCACCGTGATAGCGCCCGCGATTCTGATCGGCAGCTTCACGAACGTCCTCTACAACGTGACGCAGGTCAGCCTGCGCCAGACGATCACGCCCGAGCGGATCCAGGGTCGGATGAACTCGGTCATGCGCTTCGTCGTGTGGGGGACTATCCCGATCGGAACGCTCCTCGGCGGTGCGCTCGGCACGTGGATCGGCGTCAAGGAGACCCTGATCATCGGCGGTATCGGAGGCTTCCTGCCCTTCCTGCCGGTTCTGTTCTCGCCGCTGCGCCGGCTGCGCGACATGCCTGAGCCACCGGACGAGGATGCGCTGCTCGGCGATCCCCTGCTCGCGGACGCGGCGGCCGTGGCCCTCAGGCCGGGAGCCTGATGCGACAGCTGCTGCGCATCCGGAACGCTCGCGTCTTCCTGTTCGGCTGGTCTGTGTCCGTGTTCGGCGACTGGGCTATCTTCATCGCCCTCGGCGTCTGGATGAAGGACCTGACCGGCAGCAACTCCGCCGCGGGGCTCGTCTTCTTCGCACTCGCGCTCCCGTCGCTGTTCTCGCCGCTGGCAGGCCTCGTGGTCGACCGCCTGTCGCGGCGGAAGGTGATGATCGTGACCTACTCGGTGGAAGCAGTTGTCGTGCTGTCGCTGCTCTTCGTTCACGATCGCGGCGACGCGTGGATCATCTACGCGGTCGCGGCGTTCTACGGCGCGGCCGGCACGCTCGCGGCTGCCGCGCGCTCGGCCTTCATGACGGTCATCCTGCCGCGTGACCTGCTCGGCGAGGCGAACGGCCTGTTCCAGACGGTTCGTGAAGGACTCCGTCTGATCGCGCCGCTCGTCGGTGCTGCGATCTATGCGACGGTGGGTGGCGGGGCCGTTGCCATCCTCGATGCGGTGAGCTTCATCGCCGTGGTGGTCGCGCTGCTCATGCTCCGCGTGGAGGAGCCTCGCTTCGCGCGCGAAGAACACCACTTCATGGAGGAGCTCCTGGCGGGCGCGCGTCACATCGCCGCGACTCTCCCGCTGCGGCAGATCGTCCTTGCCACCGGGTTCTGCCTCCTCTTCGTCGGCTTCTCCGAGACGGTGATCTTCGCGGTCTTGGACGAGGGGCTCCATCGTTCGACCGCGTTCTTCGGGGTGCTCAGCTCGCTGCAGGGCATCGGCGCGATCGCCGGGGGCCTGACGGCCGCGCGCGTCCTTCGGCGGATCGGCGACGTCAAGCTGGTCGGCTTCGGCATGGGGCTGTTCGCAGTCGGAGAGCTCAGCTTCGTGTCGTCGAGCCTCCCTCTCGTTCTGGTCGGCATCGCGGTGGCGGGCGCCGGGATCGCCTGGTTCATCGTGGGCTTCGCAACCGCGATCCAGCTCCGCTCGCCGGCTCGTCTGCAGGGCCGCGTCGCCGGCGCGGCCGAGACGCTCGTCGGCACGCCGCAGACGATCTCGATCGCCGTCGGCGCGGCGCTCGTCACTCTCGTCGACTACCGGGTGCTGGTCGTGTCGTCGTGCCTCGTGACAGCGGCCACCGGCGCCTACCTGCTGAGCAGGCGCGCGGTCATTCCCGTGGAAACGGTCGAAGAGCCGGCGATTGCCGCCTAGCGGCGCGCTGCCGAGACCTTCCGGCGGCTCCACCTCGACCAACGGCTAGTACGGCCTCGGTGGCCTGGACGCACGATTCGTCGGACTTGCGGCCTGCGGCGATGGGGGTGGGGGAGTGAGAACGGCGAATCTCAAATGGAGAAGGCGGATCGCGACGGCGATCATCGCCGTTCTCGCCTCCGGGCTGGCCACGGTGGCCCTCGCCGGAGACGACGTCACGGCTGACGGCGACGCGGTGGACGTGACCCAGTCGGATCCCGTCAGCATCACCGTTCCCTCCGCGGGGTCAGCTTCGAAGACGACCCGCTTCACGCTCGTCTGCAAGACGCAGCAGCACGTCGACTCGGGAGACACGGTGTCGACGACCTTCGACCTCTCGGGCTCGACCGTTCCGCCCGGCGGCACCCTCAGTGCGACGAACGGCTCCGTTGTTCGACCCTCGACCTGGCCCGCCGACGGCACCGCCTGCGGCTCGCCGGCTCCGACCGTTTCGAGCGGCGGCGCGGCTACCGGGAATGACAGCACCGTCTCGATCACCGCTCCGGCCGCTGGGGGCACGTACACGTACAAGGCCGTCTGGAGCGTCGGCGGAACCGGCCAGGCAAACGATGTCAGCACGAACAAGGTCAGCGTCACGTACAACGTCACGGTCCTGGTCAATGCCGCACCGAGCACGCCCGGTGCGCCGGTGCTCTCCTCTGGCTCCGCGACACCCAACAACGGGGCGTTCGGCCTCACGTGGGCAGCGTCGACGGATGCCGAGAGCGACCCGATTACCTACACCTTGCAGCACCGGGACGCGAACGACGCGGGCTTTACGACGGTCTCGAGCGGAATCAGCGGCAACACGTACCAGTTCGCTCCCGGCTCGAAAGAGGAAGACGGGACCTGGACGTATCGCGTGCAGGCGTCCGACAGCGGCCACTCGAGCTCTTTCTCCGGCGAATCCTCGGCCGTCAAGTCCGACCGGTCGGCGCCAAGTGCACCGGCGGCGAGCACTGCTCCGGGATCGCCCGCGTTCACCGACGCCGGCGGCAACGCCTGGTGGAAGGACACGGTGACGGTTGCGTTCTCGGCCGCCGGCGATCCGAATCTCGCCGACGGCAGCGCGGGGAGCGGTGTCGATGCGGCGACGTTGGCTGGGCCTTCTGTCTTCACGAGCACGGGGTCGCACACGGCGTCGAGCACGATCAAGGACAACGTTGCGAACGAGTCGGCCCCGACGAGCTTGACGGTCTTCGTCGATGCGGTTGCGCCCACGGTGTCCTTCTCGGACTGTCCTGCCTCGGCGGTGCTGCAGGGAAGTGCCGCGTCCGTCAATTACTCGGCGGGTGACGCCGGCTCACGTCTCGGCGAGTCGAGTACCGGTTCCGTTGCTCTGGACACCACGAGCTCGGGTGCGCACAGCGTCAGCAAGACGGTGGAGGACAATGTCGGTCATTCGGCGACGGCGAGTTGCAGCTATTCGGTCGACGCGCCGCCGAGCACGCCGGGCAAGCCCTCGGCCTCAGCCGATCCGAACAGCGGCGCGTTCACGCTCGACTGGTCGGCCTCGATCGATCCCGACGGGGACACGGTCCACTACGTCTTGCAGCACAAAGATGCTGACGACGCCGCCTTCACGACCGTCGACAGCAGCCTGAGCGGGAATACGTACACCTTTGCACCGGCTGCGAGGGAAGCGGAAGGCACGTGGACGTATCAGGTCAAGGCTTCTGACGGAACTTTCGACAGCGACTATTCGGAGCCCTCCGACCCGGTCAAGGCGGACCGGTCGGCCCCGAACTTGCCGACGGTGAGCACGGATCCGGCGTCGCCTATGTTCACCGACGGGAGCAGTCAGGCCTGGTGGAAGGACACGGTGACCGTGACCTTTGCAAGCGACGGCGACCCGAATCTGGCGGACGGCAGCGCGGGGAGCGGTGTCGACGCGGCGACGTTGGCTGGGCCTTCTGTCTTCACGAGCACCGGGTCGCACACGGCGTCGAGCATGGTCAAGGACAATGTCGCGAACGAGTCGGCCCCGACGAGCTTGACGGTCTTCGTCGATGCGGACGCGCCGACGGTGGCATTCACGGACTGCCCTGCCACACCGGTATTGAAGGACAGCGTTGCTTCGATCGGCTACACGGCGGAGGACGCCGGTTCGGGTTTGGTGAGTGCGGCGGCGGGGTCGGTTGGGTTGGACACGTCGACCTCGGGGATGCACAGCGTCAGCAAGATGGTCGAGGACAACGTTGGTCATTCGGCGACGGCGAGTTGCAGCTATCTGGTCGACGCGCCGCCGAGCACGCCTGGAGTGCCGTCGGCGGTCAGCCCGAACCGCGGTGGCTTCACGCTCGCGTGGGCGGCCTCGACTGATCCGGAGGGCGACACGATCCAGTACACGCTGCAGCACAAGCCGGCCACGGGTGGCTCTTGGTCGGCGGTGGCAAGCGGGATCCACGTCGCCTCGTACACCTTCGGGAGCGGAAGCTCACTCGAGGACGAAGGCACCTGGCTGTACCGGGTGAAGGCGTCGGACGGTTACTTCGACAGCGACTTTTCCGATCCCTCGGATCCGGTCAAGGTCGACAAGACGAAGCCGAGCCCACCGCTCGCGAGCACCCAGCCGGCCGCACCCGATTACAGCGGCGGTGGCGGCTGGTTCAAGGACGAGGTCACGGTCCACTTTGCCGGCAACGGCGACCCGGCCCTGGCCGACGGCAGTGACGGCAGCGGCGTAGACGCGGGCTCAGTGCCCGATGATCTCAGCTACGCAACGCATGGTTCGCACAGCGCCAGCGGCACGGTCAAAGACAACGCGGGCAACGAGTCCGACACTGCGAGCTTGACCGTCCAGGTCGACAAGACCGCTCCGGTGCTCGCCTTCACCAACTGCCCGTCGGCTCCGGTTATGGCCGGCTCGAGCATCACGGTTACCTGGAGTGCTAGCGACACGGGCTCTGGCCTTGCGTCGGCGGCGACCGGGACGCTCACGCTCGACACAACTGCGCCCGGCCCTCACAGCGTCACAACGCCTGCGGCGACGGACAATGTTGGCCATTTGGCGGGCGGCATCACCTGCACGTACAGCATCCTGAGGGTGACCTTCGAGTCGCCCATCGACGGCGGCCTGGTCATGAACGTCGCGAAGGCGGGCCGGGTCGTTCCGGTCAAGACTCACATCTTCCTGAACGGCGTGGAGAAGACGGGAGCGAATAGTGCGGCAGGCGCGGTGACCATCGGTGTCGGTTCGACCTCTTGCGTCGCCACGACCGCTACGGATGACATCGAGGTCTATGCGGCGGGCGCGTCCAATACCGGAACGCAGTTCCGCTGGGAGAGCAACTTCTGGATGTACAACCTCGACACGAGCTCGTTCCGCATGGTGGCCAGCTCCTGCTATCAGGTGAGCGTGTACCTGAATGGCAACAAGGCGGGCTACTTCATGATCAAGATCACGAAGTAGAAAAAGGGAGCGCCGAGACCGGCGCTCCCTTGCCTATTGCTCGATCTCCTTCTTCTCGCCGCCTGAGCCCGCCTCGGCCTTGAGGGCTTCCAGCTCGCGGTCGACCTGTGACTGCGAGGCGAGCTGCTCCAGTTCGCGGTCGAGCTGTGTCTTGTCCGAGCCGAGCTCGTCGAGGCCGCCGGTCTCGATCAACTCGTCGATCGCGGATGCGCGGGCCTGCATCTGCTCCGTCTTGTCCTTCGCGCGGTCGATCGCGAGGCCGGTGTTCTCCATCTCGCGGCCGATCCCGGTCGCGGCTTCGCCGATGCGCACCTGCGCCTCCGCCGCCGAGTACTGCGCCTTGATCACTTCCTTCTGTGAGCGGAACTGCTCGATGCGCGTGGACAGCTGCTTCTCGTTGGCGACGAGCTTCTCCTGCTGATCGGCGAGCTGCGTGACCTGAGTGTCGAGATCCTGCAGCTGTTGCTGGATGCCGGACTTTCGCTCGAGTGCCGCGCGCGCGAGATCCTCACGGCCGGCGGCGAGCGCCTGGCGCGCCTGCGTGTCCAGCTTGACCACGTTCTGCTCCAGCTGCTGCGTCTGGAGCTGGAGCCGCTTCTTCGCCGTCACCACGTCGGCCACGCCGCGCTTGACGTTCTGCAGCGACTCGAGCTGCTTCTCATAGGAGTAGTCCAGCGTCTCGTTCGGGTTCTCAGCCCGGTTCAGCAGGGCGCTGATCTTGGCCTTGACGATCGTCGCGAAGCGGGAAAACAGCCCCATCTCATTTCCTCCTCATCTCAGGTGTCCGGGTAGCGTACCGCCGTGCTCATCGAACGGAGCATGCACCCGGGCTACCTGTCCAACGCCTACGTCGTCGCCGACGAGGAGGGCGGCAGCGCCCTGTTCGTCGATTCCGGCGCACCGCTCGAGCCGCTGCGAGCGGCCGCGGAACGCTGGCGGGTGGAGCCCGAGGTGGTGCTCCGGACCCACTCGCATCCCGACCATGTCGAACACGAGCGAGAGCTCCGCCTGCCGGTTCGAACGGATGGGGTCGAGGTGGGCGGCCTCCGCGTCGAGGCGCTGCCGACGCCGGGCCACTCGGACGACATGATCGCGTTCGTGGTGAATGGCGAGGCGGTCTTCACGGGCGACACGCTCTTCAAGGACTCCGTCGGGGGCGGGAACTTCGAGCAGGTGCGCGACTCCGTCATGGACGTCCTCATGAAGCTCCCACCGGAGACGCGCGTATTGCCCGGCCACACCGACGAGACGACGATCGGCCGGGAGTGGGAGGAGAACCCGTTCGTGCGCGTCTGGCGCGGAGTCGAGCCCGAGGGCAGCGAGCCCGTGCGGGTCGCGGGCGAGGACGCCACGCTGATCGTGTGGTCACCGGATTACGACGGCGGCGGCAAGGCCTGGGTCCGCTTCTCTGACGGGCGAGACGCGATCGTCGGCGGCTCGCGCGTCGAGCGTTAGCTAGAGCCGCCGCGAGCCGTCACACACGTTGCTACGAACGATCCGGCGCGCGGAACCCTGTCCATAGATGCGCCACTTTTCGCCTTTCCTGACCAGCAGGCTCACGGAGGTGGTGGTCCCTGACCCATCGGGCCGCCGGACATTCGCCGTGTTCACGCGCACGACGCGAGGGCCCGAGCTCTTGAGATAGCGGGTGACGCGAAAGCGCTGAACTCCTGTCGACGTAGGCCCTTCGAGTGCCACTCCGTTGAAAATCACGTCTGCCCGCGCACGTTGTTGTGCTGCCGTCATCGCCACGCAAGAGGCTTGCGCGGTTGCGGCGAGCACGGCGATGACGGCCAGCGTCGCCGCAGGAATGAGGAGTACACGTCTCTTCATGGAGTTGATACGCCGCCGGAGCATTCTGGGTGTCACACCCAAAAATCTTAGGCGCTCAATGAGCCGGGTAGACATTCTCGGCGGGGCAAGCTCCACACCGGGTGCAGCAGCGGGGCGGGGATTCCGGTCCTGAGCGCCTCTATTGGGTCAGACCCCAAGACTGGTCCGAACGGTGCAAAGCGGCAGCAAATCCGCGAGGTCACCCGGGTGACGGACATGTCTGTGGGACATGGCCGCCAGAGTCAGGCCCGAAGCCGGAAGCCGTGTCGCGTGATGACCTTGACCGCGACGCTGCCGGAATCCTTGCGACTCCTGCTGTTCAAACGAGGGGCGGCGCGCTCCAGCAGCGGCGCCCGTCTGCGGGATCTAGCTGCGCTGCGAAAACCTCGCAGCGCGCGAAGCCGGCGGCAGGACGTAGCTCCGGACCTGTCCGAAAGGGACAGTACGGTTCGGCGACCATGCGCCTGGTCGTCGCACGCTGCGAGGTCGTCTACACCGGACGGCTCACCGCCACTCTCCCGGAAGCACTCCGACTGCTCGTCTTCAAGGCGGACGGCTCCGTGCTCGTCCACGACGACGCAGGCGGCTACAAGCCGCTGAACTGGATGACGCCCCCGTCGGTGGTCGAGGAGACCGAAGGCGTGATCGTCGTCCGCAAACGCGCCGGCAAGACGGAGGATCGCCTCGAGATTCGGATCGCGGAAGTGCTGAGCGACTCCGTGCACGAAATGGGGGAGACCGCGCCGCTCGAGAAGGACGGCGTGGAGCGTCACCTGCAGGAGGAGCTCGCCGCGCAACCGACGGCGCTCGGCAACGGGCTCTCGTTGGTGCGCCGCGAGTGGCCGACGGACATCGGGCCGGTCGACCTGATGTGCCGCGACGAAGCGGGTGACTGGATCGCCGTAGAGGTGAAGCGCGTCGCGACGATCGACGCTGTGGAGCAGCTCACCCGCTATCTGCAGCGGATCGAGCTGGCAGGCTGTCGCGGCCTGCTCGCAGCGCAGGTCATCAAGCCTCAGGCTCGTACGCTCGCCGAAGCACGCGGCATTCACTGCGTCGAGGTCGACCTCGCCGTGTTGCGTGGTGAGCGCGAGCCCGACTTGACCCTCTTCTCCTAGCTGCCCACGAACTCGACGAGGCGGGCGCCTTCGTCGTCGACGTCGGCGCGCTCCGCCTTCGTCAGCCGCCGAAGCGGCTCGATCTCGAGGCCTCGTTTCCTGTCGACATTCCACGTCGCCGCAACGAAGCCGTCTACGAGCACAGTGGGGAGCACGTCGCCGTTCTTCCTGATCACGGTGCTGCGGAACTTCTCGGGAAGGATGCGCGTGCGCTCCGGCGGTGCGTACGCGAGCAGCGACGAGTCCCATTTCGGGAGGAAGCGGACCGGCGCCGGGACGTCTCCGGCCGGAAGCGGAGCACGCGGCAGGTCTAGCAGCTCACGTCCTCGCTCGTCGCGGAAACGCCGCAGTTCGAGCCGCTCGAGGCCGGGGCGGAGGTCGCCGACGCGCACACCGGCGAACCTGAGCAGATCCTGTTGGGTCGCCGGGCCGAACGAACCGAGGTAGCTCCTCACGAGATGCTCCGCGCCTTCTTCGCGCGAGGGCAGATCGACGCCGAGCCACGTGTTCATCGCCAGCAGTTCAGGGCGTCCGTGAAAGCCCCATGTTCCGCTCGGCGGCACATGCAGCAACGGTGCGAGTGTCCGCGTTCTCCAGCGACCGCCCATCTCTTCGGCTGCGATCGCCTCGAGCTGCTCGTGCGTGAGCGGCTTCTGCGCGGCGGCGTGCACTTTGCGCGACAGTCCCGCCATTCTCTCGACGGTCACGCGCGGCGTCATCTCCCGCGCTGCCGGCAGCCACGCTGCGGCGAAGTAGGGATAGTCGCGCGCACTCGTAATGTGCAGCGTGATCCGGAAGAGGGTGGACTTCACGACCTGTCGGTCCTCCAGTGCTCGCGTCAGCTGCTCCTTGTGAAAGCTCGTGAGCCTGGACCAGAGGGCGACGTACGGTGAGGGCGAGTACTGCGCCTGCAGCGCACAGAGCCTCTCTACCCCGCGCGGGACTGAGACCCGCTTCCGCTCGAGCAGCAGCTGGCGTTCAAGGAGCGCTCGGTTCAGTTCGCGCAGCGTGAGCACGCGCTCATCTTTAGCGTTCAGCTGCGTGATCCGGGCCACCTACGAGGTCGATCCGCCTGAGGCGGCGGAAACGCTGGCATTGATCGAGTCGGTCGGACGGGCAGACGGGCCGGAACACGCGCGTGCGCGTGTCGTCTCGCTCGAGGGGCGTCGTGCGGTGCTCGAGTTTCCCGAGGCGAACTGGGGTGCGAATGTCACGCTGCTTGTCTCCTCGTTGCTTGCCGGCGAATGGGCGGACAGCGCTGCTTTCAGTCGCTGCCGCCTGGTCGATGTCGAGTGGCCCTCCGGTCTTTTACCTGGGCCGGCGTTCGACGCGCCGGACGAGGTGCTGGTCGGGGCGATCGTCAAGCCCTCGCTCGGCCTGTCGCCCGCGGAGGTCGCGTCGACGGCGGCGCAACTCGCAGCCGGAGGGGCTGACCTCGTGAAGGACGATGAGCTGCTCGGCGATCCCGTGTGGTGCCCGCTGGAGGAGCGAATCCGCGCCGTTGCCGCCGCGCTTCCCGCCGGCGTGCTGTATGCGGCGAACGTCTCAGGGCGCGTCGAGTCCCTGGTGGAGCGTGCCGAGCGCGCCGTCGAGCTCGGCGCCGGCGCCGTGATGGTCAACGCTTTCGCACAGGGCCTTGACGCCGTGCGCGCGCTGCGTGAGGCGGAGCTCGGTGTCCCGATCTTCGCCCACCGCGTCGGTGCCGCGCTCTGGGCGCGCGACCGCTCGATCGGCGTGGCACCCGACGTGATCGCCGAGCTCACGCGGCTCTGCGGTGCCGACTACGTGCAGGTCGGCTCCTTTACGGGGAACGTCTACGACACGCCGGAGGAAGTGCGGGCTGAGATCGAGGCCTGTCACCGGTCGCTCGACGTGCCGCGTGCGGTCGCGGTGCTTGCCGGAGGCGTTGGGCCGGACAATGCGGCGGCGCAGGTCGAAGCTGCCGGGACCCGGTCCGGGCTGATGGTCCTGCTCGGCTCCGCCGTCTACGGAAGCGGATCGCCGGAGGAGGCCGTTCGCGCCACGGTCGAGTCGGTGCGAGAGTCGTCGCGTCCGAACAACGCGCTCGAGAATGCATAGAAGAGCGCGATTGCTGCGTACATGATCAGGCTCGCGGTCGGGCTGACGAACGCGAGCAGCGTTGCAGTCCCATACAACGGTGTTCCTGGGAGGTAACTGCGCGTGATGCCGCTCACCTCGCGGAGATCCGCGTCGGAACGAAGCAGCCGCCGGGAGCCGTACATCCAGAGCGCGAGGAAGAGGATCGCGGTCGCCGTCATCACGATCCCGTAGAGGAGCGCCGCTGCCCGCCCGTTCGTATCCGATCGCGCGAATTCCGCGACGATGAGGGTCGGGTACGGGACGAACGCGATCATCATCAGCAGCAAGATGTTGAGCAGCAGCAGGATCCGGTCGACCCGCGCGAAGTGCCGGAACAGCGTGTGGTGGTTGATCCACATGATCCCGATCGTCAGGAAGCTGAAGGCGTAAGCCAGGTAGGCGGGCCAGAGGTCGAGGAGCTCCTTGCTGAGATCTCCGTGCGGCGGGTGTTCGATCCCGACCGCCAGGATCAGCAGCGTGATCGCGAT
>Ga0184612_10000012_pt1 | contig 75682 bp, 64 predicted proteins | sample PLM3_60_coex_FD_133163 | JGI IMG/M metagenome (GOLD analysis project Ga0184612, IMG submission 133163) | Groundwater sediment microbial communities from an aquifer in East River, Colorado, USA - PLM3_60_coex | ecosystem: Environmental > Terrestrial > Soil > Riparian zone | place: USA: East... | reverse complement strand
GGCGGCGTGCAAATCACACCCTATAATCTTCATCTCGGCCTCCTTCGACCCGAGCGCTGTGGGTTTGGACACGCACAGTCTACTTGGGCCGTCGCGAGGCCGACGTTGTTATGACATCAGTTTGATGTGTTTCGCGATTTCCAGCTTCTTATCCCCACCCCAATCCAGAAGACTGAAATCGTCAGAGTGCATGCCGGCCAGGCGTAGAAGGCTGCCGGCCACACCCAGGCTGGCACTTGCACTACTCGATCAGTCAACGGTATCTGCCACAGCACTACGCAATAGTTCAGACTCGTCAGGGCCAAGCTTACGTTCGAGGTCAGCCACAACGCTGCTCCGAGTAAGCAGGACGCGATTAGAGCGGTACTCTTCTTCATGTCGCGTGGGTCCATCATCCCGTCGTTCCGGCAGCGAGCAGGAGCAGAATCGGCAGAACGGGTGAACGACTCATGGCAGTTTGGACACCAACAGAAGCCATTCGGCCAGAGCAGGGACCCGCTCGAGCCTGAAGTAGACAATCTACGCACGACATCGTAGAGTGTCTACACAATGAGCAAGTCTCCATCTCGCGTAGAGCTGCTGCAGGGGACGCTCGACCTTCTCATCCTCCGAACGCTGCTGCTGGGCCCGACCCACGGGCACGCCCTGGCCAAGCACATCCAGCGGACGTCCGAGGATCTGCTGCAAATCGAGACCGGATCCTTGTACCCGGCGCTGCACCGCCTCGAAGCCGAAGGCTGGATTGCCGCGTCGTGGGAGCTGTCGGAGAAAGGGAAGCGCGCGAGGGTGTATCGCCTGACCGCACGCGGCAGAAAGCAGCTGGACACGGCCCGCGCCAAGTGGGAAACGTTTGCGCGCGCGATGGGCCTCGTGTTGAATCCTGCCGAATGAGGGTCGTCGATGACCAGGCTTCTGAACAAGCTCCGATGGGCGATCGCGCGACGCCGAAAAGGGGCGGAGATTCGAGAAGAGCTCGAGTTCCACTTCGAGGAGGAAGTGGAGCGGGGCAAGGCCGCCGGGCTGACAGAAACGCAGGCGCGCGCCGCGGCCCGCCGCGATCTTGGCAACCGCACGCTCGTCGAGGAAGACACCCGCGCCGCCTGGGGATGGATCTGGCTGGAGCGCATCGGCCAGGACGTGCGGTACGCCGGTCGGATGGTGCGCAGACGCCCGGCATTCACGGGTGCCGCTGTCCTGTCCCTTGCGCTGGGGATCGGCGCCAACACGGCAGTATTCAGCCTTCTGAACGCGCTCCTGCTGGAGCACCTGCCCGTGCAGCGGCCGCGGGAGCTCGTGCGGCTCGCCGAGTACGTTCGCGACGGCTCCTATCGCGACACGTTCACCTACACGACGTACGACGCGCTGCGCCGTGGCAGCACGCTTCTGTCAGACGTCATCCTGATGACGCAGACCTCTGGCCGCCGCCCGCGCGAGATTGAGGAACGCGGCGAGAAGTATCTCGCGTACACCCAGATGGTGTCGAACAACTATTTCGACGTGCTGGGCGTCGGCGCGCTTGGAGGCCGTGTGTTCCATGAGCTCGAGCCTGGCACGGCGGGCGAGCCCATCGCGGTGATAAGCGAGTCCTATTGGCAGCGACATTACGCCGGACAGCCGTCCGCACTCGGCGCTCGCGTCCGAGTCGGGCGCCACGAGTTTACGGTTGCGGGAATTGCGTCTCCGGGTTTCCGAGGTGCAGAGACGGATGTTCCCATCGACATCTGGCTTCCCTTCGAGCAGGTGGTGCCAGTCAACTCCGATGACAGGACGCGGGGTCGATGGGTGAGGGTCATGGGCCGTCTCGAGCCGAACGTGACGATCGCGCGCGCGTCGGCGGAGAGCACGGCGATTATCGGCGGCACCGTCACTCTCGAGCCAGGAGCCACCGGCTATTCGAACCTGCGCCGGCGGTTGTCGCGACCCCTTGTGCTCGTCGAGCTCGTGGTCTGTCTCGTACTGCTGATCACGTGCGCCAATCTCGCCAACCTCATGCTCGCTGGCACCGCTGCGCGTGAGCGCGAGCTTGCCGTGCGACGCTCGCTCGGCGCGTCGCGAGCCAGAGTGGTGCGTCAGCTCCTCACCGAAAGCCTCGTCCTCGCGTTGGCCGGCGGCGCGCTCGCGGTCATCGCCGCGCGCTGGATGAGCGCTGCGCTGCTGAGCTTTCTGCCTCCGGAACACGCTCCCGCGCTGACGCACCTGACCTTCGAGACCAATCTGCAAGTGCTGGGGTTTGCCGCGCTGCTCTCATGCCTCACGTGCCTGTTGTTCGGTCTGGCCCCCGCCCTGCGCACGACATACGCCGAGGGCGCCCCCGCGCTCAGGGTCGGCGCCGGCACCGGACAGCGTACCCGAGGGTGGATGAGCCGCAGCCTGATTGTCAGCCAGGTGGTGATGTGCACGCTGCTGCTGATGCTTGCCGGAGTATTCCTCCGAAGCCTTCAGAATCTGCGCGGGCAGGATACCGGATACCAGGAGGACCGACTCCTCGTGTCCGACGTCGAGCCCCCGCGGGAGTTCTCTGAAGATCGACGCGATCAACTGATCGAGGAGCTGCGCGCGCGCGTCGCGGCGTTGCCGGGAGTGCAGATTGCCGCCTTCAGTCACATCGGGCAACTGTCCGGAGGCGCCCTCGAATACCGGATCGGCTTCCCCGGGCGCGTTTACCGAGAGGGTGAAGTGCCTCTTGTAATCGAACAGCGGATCTCGCCGGGCTTTCTGACGGCCATGGGGACGGCGCTCACTGCCGGGCGCGATCTCACCGACGCGGATGGTCCGCGCTCGACGCCGGTCGCGATCGTCAACGAGGCGTTCGCCTCACGGTTCCTGCCGGGGGTCAATCCACTTGGCCAGCGCTTCTTTCAGGAGAGTGGATCGCGCTCTCGCGAGTTGATGGAGATCGTCGGCGTGGTGAAGAACTCTAAATGGGTCAATCTGAGGGCCGACGCTCCGCCGATGTACTACCGCCCTTATCAACAACAGGGCGGCAGCCCGGTGGTGCGACTGGCGATTCGCACCTCAGGCGACCTCGAGACGCTGGCCGCGGGCCTCAGGCAGACAGCGCAATCGATTGATCGGCGGATCAGGCTCAGCCACGTGGTGCCGTTCGGTGAGATCGTCAACAGTACGCTCGTGATCGAGCGCCTGGTTGCGCACGTGTCGGCCGCGTTTGGCGTGCTGGCGCTGATGATCGCCGCCGTGGGTTTATACGGGGTGCTGGCCTACGGTGTAACGCGGCGCAGGCGTGAGATCGGCGTTCGGATCGCGATCGGGGCGTCGCCGGGCTCCGTGGAGTGGATGATCCTGCGCGAGTCGCTGGTGCTCTTCGGCATCGGATGCCTGATTGGCGTGCCCGCGGCCATCCTGGTCAACCGGCAGCTTTCATCGATGCTGTTCGGGTTGAGTCCCCAGGATCCCGGAACCGTCGCATCTGCCCTCGTGACGCTTGCCATTGCGACCGTCGCCGCGTCGTATCTTCCGGCCCGCCGCGCTGCCTCGATTGACCCGATGCTCGCCCTGCGCGAAGAGTGACTCGTTATTCGCGCCGTTGGCGCGCGGTCCTCGTCCCTCGACGAGCGATCGGCACCGAGCCGCTTAACGACCGACCGTTACCCGCGGCCGCCCAGATCGTACCAGCGGCCGTCTGGTGCATCGTCGGGTTAACCAGCCGAGCTCGGCGCCTCGCCGTCGCTGATTGCGGCCTGAAGCACCCGCCACACTGCCTCCTCGGTGGCTCCCGTCGGATCACGGTCCAGGGCCCACGTCGTCAACGAAACCGAAACCACTCGGCACCGGGCGGTCAGGCGCCGAAGGGTGCCCTCGAGCGCAGTTGCGCGCGGGCCACCTCCTGCAGAATAGAGCATCGCCGGCGCATCGGACGGGTTGAGGATATCCGCGTCAATATGAACGTGAAGCGGGTTGGATCCAAAATCGAATGCATCCAAGCGCTCCGTTGAGGCCAGATGAACCACGCGAGATGACACAAGGGCCTCGCGTTCAAGAGGGTCGAGATCCCGAGCATCGCAAAGCACGACTGCAGGTTCGTCGAGCGGCCGAGCTCCAAGGCAGTCAAGGATCATCTGCTCGCCGCGACCCACTAACATGGCGAGGGGCATCCCGCCGACAAAGCCGCTGGGCGATGTATCAGGTGTGTTGAAATCGCCGTGCGCGTCCAGCCACACGAGGTGTGGTTGCAGCCCGGCGCGCTGAAGCCCCGCAATGACCCCGATGACCGCGCAGCAATCTCCAGCGATGGAGACTGGTCGGTGGCCCTGACGTACGCTTTGTTCGGTGAACACGGCGATCGCCTCACCCAGCGCAGCAAGACCGCTCAGCACTGTGCTGTCCGGCAGGCTCGGCCGGTTGAGGGTCCAGTCCTGTCGGGCCAGACGGTGAAGCGACGGTTCGGGCCGATCGAGAAAGAAAGGTGTGAGTAGAAAGCGATTCATATCACTCGGGAAGGTCATCGAGGAAGGCGCGAACAGCGCTGACGAACAGTCGTCGCTGCTCTCTGTGCACCGAATGGTCAGCGCCGGGGATGATTTCCAAGCGGCCGCGAGGGATCACGGAAGCAAGCCGGGCAACCTCCTTCTCGTTCGCTCTCTGTTCAGCCTCTCCGTGCACCTGCAGGACGGGGCACTTGATGAGTTCTGCCAGCTGGAGTGGGAGGTTCCATCCCGCGGCCACAAGCGCTCTTGCGCATTCCACATAGCTGACGATCAAGCCTGGCCACTGCTCCCGACCGTGGTGGAGAATCATCGACTCACGCCACTGGGCAAGGTCTGGACCCCAAGCATCGACCGGGAGCAGAGACTCGAGCCACCGGAGGGCGTGTGGTGCCACCTGCCCGAATGCACCCCAGACCACAAGGCCGCGGACGAGATCGGGGCGTCTTGCCGCCAGAACAAGGGCGCTCTCTCCGCCGTCGCTGAATCCCAGCACTGCTGCGCGAGTGCAATGCACTGAATCAAGGAACGCTGCCACGTCGTCGGCGTCACGCTCGACGAAGTTCGGGGGGAAGTCCCGGTCTGGCGGTCGGCTGGCGCCATACCCGCGAAGGTCAGGAGCCAGGACCCGGTAGTCGGACCTGAACTCGTCAATCAGGCTGTCGAGGTGCCTGTGGGCAGTCCCACTGAACCCATGGAGCATGACTAGAGGGTGGCGGTGCCCTTCGTCAACGTAGGCGAGAATGGCGCCGTCTCTGAGCTCGACCTTCTTGGAGGGGAAAACTTCCACCTCGAACCTCTTCACGGTCTAGCGGCGAATCTGGGAACGACCTACCTGGCCCCGCACCAGCTCCGGATTCAGCCGCGACGCGAATCCCGCCGTCCCGACGCTCTTGGCGACCTCAGGCTTCGCCACGGCTCTTCGTCGTAGCAGTCGATCAGGAACGGCCCTTTCGCCTTCGCCGGCGACAGGATCGCCAGAAAGCTCATCGACTTCTTCGACGAGTTGAAAATCGCGTGCACTACGCTCTTCGGGATGAACGCGCATTCTCCCGCCTTCAGGCGCCGCTTCTCCCGGTCCACCCACTGCTCCGCCACACCGTCGACGATATAGATGATTTCCTCACGCGTCGGATGGTAGTGGAACCGGTGGCCTGTGCCAGGCCGCATTGTGACGCGCACGAGGGTCAGCAGCTTGGTTCCCGTCAGCGCCGGTTCTGACAGCCACCAGTGCCTGCCCCACGGCGCGAGCTCCACGCGCGCCGTCGTTGACGTGACGAAGCGAAGCGCCTTTTTCGCAGCCGCGCTCATCGGGCGTCCCCCGTCGCGGGCTTGCGAATGCTCTTGAACGTCCTGATCTGCTCGGCGATCGCGCGCTCGGCCGGGAGGCGCTCCACGGAGCTCGCGCCGTAGAAGCCGTCGACGCCGCGGCAGTTCCTGATGATGTACTCCGCGTCGGACGGTTCCGAGATAGGGCCGCCGTGGCAGATGACGAGCACCTCGGGGTTCACGCCTCGCGCCGCGTCGGCGATGTCCTGAATCCGCGTCACGCAATCGTCCAGCGTCTTCGAGCTCTTCGCGCCGATCGAGCCGCCGGTCGTGACGCCCATGTGCGCGACGATGAGGTCGGCGCCGGCGTCAGCCATGCGCTCGGCCTCGGATGGATTGAAGACGTAGGGCGTCGTCAGCATGTCGAGCTCCCGGGCGAGACGAATGATGTCGACCTCGAGCTGGTAGCTCATCCCCGTTTCTTCGAACGCCTGGCGCATGTCGCCGTCGAAGAGCCCGACGGTGGGGAAGTTCTGGATGCCGGCGAAGCCGAGGGAGCGGAGATCCTCGAGGAAGAGCTTCGGGAGGATGAAGGGGTCAGTGCCGTTGACGCCCGCGAGGACCGGCGTCTTCTTCACGACCGGAAGCACCTCGTAGGCCATCTCCTTGACGATCTGGTTCGCGTTGCCGTACGCCAGGAGTCCGGCCGAGCTGCCACGCCCCGCCATGCGATAGCGGCCCGAGTTGTAGACGATGAGGAGATCGATGCCGCCCGCCTCCTCGCTCTTCGCGGAGAGCCCGGTGCCTGCGCCACCGCCGATAATCGGCTCCCCGCGCGCGATCTGCTCGCGGAACCGCTTGAGGATGCCCGATCTCGAATTGTCCACGATCACGAAGTTCCTCCTGCCCCTCAAATTGGGTTCATGTGGACGCGCCGACGGCCCTCACGATGTCACACGATGGCACGACCGTCTTCGCCAAGGCTACGACGGTCCGCCGAAGCTTGACGCGAAGGCGGATGGGCACGATGGAAGAAATCCCAAGAGGCATCGTGGCCTTCGTGTCATCGTGGGCATCGTGAGGGCCTGCCGTCAGCCGTGCAGGTACTCACGGAACGTAGTCACTGCTTGGGTACATGGTTCATCAATTCGATCAACTTTTGGGCTGCCGCATCGGCGAACTCGGGGTCGTTGATGTGGAGATCGAGCTCGGCGACCTCGACGCCGCGCAGGCCCGAGCGGATCGCGTCGTGGAGGGCCCTCCGGGCGGCGGGGTCATCGAAAGGCTGACCCTCTTTGTCGATGGCAGAGACCCCGCGCGCGGGGAGGAGGACCGACACGGGTCCACGGGCGGCAGACAGCTTCCGGGCGATGTCGGCCCCGATCCGGGCGTTCTCTCCCGAGGTCGTGCGCATCAGCGTGACGTTCGCGTTGTGCTGGTAGAAGGTCCGATCCTTGAACGTCGCGGGAACCGACGCCGGCGCGTAGAAGTTCACCATGTCGAGCGCGCCGGTGGACACGACCTGGGGAATGCCCGCCCTGCCGGCGGCCGTGAGGCGTGCGGGCCCGGCGCTGAGGAAGCCTCCCACGTGCTCGTCTGCAAGCTCGGTTGTCGTGACGTCCAGCACACCGGCGATGAGGCCCTCGCCGATAAGCGACTCCATCGCCTGACCGCCATTGCCGGTTGCATGAAAGACCAGGACCTCGCAGCCCGCGCGCTCGAGGGTCTCGCGCGCGCGCTCGACGCACGCAGTCGTGACGCCGAACATCGTTGCCGCCACCAGCGGTTTGTCGTCAGCTCCCGATTCCGGCCCGGGGAGCGTCACGAGGCCGGCCATTGCACGCGCCGCCTGCGAGAGCACCGCTCGGCTGACCCGGTTGATCCCCGCGATGTCGACCACCGAGTTGAGCATGAAGATGTCTTTGTCGCCGACAAACTGCCGGACCATGCCCGAGGCGAGCGTGCTCAGCATGACCTTCGGCACACCGAGCGGCAGCACCTTCATCGCGGCGGTGCCGATCGTCGTTCCCGCCGAACCGCCCAGCGCCAGGACGCCTGACAGGTCGCTCCTCGCGTAGGCCTCGCGCGCGAGGTGCGCGGCGCCTTCCGCGGCCTTCGTCACCGCCTGCCCGCGGTCGGCGTTCTTCCGCACGTCCTCGACCGTTGTTCCCGCCAGCTCGAAGATACGTGCGCGCGAAACGTCCGCTGCTACGGTCGGGCTGCCAAGAGCGCCGACGTCGACAACCGTCACCGGGATGCCCCACGAGGTGAGAAGATCGCGGACGAAGGCGGCCTCGTGGCCCTTCGTGTCGAGCGTGGCAAAGAGAAAGACGGAGGGCACGTCGAGGCACACTATATCCAAAAAAAGGGGGTCGAACCGGTTTGACCCCGGATGCTGCCGCTCGGTATAGTCCGCTCAGAAATGGTGAATATGAAACGCCTTCTGCTCTTTGCGACGTTGATCGTCTCGGGCATGGTCTCCGCGCCCACCACGTTCGGCTCGGCTGCTCAAGAGCCGCTGCGCATTTTCATCCGCTCGGGACCAAAGTCCCACGGGCCCGGCGCGCACGACTATCCGCGGTACCTCAAGGAATGGGTGCCGCTTCTCAACGAACGCGGCGCGAGAGCCACCGGTGCAGACACGTTTCCCACGAAAGCGCAGCTCGACGAAACCGATGTCGTCATCCTTCACAAGCAGGAGGCGGGCAACGTCGAGGAGGCGGATCGTAAGAATCTGAACGAGTTTCTCGCGCGCGGCGGCGGGCTCGTCGTGATTCATGCCGGCACGGTCTCGCGCGACCCGGACTGGTTCCGGGGGATTGTTGGCGGCTCGTGGCGCAACGGGACCACGAAGTGGCTCGAGGGCCCGATGCAGCTGTACTTCACCGATCGTGACAATCCGATCACGAACGGCGCGTCCAACTGGGAAATGGACGACGAGATCTACTACGACATGGACATCCTGCCCGACGTCCGTGTCCTCGCCGCAGCCTACACACCGAAGTCGGCAGGCGCGCGCAACGCCAACTTTCAGCGACGCGCCGACGAGCTCACAGGTGGCGGCAAGAAGGTGGGCATCTACGACGTTCAGCCGCAGATGTGGACCTACGAGCGAACCGTCGACGGCGGTCGCGTGCCGTATCGCGCATTTGTGTCGATCCCCGGGCATCTGTACGAGAACTTCAACCGCTCGAACTACCGGACGATCCTGCTGCGCGGCATCGCGTGGGCCGGGAAACGCACGAACGTCGACGAGCTCGTGAAAAAAGAAGAGCTCGGGGACGACCTCCGCTATCCCGAAGGTGGGCCGACCGCCCCGGCCAAGGCGGCCTCGAAGATCGAAGTGCACCCGGAGTTCGACCTGACGCTCGTCGCTGCCGAGCCCCTGATCGCGAAGGCGATGAACATCGACTGGGACGAGAAAGGCCGGCTCTGGGTTTCGGAGACTCCCGAGTATCCCAACGGCCGTCGTGTGCCGAACACGACGCCGTGGAGAGACACCGGCTCGCTCAAGCTCAATGCAGCGTCCCCAAGGCAGGCGCGCGATCCGGAGGACACGATCTCGATTCTCTCAGACACGAATGGCGACGGCGTGATGGATCGCAAGCACGTGTTCGCCGACAAGCTCGAGCTCGTGACCGGGTTCGTCTTCTACAAGGCCGGCGTCATCACGTCGACTTCGCCCGACATCTGGTATCTCGAGGACACCAACGGCGACGAGGTCGCCGACAAGCGCACGAAGCTTTACACCGGCCTTGGCGCCTTCGACACTCACGCCGTCATCAACAATCTTCGCTGGGGTCTCGACGGCTGGATCTACGCGACGCACGGCTACAGCGTGGGCACCGTCACATCACCGGATGGCGGCAAGACTTTCGGCCGCGATGGGAGTGGCGTCGTGCGCTTCAAGCCCGACGGCAGCGCATTCGAGCAGTACAGCAGCCGTGGCGGCAACACCTGGGGCCTCGACATCACCTGGGACGGTCAGGTGTTCTGGACGCAGCCGACGAGCGGTACCGTGCTCTTCCACACCGTGCTGCCCGAGCCGGTCCTCGCGAAGGGCAAGCTGACCGGCACGACGTCGTGGAAAGGCATGATCGCCGGACAGACGACCTATCCGCGGATGTCGCGGCCCGAGCAGGCCTACGTCCAGATCGATCTGGTGGGCCAGTTCACCGCCGCCGCCGGATGCGCGATTTACGACGGGGGCGCGTGGCCCAGCCGGTGGCGCTACAGCTACTTCACGGGCGAGCCGACGCTGAACATCGTGCATCACCAGTTCGTGAAGCCCGACGGCGTGAGCTACACGACCGAGAAAGAACAGGGTCGCGAGCAGACCGAGTTCATGCGCAGCGGCGACATGTGGTTCCGACCGATCGAGACGCGCGTCGGCCCGGACGGCGCCCTCTACGTCGTCGACTTCTACAACCAGGCCGTGATCCACAACGATACGCGCGGACCGCAGCACGGTCCTGCCAACGCCGCCGTCCGTCCGGATCGCGACCACTACTTTGGCCGGATCTGGCGCGTGCAGCACAAGCAGGCGGTAAAGCTTGACGTGCCGGTCTTGAATCGCACCGATCTCGCCGGGCTGATCCGTACGATCGAGGCGAGCCCGACCGCGCACGTCAGGCAGACGGCGTGGCGGCTCGCGCAGGAGAACCACGCCTCGAACGACCGCCTTGCGCGCATCAAGAGGCCGATGGGGAGCAGCGCGCTCGCGCTCTACGAGCGGGCGCTCGGCGCGACGACCGCGGCCCAGCGCAAGGCGCTGCTCGACACCTTCGTCCAGGCCCAGGCCACCGACAACTGGACGCGATCGGCCATCGTCGCGGCAGCAACAGAGCAGGCGTCGATGTATGTGACGAGCGCGTTTGCGTATGAGCGCCCGCAGGCGCTCACCGAGTTCGTTGCGGCCGTCGCGCCCGCCGCCCTGCCCGCCAGTGCGAACCCGTTGCTGGTCGCGGCGGCAGGCGCCGGACCCGAGACGTCGCCTCTCAAGGCTGTCGTCGTCTGGGCAGTCGCCCGGATGGAAGGCGGGACGATCGCGATGGACGCGGCCACGACAGCGGCCCTGCAGAAACTGCTCGAGGATCCCGCGACGACCGCGCCGGCGCTTCCACTCGTCGCGAAGTGGGACAGGGCGGGCGCGCTCAAGGCGAGCGCCGATCGGCATGCGGGCGTTCTGGTGCGCGAGCTCGGCGATCTGACGACGAGCGACGATCGCCGCGCCGAGATCGCCGCGAGCCTCCTCGCCGTTCCCCAACGTCGTCCCGAAGCGCTCGCGACGATCGCGCCGATGCTCGCCGAGGCAGGCCCGTCGGGGCGGCTCATCACAGTTCTGGGAGAGAGCGCCGACAGCGATGTGGATGCGGTGATGATCGCCACGCTCGCGCGCACGAGCTCGACGCCGATTTTTGATCAGATCCTGAAGCGTCCCGATGCGACGCTCGCGCTGCTCGGTGCCATGAAGGACGGGAAGATCACGCCGGCGACTCTCGGGCCCGCGAACGTTGCGCGGCTGCGTACTCATCCCAACCGGCAGGTTGCGCGCCAGGCGGCCGCGCTCCTCGATACGCTCAGCCCGGCGGGGAAGGCGAAGAGCGAGATCATCGCGGCGCTCACGCCGGAGATTGAGAAACCGGGTGATGCCGAGAAGGGCAAGGCGCTCTTCACGGGCGCCTGCTCCACCTGCCACAAGCTCGGTACCCTCGGTAAAAGCGAGGTCGGACCGCCGTTGAACGGCATGGGCGCGCACGGCCGGGCCTCGCTCCTTGCCCAGATCATCGACCCGAACCGCGAAGTCGATCCGAGCTTCTGGCAGTGGAACGTGACCACCAAGAAAGGCGAGACGCTCACGGGCGTGATCGCAAGCGAAAACGCGTCGGGCATCACGCTTCGCAGCCCGAGTGGCGATCTCGTCATAGCGAAGGAAGATATCGCGACGCGGGAGAACACGCGCCGATCGCTCATGCCCGAGGGCCTCGAGGCGCTTGGACCCGAGGCGTTGCGCGACATCCTCACCTTCGTTGTTTCAAGTGAGGTTTCAGTTGGGGCGGGCGACGACCGGAAGTTCCGCATCGTCGATCTGCGCGAGGCGTATACCGCCGACAGCCGTCGAGGTCTGCGGCGCGAAGACGAGCGCGACGAGACCGTCACGCTGCACCGGTTCGGCGACGTGTCGGTGGCTGGCGTCCCGTTTTTCGTGATGGACCCTGCGCGATCCCTGAATGGAGCGAACATCGTCGCGCTCAAGGGTGGTCCGGGCCGCGGGAATATCTCCGACGAGTTTCCCCAGCGCGTCGAGATTCCGACGACGGTCAACGCGGCGAGTTTGCATTTTCTGGGCGGAGTTGGCGGGTGGGCCTGGCCGGTTGGCGGAGATGCAACTCGCGGCACGCCGGCAATGAAGGTCGTCGTCTTTTTCGCGGATGGTACGACAGAGGAACACGTGCTGAAGAACGGTGAGCACTTCGCCGACACGTTCGGCCGGGCAGAGGTGCCGCTCAGCGCCGATGCCGGTGATTTCGTGCGCCGCGGGCAGTTGCGGTACTTCGCATTGAATCTCGGCAAGAAGGCGACGCTGACGAAGATCGTGCTGGAAAGCTACGATACTGACGTCGTGCCCTGCACGGTGGCAATCACAGCGAGCAGTGAGCCTTCGACAAGCTCAGGGCAGGGCCCTTCGACAAGCTCAGGGCAGCGGCAGGGCCCGAAAGAAGGCGGACGTGGCGATGCGCCATTGCCTGAAACGAAGCCGATTGTCTGGGCCCCCGGCAAGACGAAGGTCCTCATCGTCGCCGGCGGGAGCTCGCACAACTTCGGCCAGTTCTTCGGCGCGACCGACGGCGCCACGCTCACCGCCGGCGGCTTCAGCGTGAACTACACCGAGGATCGCGACCAGGCCGCGGCGGAGATCGGTAAGGCAGATGTAGCCGTTGTCAGCGTCAACCGGCAATTCTTCGACACGCCTGCGTATCGCAAAGCGTTATTCGACTTTGCAGCGGCCGGCAAGGGGCTCGTGATGCTGCATCCCGGCACGTGGTACGGGTTCGCTGAGTGGCCGGAGCTGAACGCCGCGATTGTTGGCGGCGGCGCGCGCGGCCACGATCGCATCGCGGCGTTCTCGGTCAATGCGGTGAAGCCGGAGCATCCGATCATGAAGGGCGTGCCCGCGTCGTTTACCGTCGAGGACGAGCTCTACTACTTGAACGCCGAACCGGACAAGGTTCCGCAGGGCACCGCCGCGATCGAGGTGCTTGCTGAAACCTCTCCGAGCGTGAAGTTCAAGCAGCCGCACCCCGCTCTGTGGACGACGAAGCACCCCACAGCCCGCATCGTCGGCATCACGCTCGGCCACGACCAGCGCGTGCACGATCTCGAGGCGTTCAAGACACTTCTCGTCAACGCCGTGAAGTGGGCCGGCCGATCGAAACCGTGACGCGGGCACATCGTGAGCCCGCGGCTTCGGTCGTCAGTTGCGTGCCTTGTGCGACGACTCGACCAATACCAGACCGCTCTCAATTGATCCGGGCAGCTTCAGAGGGCCGCCGAATGCACTGAGGTCATACCCGTCCTGCAGGCGCCCGGTGACGCTCACGCGCGCTCCCTTCCGGGGAGCGCCGCTCGAGGTGACGACCCACAGGCCCTGATCGCCATCAACAATCCGATACGCCCCACGCCCGACGATCGACACGCTCTGATCCACAGTGCCCTGCACGGTGACGGATCGATTGCGGTACTTCGCGGGGTCGGCTCGAACCTGGTTGACAGTGAGAGGGCCACACGCAGCGGCCACGAGCGTCAGGCCGATGAGTGCAGCTGCACCAAGTGTTTTCGTTGACAGCATGGCTGTCCTCCTGTCGGATCTTTGGCGGCTGTGGCACGCCGCGAATAACAGAATGCCGATCACGAATGCGCCCGCGCGCATCCGAGCACGGCGAATCGTATCTCACAAAGGCCACACCTCGACGCTGGCCGTCGTTCTCGCCTGAACGGCGGAGACGGAATAAGGTGGAGCCGACGCTGCCGCCGGTTGTGTTTCAGCTGTTCGAGGGCGCGTTACTCGTCCGCACCGAGGAGCTGCAGGCCGAGTACGGGCTTCCAACTGGCCTCAACGACGGGGTGGGCGAGGAGCGACCGGGCGGGACGCGGGGAATCGGCCGTTGTCGGTAAGCGCGAGGTCGATGGGGTCCGCCGCCCGTCACGCCGGCGGGCCCCGACGAAGTAACTACGCGCACGCCCAGGGATTACCGCACCACAGGGACAGGACACTCGCCTCACACGGAGGCAGCCGTCGCCTGTCGAGCGGCGAACGGGTTCTCGTCCGCGCTCGGGCCGTAGACCGATGGCACCAGCGCTCCCACCTGGCGGAGGTACACGCAGAGCTGTCCTCTGTGGTGATACCAATGGTTCAGCATGATGGAGCGCAGCAGCGCGCCGACGGGAAGTGCCATCACTTCCCTGTCGCCGTCCACGGCCCGCCACGTCTTCGACAGTGCCGCATCGTCCATCGTGCGGAGAATCTCTTTGGCTTTCCTGATGCTCTGCTCGAGGGCGGGGACGAGCTCCGCAGCAGTCGTGGCGCTCGGCTGGTTGAAGGTCGGTATTTGAACCGGTGACTGCCCGGCGATCTCGGCGATGGCGCCGGGGACCGTCGCTACGTGCAGCGCCAACTGACCGAGCGCCATCGATCTGTCATGCGGCTTCCAGCCGAGACGATCCCCCGGCACACGCTCGAGCACGCGTCGTGTAGTCTGCGCTTCCTGGTCCAGCTCCTGCAACAATGCTTCTATCATCGACATGATGCGCCTCCTTTTCCTCAGTGTTTCTTCCGGGCTGCCTCGGCCTGCTGTCGCACGCGCTCGAGGAGCGGCGTCCAGCCACGTGAGAGGCCTTCCCGGTGGTCGTCTGGCACGAGCCCGAGGGCTGAGTGCCTGAAGGTGATGAGTGTCCCGCCGTCGACGTCCTTCAACCGATACTGCAGGTTCGAGACGACCGGAGAAGACATGAATAGCGGGCCGCAGATCTCGAGCAGCGTAGGTCGCTTGATCGCCTGCACGTGTCCCCAGAAATGACCGTTGGCCTGTCCCAGATCGCGGAACCAGCGGCCCCCTGGCCACGCCTCGAGGATCATCGGCAATGGGTCGCCGTCCGGCGTCTCGTTGGCGGGGCCCATCTGCGCCAGCAGCGCGTCGAACGTCGCGTCGAGCGACGCCCGCACGGAAAGGTCGTACGTAATGTTCAGAATCAAGTTCTCGAGTGTCGGTGCTGTAGACTCCACTGCTCCTCCTTCATCCTTCTATCGGACGCCGATGACCTACCGGCGTTTCTCGGTCCTGCCCTCCATGGCTTCCGCCCGTTCCTTGACGCGCGTCAGCTGATTGCGCCACAAACGCTCGAACACGTGCGTCCACTCCTGGAGCGGCCTCATAGCCTCGAGGTCGGTTCGATAGAACATCTGGCGCCCTTCTCGCCGGACCTGCACGAGCCCCACGTGGCGGAGGACCTTGAGATGCTTCGACACCGATGGCTGCGCGCAGCTCAGCGCTTCGACGATGTCGCCGACCGAGCGTTCGTGGACCGCGAGGTAAACGAGGATGTCGCGGCGGCGAGCCTCGGCGATCGCGTTGAAGGCGTCCGACGTGGTTGTTGCGCGAGGCACGAGAAGCATTCTATTCCCATACGGGAATATGTCAACAGGGGTAGGCAAGCGAAAACTGCTGAGCCTGGACGTGCTCACTCGTCGCGGAGTGTGGACCGCTGGGTCCACGCGCATCGTTCGCCGACCGGGCCGACGGTTGCCGCCAGCGCCACGATGATGAGTACGAGTGGAACCGAGACGAACGTGATGGGATCGTTGGGGGGCGACGCCGTAGAGCAGGGACTGCAACACGCGTTGCCCTCCTTGTGTTCGAGTGCATTGAGAGCCGTGTTAGGCTGACGACAATCGAGGGCCGATGAGCTTTCCAATGAAGAACAAGCTGGCGCCAAGAGCAGTCATCCTCGTGCTTCTGGCGGCCTCGATCACCGGAGCGTCGCCGCAGCCGCCGCCGCATCGTGTCGGCGACTGGCAGTCATTCGGACACGATCCTGGCGCGCAGCGCTTTTCGTCGCTCAGGCAGATCACGAAGCACAACGTTGCTGGCTTGCAGCAGGTCTGGGCATTCGACACGGGCAGCCGCGACCTCCAGGCGACACCGCTCGTCATCGACGGCCTGATGTACGTCACCGGCGGATCGACGGTGTTTGCGCTCGAGCCGGAGACCGGTCGGCAGGTGTGGAAGTTCGACGCCGGCAGCGCGGTGAGCAAGCGGGGTGTCGCATACTGGCCTGGGGACTCCACGAAAGTCCCGGCTCGGTTGTACACGGGCGTAAGCAGCGGACGGATGGTAGCGCTCGATGCAGCGACCGGCGCCGTCGTGACGGACTTTGGCGAGCGCGGCTACATCGACTTGAAGCAAAGCGTCCGTGGCGACGTGGACGGACCGTTCATGCTGGACTCACCACCCGTCGTCTACCGGAACATCGTGATCACCGGAGGCAGCAACGGAGAGGGCTCGCCGAGCACCGGCCTCTACGGCGACATTCGCGGCTGGGATGCGCGCAGCGGAAAGCTGCTGTGGTCGTTTCACACCGTGCCGCGCGCGGGCGAGCCAGGCGTGGAGACGTGGGACGGCGACAGCTGGAAGAATCGATCGGGGACCAACGCGTGGTCGTACATGACCGTCGACGTCGAGCGTGGCCTCGTCTTTGCCCCAACCGGCTCGCCGACATCCGACTTCTACGGCGGCGATCGCAAGGGCAAGAACCTTTACGGCAACTGTCTGATCGCCCTCGATGCGACCACGGGCAAGCTGAGGTGGTTTCAGCAGCTCGTGCATCACGACATCTGGGACTGGGACCTGCCTGCCGCGCCGACACTCATCGACGTCACGCGCAACGGCCGCAAAATTCCGGCGGTCGCGCAGATCACCAAGATGAGCACGCTGTTCATCTTCGATCGCGAGACCGGCGAACCGTTGTTCGGGATTGAAGAGCGGCCCGTGCCACAGAGCGACGTGCCGGGCGAAGCGACGTGGCCGACGCAGCCATTCCCTGTGAAACCGCCGCCGCTTTCGCGAACGACGTTCGATCCCGCACAAGACTTCTACACGCTGACGCCGGAACATGCCGCCTACTGCAGGGAGCTCTGGGATACGCACAAGATGTACACGAAAGGCATCTTTACGCCGGCGGGTCTCGACGCGACCATGGTGACGTTCCCCAGCACGCTCGGCGGGGGGAACTGGAGCGGGCTGTCGTACGACCCGATCGGTGGGCGCGTGTTCACGAACATCATGAACCTCGGCCAGGTAGCGCGCATGGAACGTCGAAGCAACCCCGCGCCGGGCGCTCCGGAGTACGAGCGGACCTCGCCGTGGAAGCGGCCGATCGGGCGATTCTGGAACCTCGAGACGAGAATCCCCTGTTCGGCGCCGCCCTTCGGCGAGCTCGTCGCCGTCGATGTCAACACGGCATCGATCGCGTGGCGTGTCCCGCTCGGCGTGTTCGAGGATCTGAAAGCGCGCGGGTTCGACAGGACCGGCACGCCGAACATGGGCGGCACGATCACGACGGCGGAAGGCCTCGTCTTCGTCGGCGGCACGATCGACAAACGATTCCGGGCGTTCGACGCCGAGACCGGCGCGCAGCTTTGGGAAACGACGCTCGAGGCGAGCGCCCACGCCACGCCGATGACGTTTCTGGATAGAAACGGACGGCAACTCGTCGTGATTGCCGCTGGCGGTGGCGGCCTCCTCAGATCCGAGCCCGGAACGAAGATCGTGGCGTTTGCGTTATCGCCGACGAAACGCTCGAGTTAACCGTAATGTAGAAACGTCGAGGGTGCATCGCCGTGCGACGCCTGAACCGCGAGCTCTTCAGCAAAAGACGCCAGAAAGCAAGCTCAACGCGAAAAGCGTTCCTGGCCGCCCGATTGCACCGTGAGATTAACGTTAGGGGTTCGCGGCCTCTGCTCAAACCCCTGGTCAGTCGAGGACCTCCTGACCGCTACAACGCACGCCTCGGGGGTGATGGCGTTGCGATGTTGAAGCAGCAGCCGCGAGCCCAGCGTTTCTCACGAGCCATCTCGATCGGAATCGAAGCGTCGGGCGCACCAGGCTGATCAGCCTGCGAAGCTGTAATCGTACGGCTTGCGCATGTCGCGCGCGAGGTGGGTGTTTGCCTCCGCACCGTTCTCGCCCTCGAATCTCTCAGCTGACGGATCCCATTTCAGCGTGCGCCCCGTCCGGAGCGCAATCACAATCAGGTGTCCGACGACGGCCGACTGGTGTCCCGCCTCGACGGGGCTGATGGGATCCTTGCGCGAGCTCACGGCAGCGAAGAAGTTGGCCATGTGATCGTCGCTGACCTCGAGACGCACGGCAGGGTTTTCCATCGGCGTGTCGATCATCGCCTGATCGCTCGCTTCGATGCTGCTGCGGTTCACCCAGATCCATCCGTTCGTGCCTTCGAGCTTCACGCCGTTGCGTTGCCCATCGGCCTTGATCACTCCGCCGTACGGCGTGTCGTCGGGCGTCGTCTTGACGACCTGCTTCACCCCGTTGCCCCACATCAGCGTCGCTTCGAACTGGGGAGGCGTGGTGTACCCGCCGGGGATGGGTTCGATGAGCGCGCGCGCCTGGATCTCGGTGGGACCGTCGAGTCCGATGGCCCAGCGAGCGATATCGTTGTGATGCGCTCCCCAGTCGGTGACCGGGCCTCCGGAATAGTCGAACCACCAGCGGAAGTTCGAGTGGCAGCGCTCCTTGAGGTAGTCCACCTGCGGCGCCTGACCGAGCCAGAGATCCCAATGAAATCCTTCAGGCACGGGCACCGGGGTGAACGGGCCCTCGCGAAGGCCCGCCGGAACGAACACGCTCACCTGGGTGAGCTTCCCGATACGGCCGTTCCGCGCGAGCTCGCACGCAAGGCGAAACAGCTTGTGGCTGCGCTGCTGCGTGCCGGTCTGCAGCACGACGCGTCGCTGGCGGACCGCTTCGACCATCCGCTTGCCCTCGTCGATGGTCAGCGTGAGCGGCTTCTCGGCGTAGATGTCTTTCTGTGCGGCGGCGGCCGCCAGATTGATCAGCGTGTGCCAGTGATCCGGCGTCGCCTGCACGATGACGTTGACGTCCTTCCGCTCGAGCACTTTTCGGAAGTCGGTGAACTGCGTCGGGACTTTCTCGTCCTTCGTGAACTGTTTCGCCGCCGCGGCGGTGCGGCTTTCGTCGGCATCACACACGGCGACGATGTCGCCGAACCGCCTGGCGCTGTTCGCGTCGTTGCGGCCCATGCCGCCGCAACCAATCAGGGCGACGCCAGGCCGATCGTTGGGTGAGGTGACCGCCGGGACCTGCTGAGAGGCCGCGAGCTCTCGTTCGACGAACCACAGTGGCAGCCCCGTGACGGCTGCGATCGTCGCGCAGTCTCTGACGAAGGTCCGACGCGAGATGTTTGTTGTCCTTGGCACGAACACATTGAACGCCAAAGGCAGCTAGAGTGCAAGATGGGCTGCTCTTTATCTCCTGCGAAATCGATGTTCTAGTCATGCGCACGCGGCCCGCGGGCGGCCACTGCGATCTGCCGGATGGCTCCAAGATGATAGGCAAGGTGCACGACGCTCGCGAATGCCTCCGTGATTCCCGATTCGTTCCAGTCGGCGCGTCGAGCAGCAGACGCAGTCCAGGCCCGTGCCTCTTCCTTCAGCGCTTCCCGCAATGCCCTCCACTGGTCATCTGTTTGCTCGGGGCTGACCTCGTTACGCTGCCAGCTCGCCGCGTAGTTTGCGGTACTCCAGGGATCTTCACCGCGTGCCCACCGATTCAGGAGCTCAATCCCATAGCGAAGGTGATCCACATGGGCGGCAACCGATGCGCGGCCGTCGGGGCGCGCAGTGGCGGTTTCTGCGGAGAGAGCATCGAGGGACGCGAGTAGACCCCGGTCGCCACGATTGAGCACGAACGCGCCCGTCTCGGCCGGTCCCTCGAGCACTTCGTGCAGCAGCGTCGCCAACGATCGGCGAAGATCTTCGGCGAGGTCGACGGTGGGGCTCTCTTCACGTGTCATAGTCGCTCTTGTCCTCGACTGGGGCGGTCCAGTTCGCGCCAGCAGCGATCTTAGCTCCTGGCGGCCCGGCGCCCGTGGAATCCGTCAGATCTGCGTTTCGTCGAAATAGATCCGCGAGATCCGCGTCCCGTAGAAGGAGACCCGCGAGATCCGCGTCCCGTAGAAGGAGACCCGCGAGATCCGCCTCCCGTAGAAGGAGACCCGCGAGATCCGCATCCCATAGAAGGAGACCCACGACCCGTTGCGATCCGCGATGCGTGCCACAATTGCGCAGTGCCCGCGATCCGGACCATCAACATCACCAGATACGTCACCCCCTTACGGGAAGGCGGCTCGCTTCCCGCCATCGTCGAGGCGGACGACGACGGGCTGTATGTCCTGAAGTTCCGGGGCGCGGGGCAGGGAGCCAGGGCGCTCGTGGCCGAGCTGGTGTCGGGCGAAATTGCCCGCGCGCTGGGGCTGCAGGTGCCTGAGATTGTGCTCGCGAGCCTCGACCAGGACCTGGCGCGGACGGAGCCGGACCCGGAGATTCACGCGCTCATCCACGACAGCGCCGGGATGAACGTGGCGCTCGACTTTCTGCCCGGGTCGGTGACCTACGACCCGGTCGTCCATGCTCCTGATGCCGATCTTGCCTCCCGCATCGTCTGGTTCGACGCCTGCGTCACCAACGTCGACAGGACCGTCCGCAATACGAACATGTTGATGTGGCACCGCCGCCTCTGGCTGATCGACCATGGGGCCACGTTGTACTTCCACCACTTGCCGGGATGGGAATCGGACGCCGAACGCGCCCGTGGTCCCTTTGCGGCAATCAGGGAACACGTTCTGCTGCCGTACGCGACGATGTTGAAGGAGGTCGATGAGGTATCGGCGGCCGCTCTGAGCCGCGACGTGATTGCGGGGATCCTCGATGTGATTCCGGATGAGTGGCTGAGAAGCGACGGATCCACGTTGCAGCCGGCGGACGTACGCGTCGCCTACGGCCAGTACCTCCTCGAGCGGTTGGCGCCGCCACGGGTGTTTCTCGAGGAGGCGCTCGGTGCCCGCTGAGTACAACTACGACTACGCGATCGTTCGAGTTGTTCCGCGCGTCGAGCGCGGCGAGCGGATGAATGTGGGCGTCATCCTGTCCTGCCCGGACCTGAGCTTTCTCGATGCGCGCATCGACCTGGATGAATCCCGGCTGCTGGCACTGGATCAGCACGTCGACCTGGAGACGATGCGCGCCAACCTCGCGACGATTCCGGCCCTTTGTCGAGGCGGCGCCGAGGCAGGTCCGATTGGCGAGTTGCCGCAGCGCGGACGGTTTCGATGGCTGGTGTCCCCGCGCAGCACGATGATCCAGATGTCCCCCGTGCACACTGGCCGCACGAGCGATCCCGCGGCCTGCCTGGACCGGTTGCTCGACAAAGTGGTGAGGCGACCTGTATGAAAACGCTGACCTTCGTCCTGCCTGTGGTTCTCGCCGCGTCGGCGATCGGGGCGGCTCAACCTCTCGATCTGTCCAGGTATCAGATCGTGGATCTCTCGCACTCTTACGGCGCGAACACGTTGTACTGGCCGACGTCAACGTCGCGGTTCAAGCTCAACCGGGAGGCGCAGGGCCGGACCGAGGGCGGCTGGTTCTACGCGGCCAACAGCCTCAGCACGCCCGAGCACGGTGGCACCCACCTCGACGCGCCCCACCACTTCTCGGAAGCTGGCCGCACGACCGAGCGGATTCCACTCGAGCAGCTCGTTGCGCCGGCGGTCGTGATCGACGTGACCGCGCAGGCGGGGAAGGATCGCGACTACCGTCTGACGCGCGACGACGTGCTGCAGTTCGAGAAGGCGAATGGGCCCATCGGGCGGGGGACGATCGTGCTGCTGCGGACCGGCTGGAGCCGGCACTGGCCCGATGCAAAGGCATATCTCGGCGACAACACGCCCGGCGATGCGTCGAAACTGTCGTTTCCGTCCTACGGCGCCGACGCGGCGCGCCTGCTGGTCGAGGACCGCGGTGTGGCCGCACTCGGCATCGACACCGCGTCGATCGACTACGGCCGCTCGACGGACTTCCAGGTGCATCGGATCGCTGCGGCCCGCAACGTCCCGGGATTTGAAAACCTGACCAATCTCGACCGGCTGCCGGCGCGCGGCGCCGTCGTCATTGCGCTCCCGATGAAGATCGAAGGGGGCTCTGGAGGACCGCTGCGAGCTGTCGCCCTGGTGCCGCGGTAAAGGTCTTTCTCACAATGCCGCGACGTAACCGCGTCGCGCCCTGACTCGCAGCTGGCCTCGCACCTCGACCCGAATTGCGTGCCAGCGTCCGTCGCGATGTCCAGGACTTGGGTACCCAAGGTAGTACTGCTTGCTGAGCTCGTCGGCGAGACTCGCCGTCGCGGGACCGAGATCGCGCGTGTCTCGCACAATCTCCGTCCGACCGCCGCTGTCGTCGGTGATGTCGCGCAGGGCGCCGGCATTCACGCCTTCAGGGACCGTCGCGATCCCGGGGTTTCGCGGCTCGTCAGGCGGCGGCATTGCCGGTGGCCGCGGAAAGCCCGTTCCTGGCGGCACTCCCGGGATCGGCGGAGTGCGCGGCGGCGTCCTGCGTCCCGGGATCGGGAATGGCACCGGGCCGGGTCGGCGTTGCTGCCCGATGATGTTCCAGGCTGGTGGCTGGCCGCCGAAGGGTGAGAGCTCCGTCGCATCCATTCCGATCGCGTATACGAGCGCTTCTGATTCACGTATCGCGTGTTTCAACGCGCTTGGACCGGTGCGGCTGGTGGTGTCGTTGCCGTCGGAAATGATGAGGAGCGCCTTCTTGCGATGTCGTCCTGACTGCAGGAGCGGCAGCGCCTCGGCGACCGCGTCGTACAATGCCGTCGCCCCGTCGGGTTGCACCCGGCGCAGCGCGGCGCTGATGCGGGTGCGATCGGTCGTCCAGCCCTCGACCAGATGGGGGAGGTTGTCGAAGCGATAGAGAAAGAACTCGTCGTCAGGACCGAGCAAGTCGAACAGGAGTCGACCCAGCGCGGCACGCGCTGCCGCGATCTTCTGCCCTCGCATGCTGCCGCTCGTGTCGAGGACGATGCCCAGGCTCACCGGCACACGTTCGGCGTTGAAATGCGTGATGTCGACGGGTCGATCGTCCTCATAGACGACGAAGTCGGCTTGCGTCAGTCCCGAGACAAAACGGCCGGAGCGGTCGGTGACGGTCGCGGTGACATTGACAAGCTCGACGCCGGTACGGAATCTGAACTTATCCTGAGCTTTGGGACGGCTGTCCGCGACGAGAAGGGCGACCGCGCCCGCCAGCACAGTTCCCACAGCGCGACCGACTGGGAAGTGATGCATGTTCGGCTCCTCGCGAGGTGATGCCCGTTCGATGGCGTCCGCGCTCCGTGGCCAGTGAGGACAACCTCGACGCAACCTTGGCGCAACCTTTCCCCGAAAGCAAGAGTGTTGCCGTCTGAGAGATTACGCCATCAGCTGATTTGCTGCGAGTTTCGCGGTATTTCTGCGTCGGCGACGCCTGCCGCGTCGTTGATGTGACCAGGCGAGGACGGTGCAGCGTCCTCGGCGGAGACGGGAGGGCCGTCAGAACACTCGTTTGCTGCTCAACTGCGGGTCGATCGCGTCAAGACGCTTCGCCAGCTCCGGCAGTCGGCAGGTCGGCACTGCGGGAAACAGGTGATGCTCGAGGTGGTAGAACATGTCGTAGGTCGCCCACCCTTTGACACGACCGCGGATCGTGCGGGCGAAGAGGCCATCGACATCACAATCGTGATGGACGGTCCAGACGGCAAAAAATGACGTCATGCACTGGCCGATTGCCATAGCGATGACGTGATAGCGAAGCCAGCCAATTGTCGACAGCCATGCGGCCGCAACAACGGCGGCGGTGAGTAAGATCTCCAGGCGAATCCATGTCCGCTGTCGCGGCGCTGCTACCTCGAGCGCGGCCGCGTGCAGCCGGAGGGGGAACGCCGGTCCGGTCAGCAGGGCCTTCCACGCCGGCATCCGCGCACTCATCGCTTCCACGTCGCCGTCTTTCATGCAGTGCGCGTGATGGCGCAGGTGATTAATCTGCACGGCGTGCATCGACCCGAGCATCAGACCGCTGAGCATCATGATCACGAGCTCTGTCGCGCGACGGGGGATCCCTATCGAATAGTGGAACGCGCCGTGAACCTGTCGCAGCCCGGTCAGGAAGAACATGAACGAGCACGGAAGCGCGAGCACGTACCAATGAAGACGTGCGGCGCAGAGGGAGGCCGCGAGCCAGGGCAGCGGCAGCACGAGCTCTTTGACGATCTCGCGCCGCGTGAGTGATCTCAAGTCTTTCCACGGGATCGAGCGCCGGAGCGTCGCCCCCGACGGTATTGCCTCAACGAGCCCCGTGTGGTCCTTCATATATCACTTCGGCTTCGAGACGACAACCATGAACCAGCGTTGGGCGCCGGCGTTCGAAGACACCGGCTCGAAGCCCGCGTCCTTCATCTCGCGCGAGAGCGTCTCCGCGGTGATGCCGTGCATGCCATCCTTGCCGCGATCGGCAGGGCAGGTGGCCTCGTTGCCTGGCGGCGGCGAGAAGTCCACGATCGCCAGGCGTCCGCCCGGCTTGAGCGCCGTCGAGATCGACGCGTTCATCGCGGCCGGGTCGGCGAAATGGTGGTAGACGTTGCGCAGGAACAGAGCATCGCAACCCGCATCTGGAAAGTTCGTCTTGACCGGGTCGCCGGCGACGACGGTGATCTGTGCGAGGCTGCTGCCGCCTACCTTGTCTCGCAGCGCTCTCACGCGATCGTCGCCCAGCTCGCTCGTGTAGACGCGGCCCTGCGGGCCGACGATCTTCGCTGCCGCGAGGCTCAACGCACCATTACCCGCGCCGATCTCGCATACAGTGGCGCCGTCCTGTGCGCCAATGGCTTCGAAGATCTGTGCGTTGGTGATTCCGGATCCCTGCGCCGAGGCGGCGGTTGGCCCGTAAGGCCCGCAAGTGACAAGAAGCGTGACGAGCAGCAGCGCCGGCGTGAGCCGTGAAGGAAAGCGGGAGGTCATGGACGCTTAGACGACCGATCCCGCCGGTAGGCCTTCCCACCGCCAACCTACCTTCTTCGTTCAAAAACCCGCTCGATGCCAGTCTCCAGGTCAGGGCTGTGCGAATCGCCTGCTTCCATCGCTCTAAGACCATCTATCATGGGGACGAAGCGGGTGTCCGCTCAGAAGAAGCGCTGAGAGCACAATTCGGCGACGGCGACTCTTCTTGAGGCACTTCGGATGGCCAAAAGCCGCATCAAGAGCAACGAAGGCTGGATCGTTCGGAAATCGGTTCGCCCGCGCGGAAAGACCGGCGGGCGCCGCCGCGGCGCGGCCGGCTCCGACGTCTCTGCCATTCCTCGAGAGTTTCTGCAGTCCACAGACGTCAGAGTCGAAGAGAGCTTCGAAGCTGCGCCCACGGCAGGCGTGCGCAGAGCCTCGCCGCCGGACCTTGTGATCGACGTCGACCTCGAACAGGGCGAGGAAGGCCTGCTGGCGATTCGTCATCCTTCCGGCGCACTCACTTTTCATCCGAGCGTGGAACGTGCGTCCCGATCGGGACGACGACGTGGTGGCGGATTGGCGACAGCACAGTTTCGTGTGCCCGTCCGCCGAGTCGTGGCCGGGTCGGGCCGGCGTGGGCTGGTCTCCAAGGCCGTGAAGGTGTTCGTGATCAAGGTGGCGAAAGCGGCGGTCGACAAGGCCGTCAGCGTCGCGCTGCCGAAGCTTGCTGCGATGTGGGAGCAGCGGACCTGGTCGAAACGGAAGCTCCAGGAGGGATGGTTTCAGGTCGCGCCGGAGGGAGGGACGTCCCCAGGCCTGCGACTGACGCCCGCCATACCGCCGACGGGTGAACGGACGCTCCTGTTTCTCCACGGTACGTTCTCGAACGCCGCGAGCGTGTTCGGACCGCTCAGCGGCACCAGTTTTTTCGATCGTGCCCGCCTGTTGTACGGCGACCGGATTTACGCCTTCAATCACTTTTCCGTTAGCCGCGCACCCGACGAGAATGCGCGGCAACTTCTGAGCGCCCTGCCGTCCGGCGAGCACCGATGCGACGTCATCACGCACTCGCGCGGCGGCCTGGTGTTGCGCAGCCTCGTCGAGCACCGCCAGGAACATGGCGCGCTTGCGGATCGCTTTCGACTTGGGCACGCGGTGCTGGTGGCCTCGCCCAACGATGGAACACCGCTCGCCACGCCCCAGCGTTGGGAGGAAACCGTCGGCTGGTTCGCGAACGTGATGGAGATCTTCCCGGTCAATCCCTTCACGACCGGCGCCGAGTTCGTCTCGGAGGCGCTGGTGTGGCTGGCGTCGCACCTGGCGAACGACCTGCCAGGCCTGCGAGCGATGGATGGCGCGGGAAACCTCATCGTCGATCTGCAGGGACCGCCGGGGCCACCCGCCGATGCGTACTCAGCGCTGGTGTCGAACGTGCATCCCGACGATGCCCTATGGCAGCGCGCGCTCGACGTCGGCGTCGACGAGTTTTTCGGGACCGCAAACGATCTCGTGGTTCCGAGCGAAGGAGGGTGGCGGATCGATCGCGATGGCACGCCGCACATCCCGGGAAGCCGCATTGGATGCTTCGGTCCCGGCGGCAATCTCGGTACGCTGGACACCGATCCGGTGACCCACGTCAGTTTCTTCAAGCGCCCGGAGACGGCAGAGTTCCTCATTCGAGCGCTCTCGAGCGAATCTCACAGGCTGGCGGCCATCAATCCCGATGTGCCGCTGCCCGATCGGCGGTTCACGCGGGGAGCGACCCGAGCGCTCGGCTCGCCCGGTGGATCGGCGGCCTCGTCGGACGTCGCACGGGGGGCCGCCACCGATCGAGCGACGGCAGGCCGACCCCTGGGCGCCGCTGACGCTTCCCACACCGAACTTCGCCGCCTTCAAGACGACGTCGATACCTTTCACATCGTCGTCATGGACGCCTTCGACGGGCGATCGCCGAATCGTGAGGCACCGAGGGCGTCGGCGGAGTTCGCGCGCGTGTTTGCAAGCTACGCCGGTGCGCGCGTCGTGGAGACGCTGCGGTTGCGCGCCGGAAAGGGGGAAACCGGAGAAGACGAGAAGCGGACCGCCTTCGGCGAGATCATCCGGTTCCACGAACGGATCAAGAACTACACGAACCGCGAGAGGGGCAGCCTTCCGTCCGACCCTCAGATGATGCGCTTCGGCGGTCAGCTGTTCGAGACGCTCTTTCAGGGAAATGTCCGTCGGCTGTACGACGAAGCACGGTCGAGACAGCGGGAACGGAAGCTGGATCTCGTGCTCACGTCGATGATTCCGTGGATTGCGGAAAAGCCGTGGGAGTTTGCGTACGACACCGTGCGGGAGAGCTTCCTGGCCACCGAAGAGATCCACTTCGTTCGCAACGTGCTGACCGCCGTTCCGGCCGAGCCTATCGTGCCGTGCGTCGGACCGCTGCGCATCCTCGTCGCGTCCGCGCAGCCGGTTGGATTCGGTCAGCTCTCGATCCCGCAGGAGGAGGAGGTCATCCGCCGGGGCTTCGAGCCGCTGGTGGAAGCGGGGCTGGTGACGATCGACGTACTCCCTCGGGCGACACCCGCTGCCATTCATGGATATCTCTCTACGGGCGAGTACACCGTCGTCCACTTCATCGGGCACGGGGTATTTGACGACGCTCGCGGTGAAGGATGCCTGGTGTTCGAGGACAGTCGCGGCGGTGCCTTCAATCTCGGCGAACGGTCCGTGCGCGAGATCTTCTGTCAGCGCGGCGTCAGCCTGGTCTTCCTGAACGCCTGTCAATCGGGCACTGGCGGCCGCGCCGACTTCAACAAGGGTGTGGCGCAGGCGCTGGTCGCGCACGGGTTGCCCGCCCTTGTCGCGAACCAGTACAGCGTGCTCGACTCGTCGGCGACGTCCTTCGCGCAGCATTTCTACTGGTCGCTCGCGCAGGGCATGACGATCGGCGAGTCCGCCCGCGAGGCGCGCATCGCGGTGAACTACTCCATGCACGGGGAGATCATCGACTGGGCGGTGCCGGTCGTCTACGCGCGAGACGCCAATCGCGCGCTCTGCCCGAGGTCCGCCGAGCGCCTGAAGGTGCCGTCGACCGGCGTGCGCGCGACCACCCGCCGGGCCGTCGCCGGTCGCCCCAGGCGTGTCGCCGTGTGGGACGTCGACCACGTGTTTCCGGATTTGCAGCGAACGCTCGCGCGCATGAATGCGGCGCAGCAGGTGTTCGGCTTCGAACTCGTGGATATGTCCGCGCCGCTCGACATCTGGGATCTCGACAAGACGGAAGGCGTGCCCTACCTCCATGCGGAACGGCTCGCTCGTCGTCTCCAGAACAAGACGGTGGAGTTGAGGGTCGATCTGCTCACGTGCGTGACGCGTCACTGGCTTCGCGACGACGAGTGGTTGAATCTCTACGGCTGGTGGCCTGCCGATCGGACGCCGCGCGTGGCGATCTTCTCGTGTGCGGGGTTCGACGGCCTTCCTGTGGAAGGTCCTGAAACCGATCGCGCGGTGGCCAATACGATGGTCGCCGTTCTCGCCGGCTTCTTCGGCGAGCAGGACACGCACGCGCGCGGCCCGAAGGATTGTCCCCTGTCGTTCAACAAGGATCGCGCTCTCGAGCACCTGACCGGTCCCCAGAAGTTCGACCCGAACTGCAGAAAGAAGCTGCGCGCGAAGCTGTCGAAGGAACTGCCGGCGCTGGACGCGCTGCTCGAGACGTTCGTGTAGGCGACACACGACGAGCCCGGTGAGCCGCGCGGACGCGCTTTGTCGCCACCCCTTGGAGGCTGTATGCGCTGCCGAAGGGGAAGACTACTCTCCCTTGTCGCCTCGTTGATTTCAGTTGCGCTTCCGGCGCTGGCGCTTCTGAGAACGTAGCTGGAGAGTGGAATCCCCAGCGCTCCGGTAGGGCACTTCGCCTACCACCTTAGCTCGCGATTCGGCAAGTCGGCGCCGGTGCCAGCGCAATTGCCGCGAAAAATGAGCAACCCGGCTGGGAACAGATTCTGCAGCTCGTCGAGCCGGAGGGATTTATCTTGCGGCTCTTCCTTCGATCGTCGTTCGGCATGGCGTGCCTAACGCTGAGCTTGACGCCCGCCATTGCGACCTCCGCCAATGCCAGTACGATTACCGGCTTGACGGTGACACCTGCCGAGGCGCGGGCCGGCACGAGCGTCAGCGCGACCGCAACAGGTTCCGGACTGTGCGGCGCAGTGCACATCGACTGGGGCGACGGCGCGGCAATCACGTATGCCACATCTACGCTCCCGGTCACGCAGTCACACGTGTATCAGGCGGCCGGTACGTTCACGCTTCGCGCGCAGGGCATGGGGAACTGCGATGGACAAGCGACAGCGCGTATTACAATCACCGCCCCTCCAGCTCCGCCTGCTCCAGCGCCGCGACTGAGCGCGATCGAGTTATCGCCTCCTGCCGCAGCTCCGCGAGCGCCAGTCACTGTCACGCTCCAGGGGACTGGCTCGTGCCGCATTGCAGTCGACTTCGGCGACGGCAATTCCCAGGAGCTCGGGGGCGCGCTGCCTCTGACGGTCCGGCACACGTACGCACTCGCCGGCAGCTACACGATCATCGCGACACCGGCGACATCGTGCGGCGACCGGCAGACCGCGCTGCTCGTTGTCGGCGACAAGCCGAGGGTTCCGCGCATCAGCGGCATCGAAGTCACCGGCGTGCCTGGCGGGCGCGGCAGGCGTGCGATCAGGGTCAACGGCGAGGGGTCGTGCGCTTACACGCTGGATTTCGGCGACGGCAACAGCGAGGGCCGCAACGCCGTGCTGCCCGACGTCGTTCAGCACAACTACCCGGCCGAAGGACGCTACACCATCGTCACCACTCCAACGCCTCCGTGCGAGGGCGTGCTGCGTTCGACGATCGTGGTCGGAGCCGAACCCGGCGGCCGCGTCTCACTCATCGAGGTCCGGCCACGCACGGTGAGCCCGGACCAGGTGATCACGATGACCGTCGGCGGCTCGGGCACCTGCCGGTTTACGGTCGACTTCGGCGACGGGAAATCACGAGCGATGACGGAAACCCTGCCGCACCAATTGTCGTACAGGTATGCGGAGACGGGGAACTACAAGGCCGTCGTCTGGACGGAGGCGCCCTGCACAGGTGAGGCGTCCACGGCGCTGCGCGTGCGAGGGCGCCCCGCCCCGCGCCGCCCGTGAGCCCGCTGGCCGTCATGATCCAGCGGAAACACGCGGCTAGCGGCGGCCGGACGGTACTACGTCGCCGTTGCCAGATCTGCGCGACTCCAGCGACCACCCTTGGACCGGTCTCCAAATTGGCGTCGAAGTGCAGATGCTGCTGACCGAACGCCTCGACGTTGCGCCGGAGCTCAGGACGATCTACTTTTTTCCCTCCGACTCTCCCCACCCGTACATCATTCGGTCTGGCGTCGGGCTTCGCTGGCGCTTCTGAGGGGGTGGCGTCAGCGTACAAGCCCGCCGAGTCTGGTCAAGGCCCGTCGATCCATGGCATTTTGTCGTTCATGCGCATAACCTTGCTCGGCACAGGCACGCCGGCGCCCTCGCTCGAGCGCCAGAGCTCCGGCTATCTCGTCGAAGTGGCCGGCGATCTGCTCGTGTTCGATCATGGCCCTGGCGCCCATCATCGACTTCTCGAGAGCGGGCGCCGCGCCGTGGACGTGACCCACGCGTTTTTTACGCACCTGCACTATGACCACTGCATGGATTACCCGAGGCTGGTGCTGCAGCGCTGGGACATGGGCGCGGACCGGGTATCGGACCTCGAGGTGTACGGGCCGCCGCCGATCGCGCGCATGACCGAGCTGCTCTTCAACGACGACGGCGTCTATGGTCCGGACATCCGGGCACGCGTGGAGCACCGGAGCAGCCTGGATGTCTTCCAGGCTCGCGGTGGAACGCTGCCGCGCCAACGCCCCGCTCCGCGTGTGACCGAGGTCCACGCAGGTGCAGTGATCAAGGGGCGCGAATGGACGGTGACGACCGGCCACGCCGCGCACGTACAACCGCAGCTCGAGTGCCTGGCCTATCGGATTGACGGCGAGGACGGCTCGATATGTTATTCGGGCGACAGCGGCGCCTGTGATGCGCTCGTGGAATTGGCGCGTGGGTGCGACATCCTCATCCAGATGAATCACCACTTCAGCGGAACTGAACCATCGCTCCCTTACCGGGCGGCCTGTGGCAATCACCAGGACAACGCTGTTCTCGCGCGTAAGGCGGGCGTGAAGACCCTTGTCCTCACGCACGCGCTTCCACAGATAGACCGGCCCGGCATCCGCGAGCAGATCGTCCACGAGATCCGGCAGGTGTTCGAGGGTCGGGTGATCTGGGGCGAGGACCTGATGGAGCTCACGATCCCCCGGCCGGGTGTGTCAACGATCGAAGGAGAGCCGGCGCCGTCGTGACGCGCCAGACCTCTCGGATTTCGCCGGTTGAAAGCGCGGATTACTAGCCCTTCTTGTACGTCTGTTTGGTTGTAGACGACGGGCCGCCCAGCACGGCGCTTCGTGTAGTTACGACAACGAGCGAGCCCGGCGCCTCGAGCGACAACACCTGCCTCACCTCGCTCGTCATCGCCTGGCCGTTCTGCGGATTCTCGAAGCGGTGCATGGTCGTGATGACGAGCGCAGCGTCCTGCCAGGCAGCCGTCGAGATCATCTCCTGAGGGCCTCTGCCCATGTTGATGACGTTGCGGCTCTGGGATCCGTCGAGGGCGTAAACGAATCTCATGGGCGGCTGCATGTCGTACTGCGAGAACTGCGCCCGTTCTACGGCGAGGGTGGCAGCGTCCTGATTGATGGTGATCTCCGCGCCCCAGCCGCTGCCGATGGTGACGGCCGCGCCCGGACCGCCGCGGCCGCCGCCGGCCGCCAGTGTTTCGGGAACGACCGTCCAACGCCCCGAGAAATCAGGCCTGGTCTGTGCCGATGCCGCCGCCACGAGCAGCGCCAGCGCCGATACGCACACCACTTTTTCTACTCGCGCCATAAGTCGCGCCATCACTGGTCTCCTTCGCGCAGACCAGATAGTCTACGCGAACGCAAGATACAGGAGGCGAGAATGTCCGGTTCGAGATGCCTCGTCGTCGGGAGTCTCGTGCTCACGTGGCTGGTTTCGTCCGCGCCGTCGGCGCAGTCAGCACGTCCCAACATCGTGATCATGTACGCCGACAATCTCGGCTCCGGCGAGGTCGGGATCTACGGCAGCGTTCGAGGCGTACCGACGCCACGGCTGGACGCCCTCGCTCGCGAGGGCCTGCGGCTCACGAACTTCAACGTCGAAACGTTTTGCACACCTTCGCGCACCGCGCTGCTGACGGGTCGATATGGCGTCCGGTCCGGGACGCTCGCGTACCGGCTTCCGGTAACTGGCATGACGTTGTGGGAAGTCACGATCGCCGAGTATCTGAAGCCGCTGGGGTACGCGAGCGCGCTCTTCGGCAAGTGGCACGCGGGGAACGCGTCGGACCGTGCGCCGACGAACCAGGGCTTCGACGAATGGTACGGCATTCGAGACTCGAGCAACGAGTCGCAGCGCAGCACCTTCAACGACACACCGTACATTTGGGAAGGCAGGGCCGGCGAGCCCTCGCGCCCGGTGAAGGAGTTCAATCTCGAGACGCGGCGCACGATCGAGCGCGAGATCACGGGCCGCGCGGTGGACTTCATGACGCGCAGCCGCCGCGCGCGACGGCCGTTCTTCGTGTACGTGCCGTTCACGCACCTTCATTTCCCAACCCTGCCACATCCGGATTTTGCCGGCACGACGCGCGCGGGCGACATCGGCGACGCGATGGCCGAGATGGACCACAATGTGGGCGTCATTCTCGACGCGATAGCGCGGCTCGGCATCGGGCGCGAGACCATCGTGATCTGGGCGAGCGACGGCGGGGCCGAGGCCCGGCGCCCCTGGCGTGGGACCGCCGGACCCTGGCGTGGCTTCTACAACACGGCCATGGAGGGCGGCATCCGCACGCCGTTCATGATCCGGTGGCCCGGACGCATCCCCGGCGCGCGGGTCTCGAACGAGATCGTGCACGGTACGGACGTGTTTGCCACGATCGCGCACGCCGTGGGGGCCGAGATTCCCACGGACCGCGCGATCGACGGCGTGAATCAGCTGCGGTTCTTCGAGGGGCGGCAGGAGAAGTCTGGCCGGAACAGCTTCATCTACTTCGCGCCTGGCAATTCGGTGCGCGCAGTGAAGTGGGGCGACTGGAAACTGCATTACGTGTGGCAAGACGAGCCGGGCCAGCCCGTCCAGCAGACGATGAAGCTGTTCAATCTGCGTTCGGATCCTAAGGAAGAGACCGACATCAAAGACTTCAACCCGTGGGTCATTGCCGCGATCGACAAGATCGTCAACGACTTCTGGGGTACGGTCGACAAGCACCCGCTGATTCCCGTGGGAGCTCCTGATCCCTACATGCCGCCCACGCGGACGCCCTAGCCCGGCGTGCCCATCCACCTCGCCGGCATCATCGGGCTCGTGATCGTCTTCGTGATCGGCACGCTCCGGCCGATCAATCTCGGCGTGCTCGCACTCGTCATGACGTTCCTGGTCGGCACGAGCGTCGCGCGCGAGGCGCCCGCGGAGATGTACCGCGGGTTTCCCGTGGACCTGTTCGTGCTCCTGACCGGCGTCACGTACCTCTTTGCGATTGCGGATCGCAACGGCACGGTTGCGCGGATCGTGGAGGGATCGATGAGGCTGGCGCGCGGCCGGCGGCCGTTGATTCCATGGGTGGTCTTCGCCGTCGCCGCCGCGCCGGCGATGGCCGGCGCGATCGGCTCGGCTGGCGTGGCGCTGCTGGCGCCGATCTCGATGCGTCTTGCCGAGCGGTGTGCGATCGACCGTCGGCTGATCGGATTGATGCTCGTGCACGGCGCCGCGGCTGGGAACTTCTCGCCCCTCAACGTGCTTGGAGTCATCGTGCGGCAAGCCGTGACGAGCCGCGGGCTCGAGATGTCTCCGTGGGCGCTCTTTGTCGGGAATCTCGCCTACAACATCGTGCTGGGAATGGTCATCGTTGCGGTGTTCGGCGGCCTCGGCCTCCGCCGACGCGAGTTGGCGACGGCGTCGCTCGAGCCGGCGACCGAGGACGACACGGGCGCATGTCCGCCTTCACGCCCAAGCATCGATCAGGTGTGCGCTGCTGGCCCTTGTCGCGGTCGCCGTCGCGTCGCTCGGATTCGGGCTCAGTATCGGATTCACCGCGCTGGCCGCCGGCGCCGCGCTTCAGCTCATGTTTCCCAGGTCCACTTCCGGAGCCGAGCGACAGATCGCCTGGAGTGTCGTCCTGCTCGTCTGTGGCATCGTGACCTACATGAATGCGCTTCAACGTTACGGTACTGTGGAAGCGGTCGGCGCCGGCATCGCGGGCCTGGGCAGGCCGCTCGTCGTTGCCCTGCTTCTCTGCGCCGTCGGCGCCGTCACCTCGGCGTTCGCGTCGAGCGCGGGGATCCTCGGCGCCATGATGCCGCTTGCGGCGCCGTTGCTGGCGCAGGGCGTCGTCGGAACCACGGGCCTTGTCGTTGCACTGGCCGTCTCGGCCACAGTCGTGGACGCGACGCCGTTCTCGACGGTTGGGGCGCTCGTGGTGGCGAACGCCAGCGAAGAGGAACGCGCGCGGGTCTATCGCGCACTGCTCTCGTGGGGTGCGCTCATGGTAGTCACTGCGCCCCTTGTCACCTGGCTCGTGTTCGTCCTCCCGAGCACATGAGCTCCTGTGCCCTTGCGGCTGTGTGACAAAGGCGAGCGACGGCCAGAAGGGGAAGATTCGAAACGAAGCGCGACCGTCGGGCGTAGACGGCTAGAATAGTGCGCTTACGTCTGGCGTAGCGAATCCACCTCTCTGAGGAGGTCTCATTTTGATTCCAGGACGGTCCCCCCGTTGCAGTTATCTCGTGGCTCGATCTGCAGATGCTGCACGAATTGCCCCGGCGCTACTTTTGCTCGGCGTCGCCACCGCGACGACCGTTCTTCTCAGCACGCGGACGGGAACGTCGATTTCGGCCGCTCAGTTGCCGGCCCGTGATACCACAGTCCGCGATGTCCCGGACGATCTGCGAGACACGTCGTGGCTCCAGGGGCTTCGGGACGCACAAGTCAAGGCTGCCGGCGGCGTCGCGGTGTTCCACGATTTCCAGTTCGCGGACCGACTGACCGAGAGCGGCATCTCGTTCAAGCACCGAATCGTCGAGGACGCCGGGAAGGTGTACAAGCCGGTTCACTACGATCATGGAAACGGCATCGCGATGGCGGATGTCGATGGGGACGGCCTCTCTGACCTCTATTTCACCAACCAGGTCGGCGGCAACCAACTCTGGAAGAATGTCGGCGGCGGAAAATTCCAGAACATCACGGCCTCGGCACGGGTGGCAGCGCCTGGCAAGATCAGTGTCACCGCCTCATTTGCCGACATCGACAACGACGGCGACGCGGACCTGTACGTCACGACGGTCCGCGGCGGCAACATGCTCTTCGAGAACGACGGGCACGGCCGCTTCCGCGACATCTCCGCGGCGTCGGGTCTCAACTACGTGGGCCACTCGTCAGGCGCCGTGTTTTTCGATTACAACCGCGACGGCCGGCTCGACCTCTTCCTCGTCAACGTCGGACGGTATACCACGGACACGATCGGTGGCGACGGCTACAAGTACTATGTAGGGTTCGACGACGCCTTCTCCGGCCACCTGAAGGCGGAGCGCGACGAACGAAGCATTCTGTATCGCAATGAGGGTAAGAACCGCTTCATCGACGTTTCGAAGGGCGCCGGTCTCGTCGACGTCTCCTGGTCGGGCGACGCGAGTGCGGTCGACGTCAATGACGACGGCTGGCAGGATCTCTATGTGCTGAACATGCAGGGCGACAATCAGTACTACGAGAACGTCTCCGGCAAGAGCTTCGCAAAGAAGAGCCGTGAGGTATTCCCGCGGACGTCGTGGGGCGCGATGGGCATCAAGGTGTTCGACTTCAACAACGACGGACGCCTGGACATTTTCGTCACCGACATGCACTCCGACATGAGCGAGGAGATCGGCCCGGAGCGAGAGAAGATGAAATCGACCATGCAATGGCCGGAGTCATTCCGCGGCGATGGGAGCACCAGCATTTGGGGCAACTCGTTCTTCCTCAAGGAAGGTCCCGGGAAGTTCCGCGAAGTCTCCGATGCGCTTGGCGTGGAGAACTACTGTCCGTGGGGGCCGAGCGTCGGCGATCTCAATGCCGACGGATACGACGACACGTTCATCGCGTCCGGTATGAACTTTCCGTTCCGCTACATGGTCAATTCGGTGAAGCTCAACGACCGGGGCCAGCGATTCGTCGACGCGGAGTTCGTTCTCGGGATCGAGCCGCGGGCGGGCGGCGTGGCCACGCCGTGGTTCGAACTCGACGCATCGGGTAAAGACAAAGACCATAAAGAGGCGGTCGGGGCGACAGGACGTGTGGCCGTGTGGGGCGCGCGCGGCACGCGCTCGGCGGTCATCTTCGACGTTGACGGCGACGGCGATCTCGACATCGTCACCAACGAATTCGGCACATCGCCGATGGTGCTCGTCAGCAACCTGACCGAGAAGACGCGCGTGCGCTACCTCGAGGTGAAGCTCACCGGGACCACGTCGAATCGCAACGGGCTGGGCGCTGTGGTCAAGGTCACCGCCGGCGGGTCGACGTACACGAAGGTCATGGACGGCAACTCGGGATATCTATCGCACAGCCTGTATCCGCTGTACTTCGGGCTCGGTGCGGCCGAGGCGGTCGACAGCATCGAGGTCCTGTGGCCGTCGGGCAAGAAACAGACCGTTCAACCACCGTTCAAGATGAATTCGCTGATCGACGTGCGCGAGCAGTAGCTAACGCGACAGTTACTGCGCTTCCGCGTAGGCGGATCGGGCTGCGGCGGCAAGGCCGTTCGCGCGCGGCCAATCCGGATGCTGCGCCTGAAACTCAGCCTGCACCGTCTTTGCCGTTTCGTCAGCCGTACGTCCCTCAGCCTTCAGCGCACGGGCGCGTGCCTGCACGCCCTGCATGACGGTGCGGTTGGTGGCGATAATCGTGCCCGGTCCCACCTCTCCATGCGCCGGCACGACGGTCTGTGGCTTCAACGCTTCCAACGTGTCGAAAGCCGCCAACCAGGCCTTCATGCTCGAGACGGCTGACGCCGCGAGAAACGAGTTGTTCATCACCACATCGCCGGCGAAGAGGACGTTGTCGCCGTCAACGAAGAATGTTGTGTCGCCCTTCGTGTGAGTGGGACCCACCACGATGAACCGTACGCGAACGCCGCCGAGATCGAGTGTGTAGTCGCGGTCGAACGTGATCGCGGCCGAACGCCGCGCCGCATCCTTCAGGATCTCGGCCGTCGTTGCTGACCGCCCCGAGAACATCTGCACCATCTGCATACCACTCTGTTCGAACTCGGCCTCCTGCACGGTCGAGTTGATGTACTTCGCGGACGCGGGAAATGCGACGTACCCGGTCGTGTGCTCGGCATGGAAGTGCGTCGAGGCGATGTACAGCTCGGTGTTCTTGCTGATCTTGGCGACTTCGCGCAGGACGGTTTCGCCATTTCGGCGTCCGAGTCCCGGGTCGATCACGAGCGTCGCGCGAGAACCGACGATGATGCCGACGTTGGGCACGAGGCCGACGTTGCCGTCCGGAATCACGTAGGTGTGCGGCGCGAGCTTGACCGTTGCGTCCTCTTTGACCAGCGGGTCCGGCGCCGGGCCGCGCTGAGCGAACAGAGTCGAGGAGACCAGGACAGAGGCAGTGATCGACAGCAGAGATCGTGAGACACGGCGCATGGCACGTTCCTCCGCCCGGTCAGTAACCCGCCTTCTTGTCCACGACGTTGACGAGCGGTGCGCCGATCGCGTAGCGCCGCACGTTTTCGGCAAACAGGTCAATCAGCCGCACCTGTCGATCGGGGCTCCAGCCGGACGTGTGAGCGGTCATGACGACGTTCGTGCAGTCGTAGATGGGATGCTCGGAGGGCGGTGGCTCCTGGGGGAAGACGTCGAGCCCCGCTCCTGCGATCCACCCACCCTTCAGCGCTTTCACCAGCGCAAGGTCATCGAACAGCTTGCCGCGAGACATGGCCAGGAAGTACGCCGTCTTCTTCATGCTGCGGAAGACCGACTCGTCGAACATGCGCTCGGTCAGCGGCGTGTGCGGCGCCGCCGCCACGAGCACGTCCACCATCGGCACCATCGTTTTGAACCACGAGGGATCACGCACTTCGGCGACGCAATGCGGTTTGGGCACCGGCCGCGCGTCTGTAGCCACGATCCGCATGTCGAACCCGTAGTACGCTCGCTGCGCGAGCGCGCTGCCGATGCCGCCCATGCCGACGATCCCCATGGTCTTCCCCGCGAGCTCGACATGATCCGGTGACTTGACGGTACCGACCGGATTCATCTGACGCTTCGCGAATTGCGGCATGTAGAGCGTGGTGATGCCACGCGTGAGGCACAGCAGCAACCCGATGGCCGTTTCCGAAATCGCGGGCGCGAACGTGCGAGCCATGTTGGTCAACACGATCGGGCTGGCCACGATTGCCGGGTCCAGGTTCTCCACACCCGCAGCCGGCGTCTGTACCCATGTCACGTTGCGCGCTGACGCGAGGTCGGAGGCGTTCAACGAGCCGTACACCACTTCCGCGTCGGGAAGCTTCTGGCGGAATTCCTCGCGCGTCCTGGCAATCGTCAGCTCGACGTGCGGCGCCGCCGAACGGATCTTTGCGATCTCGTGCGGCTCGAAGCTTGCCATCGCCAGAATCCGAACAGGATCGGTCGACTTGCGAGGCGGAAGTTGGGCGTGAGGGCTCTCGACTGCCGGGTGCTCCGTTCCAGTCCGGACATTCGCCCCGGCAGCCAGTGTCGCGCCGGAGGCCAGGAAATCACGTCGCGACAGCGGTGTTTCTGACATGGTGCCAGAGGATAGCACGCCAAAGACCGCGTGATGAGCTCGAGGCGTTTCGTGTGTGGTCTCCGGAGGGGAACCGCGAAAACGTCGGTGAGACGTTCATATAATCAACCAACGGACCACGACAACACAGGTCGGGTGCGGGTTGACCGGTCAGATGGCAAGGCCCGATGGACCACGGTGGCGAGGTGACCGATGAAAGCGTACGAGCTCCATCCTGAGGAGGGTTTTGCCGCCCTCCAGGTCGTCGATCGGCCCGTGCCATCGGCGCCTGGCGCGCACGACGTCCGGGTTCGCATCCGCGCGGTCTCGCTGAACTTCCGCGACGTCGTCATCGCGCGCCTATCGAGGAAGCGCGCGAAGCGGATCGTGCCGGTGTCGGATGGTGCGGGGGAAGTCCTTGCGGTGGGCGGAAGCGTCACGCGCGTGAGGGTCGGCGATCGCGTGGCCGCCGCGTTCTTTCCTACCTGGACGAGCGGCAGCCTCACGGATGCGCATCATTCGAATGCGCTCGGAGGATCCCTCGACGGCGTGCTTGCCGAGGAAGTCGTTCTGCCGGAGAGCGCGTGGGTGAAGATCCCGACGCATTGCTCCTTCGAGCAGGCGTCGACGCTGCCGTGCGCCGGCGTCACCGCGTGGCATGCGCTCTTCGAAGCCGCGGCGCTGAAGCCCGGCGACACGGTCCTCGTACAAGGCACGGGTGGCGTCTCTGTCTTCGCATTGCAGCTGGCGCGCGCCGCCGGCGCCGGCGTGATCGCGACGTCGAGCTCGGCGGCCAAGCGCGCACGACTCGAACAGATGGGTGCCGCCACGACCATCGATTACCGTGAAAACCCGAAGTGGGGCGACGCGGTGCGTGCCGCGGCGGGAGGGCGCGGCGTCGATATCGTGGTCGAGGTCGGTGGCGCAGGCACGTTCGACGAGAGCGTGAAGGCGCTCCGGTACGGTGGAACCATGAGCCTCCTCGGCATCCTCGCCGGAACGCAGGGACCGGTCAACACCTACGCCATCCTCCAGAAGAACATCCGGGTCCACGGCATCTACGTTGGGTCCGTGGTGATGTTCGAAGCCCTGGTTCGCGCGCTCGACGCGACGAAGGTCGAACCGATCATCGACACGGTCTTCCCATTCGCCGAGGCACGCGCCGCTTACGAGCACCTGGCGAGCGGCACGCACTTCGGGAAGGTGGTCATCCGCGTGGACTGACGGCACGACTTGGACGCCAGGTCAGTTCACGCGACGCGTACGGCCGGCCCAATACGGCTCGCGGAGCTTGAACTTCTGCAGCTTGCCCGTCGCCGTGCGGTCGAGCGACTGGCGCACCTCCACCGAGGTCGGGCACTTGTAGTGGGCCATCCGGCGGCGGCAGTGGTCGACGAGCTCGCGCTCGGTGGCCGTGGCGCCGGGACGGAGCACCACCAGCGCCTTGATTGTCTCGCCCCACTTGTCGTCCGGCACACCGATCACCGCGATCTCGGCCACCGCTGGATGGCGGAACAGGCAGTCCTCGACCTCGATGGATGAGACGTTCTCGCCGCCGGTGATGATGACGTCCTTCTTCCGGTCGCTGATGACCACGTACGCGTCCTCGCGGTAGCCGCCGTCGCCGGTGTGGAACCAGCCATCCTGCATCGCAGTGGCTGTCTCCTCGGGCTGGTTCCAGTAGCCCTCGAAGACGTGGTTGGAGCGCGCCAGCACCTCGCCCCCGCCGTCCACTTCGATGCGGACCCCGATGGCCGGCACGCCGGCGCGAGACAGACGCCGCGAGCGCTCGGCGATGTCCAGACCATCCCACTCCACCGGCCTCCGGTTCATCGTGAGCAGCGGGGCCGTCTCGGTGAGCCCATAGATCTGGATGAACTCCCAGCCGAGCTCGGTCTCCACGCGCTCGATGGTCCTGGACGGCGGCGGCGCGCCGGCGACGACGACCCGCACGGTGCCGCGTCCCGGCACCGCCACGCCCTTCTCGCGCCGCGCGACGGCGGCGTCGAGCACGGTGGCGACCACGGCCGGCGCGCCGTTGAGGATGGTGACGCCCTCGGCCTCGATCCGGCGCAGGATCTCCTCGCCGTCGATCTTGCGGACGATGACCTGGCGGACACCCATGGCAGTGACGGCGTAGGGCATGCCCCAGCCGTTGCAGTGGAAAGTCGGCAGCGTGTGCAGGTAGACGTCGCGGTCGGTCAGCGCCAGGTGCCAGCCGAACGTCACGGCGTTGAGCCAGCAATTCCGGTGGGTGAGCTGCACGCCCTTGGGCCGCGCAGTCGTCCCCGAGGTGTAGTTGATCGACGCGGTCGCGTTCTCGTCGGCGACGCCCAGGCGAGGCCGCGCTCCCTTGCGCAGGAAGAGCTGAGGATCGCTCGCGGCGCCGAGCACGAGGCGGTGCCTGACCGGGATACCGCGCAGCGGCTCGTCCAACTCGGGATCGACGAGCAGCACCGAAGAGCCGGAGTGCTCGAGAATGTGGCGGATCTCCTCCGAGTTGAGCCGGAAGTTGATCGGCACCAGGATGCGGCCAAACGCGCTCACGCCGAAGAGGCTGACGAGGAAGCGCCCCGCGTTGGGCGAGACGATCGCGACGCGCTCGTGCTGGCCGACACCGAGGTCGTCGAGCGTCGCAGCAAGACTGCGCGCCATCTCGGCGAACGCCGCGTAAGTGACACACCCCAGCCCGCCGCCCGGCGGGTGGGGCTCGTCCACAACCGCCACACGGTGGCCGTACACCAACTCGGCGCGCTCGAGGAAATCACCGAGCGTGAGGGGAACGATCATCGCTCGAAGAGAGTAGACCACTCCACCGGGCTCCGCAACGGATGACCCTGGAACGACGCGGGTGGTTCGAGAACGGCAAGGTCGCGGAGCACTGGGACGTCATCGGCAAGAAGTACAGGTCACATTTTCATTGATCGACCGACAACTTTAGTACTCGTTGCCCACGAGGTCGCTCGGAAGTCGTTCACACGGCCACGGTTCATCGGCGGCACGATCCTTGCGAAACGATCCTTGCGGTAGTGAAACGGATCATGGCCTGGTTCAAGATTGCTGACGGGCGCCTGCGCTTTCGCGGACGGATCACACAGGAACCGGTCGTCGGGTGGCTGACCTCAGAGGACGGCACTGCTGCGGTTCAAGCGGCCGCGCGCCAGATCAGATTCGCTCTGTTCGGACGGATTCGCGCGGCGCGGCGGCGGATGCGTCGGGAGCTGTGGAAGGCGATCGACTCACCGGCCGTGCGCGCGGGCATAGCCGCCGAAGGCGATCGCTACCTTGCCGCCTGGGCGGAGCTCGCGTACGCGCCCTCGCTGCCGCGCGCCACCATCGCCCTGCATCGTCTCGTCGTCGTTCCGCGCACGATGATTCTGGCGCGCACGCTGTCCCGCGTCATCACCCGGCTCGCGGCGTGTCCGGGAATCGCGGATCTCCCTGATCCGTTCAAGGCGTTTCTCGCTCGGCGGATCCTCTGCGAAATGGATGACGCAATCCGGCGCGCGTCGCCCTCTCCCCGGCGTCCGGTCTGCACTCACGAGTCGTGGGCCTGCGTCGCCATCGACAGCGATTTCATATGGATCGACCCGATGTGGTCCGGGCTCGAGTGGCGCGGCCACGTCATGATGTTCGAAATGCCGGCGACACGTCTCGAGCGGCGCCAGCGCCGCGAGCTGGAAGCGGCGATCGAACAGTGGAAGCAGACCCTGCCAGGCCTGTCGCGTCAGCAGCGCGACGGCACCGTGCAGGTGGCGATGGACGGAATGAAGCTTCTCAGGGTCTGACGCGCTACGGGCGTATCGTTCCTTGTGCGGTCGGAGACTTCACCGGACGATATCCCACACGGCTGTACTGGGGCGCGCGAGGCGAGAATTGCGCGTCGAAGCGGGGATCGGGAGGATCGAACGTATTCACGTCCTTGCTGATGGTCGCCCTGAGATCGTTCACGTCACCGTGGATGAACGATCCTCGTACGCCGGCGCCGTCGGTAATGTCGAGCTCATAACGCGAGCCCGGTGAAATCCCACCGCCGAGCGTATTCCTCCAGAAGATGGTGTCGACGTAGGTGCTTCCTTTTCCGTTGTCATCCACGCCGTTCCAGTTGGCCGTGAACGTGCACTTGCTGACCGTCGCTCGAGATCCCTCGAACACCGTCATCGCGCCGGAGCCATGCTCGGGAAGGTACTCACCTCCGGTCAACAGTCCGACGTAATCCACGCCCATGTTGGAGACGTTGCCCACAAAGAGGCAGTTTTCAATCGTCGCAGCACTCCCGTGCAGCAGGTCGACCGCGGCTCCCGTCGTCTGCGTGCCATTGTTGCGGAAGATGCAATGTCGGAAGAGCACGGAATCCTGCATCAATCCAAGGTGCTCAACCGACACCCCGCCCCCGCAGGGACTCGCGTAATTGTCGTAGACCTCGACGTGTTCAATCGTGGGATAGGACCGGGCGTAGATCTTGATCCCGCCGCCGTCTGTGTAGAAGAAGGCCGTCTTTCGAAGGTCATCCGATTCGATCGGTGATTTCTCGCCGGAACCGGTCGTGAAGTTCCTGGCGCCTGTGATTTTGAAACCACGGAAGATGGTTTTTCGCGACACACCGTCCCCGAAGTAGACCACGTGGTTCACGACCGCGGGATGACTCGGAGCCCGCGCATCGGCAATCTCGGGATTGGCGGCGGTGAGGATGACGTCGCCAGCCGCCTCCAGCGTGACGCCCTCGTGCCTGGCGTTGAACCAGACCAGCGCTTGTCCTTTGGCGCGCGGACGGTAGGTTCCCGCATGGACGTAGACGGTCTTCCTGACAGGATCTTTCGCCGCAGCCTCGAGCGCGTCCTGTATCTGGCCTTTGGGATAGACGTGATACCCGTCTGTCTTTGCCTCGACGCTCGCGGCGTCGACGAGTGCGGTTTTGTCCTGACGAGCGAGGCCACGGACCGGCACGGCGCACGCCGCCAGCAGAAGCTGGAGGAAGGCGCGACGATGACCTTGGCGGGTCGTCATTGGAGCAGTTGATCCGTGGCCGAATGACGTCAATCTAGCATGAGGAGTCAGAGTTGGCCTCGTTCAAGGCCGCCGCGACGCTCTTTCGCGATCTATTCGCGGTGCTCCACGTCGGTCCTTTCTTTTGCGGCACAGCAATTTCGACTGTGCACAGATCGAGTATCCTTCACCGGACACGGCGATCGCCGACGTTTGATTCCGAATTGCCCGTGTCAGCGCCAGGGGCAGGTCACTGGGACCTGCGCTAGGTCTGAACGTCCGGACAGGTTGATCGATCTTTGAGGCGCCGGAGAGTGAAGGGCAGAACACCACCGACGAAGCGAGTCGCGGCCAAGGGCGGAACGGAGTCCGCGCGCCCTCGACAACCCAGGCGCCGGTCTCGAGTAGCGGCTCAGAGGAGCCGCCGCGCACCCCAGGTCGACCTCCCCGCGACGATCAACCCCCGACATTCAATTCGAAGGAGGACTATGAAACCTGCAGACGTCATGTCGTTCATCAAGGAACACAAGGTGCAGGCCGTGGACCTCCGGTTCGTCGACCTGCCAGGCTTGTGGCAGCATTTCACTGTATCGACCAAGGAATTCACCACGGACGCCTTCGAGGAAGGCATGGGATTCGACGGCTCCAGCATTCGAGGCTTTCAGGAGATTCAAGAAAGCGACATGCTGCTCATGCCGGATCCAGACACCGCGTTTCTCGATCCCTTCACGGCCGCTCCCACGGTGGTGCTGATCTGCGATGTCAAGGATCCCGTGACGGGCGAATGGTACACGCGCGATCCGCGTCGCGTCGCGAAGAAGGCAGAGGATTACTTGAAGTCCAGCGGGATCGCCGATACCGCGTACTTCGGCCCGGAGGCGGAATTCTACATCTTCGATGACGTCCGCTTCGCTCAGGGCTACAACCACGGCTACTACTACATCGACTCAGTCGAGGGATTCTGGAATTCCGGGCGCGAGGAGAAACCGAACCTCGGCTACAAGCCGCGCTACAAAGAAGGCTATTTCCCGGTTCCGCCGATGGACCAGTTCCAGGACATCCGCACCGAGATGATGCTGACCCTCGAGCAGGTTGGCGTGCACGTCGAGGTGCAGCATCACGAAGTCGGGACGGCGGGACAGGCCGAGATCGACATGCGGTTCGATTCCCTGCTCAAGATGGGGGACAACCTGCTGAAGTACAAGTACGTCATCAAACAGGTCGCGCGGCGGCACAATAAAACAGTCACGTTGATGCCCAAGCCGATTTTTCAAGACAACGGATCGGGCATGCACGTGCACCAGAGTCTGTGGAAGGACGGCAAGAATCTGTTCTTCGACAAGGGTAAGTACGCTGATTTGAGCCAGAGCGCGCTGCATTACATTGGTGGCATTCTCGCGCATGCGCCCGCGTTGCTCGCCTTCTGCGCACCCACGACCAATTCTTACCGTCGGTTGGTCCCGGGTTACGAGGCGCCGATCAACCTGATTTACTCGCAGCGGAACCGGAGCGCGGCGATCCGGATCCCGCTGTATTCCCGGAGCGAGAAGTCCAAGCGCGTCGAGGTGCGCTTCCCCGATCCTGCGGCGAACGGGTACCTCGCCTTCAGCGCCATGCTCATGGCCGGGCTGGACGGCATCCAGCACAAACTCACGCCGCCGGGGCCGCTGGACAAAGATCTCTACGATCTCTCGCCGGAAGACCTGGCCAAAGTCGCCAAGACGCCAGGCAGTCTCGATGAAGCCCTCGATGCCCTCGAGAGGGACCACGAGTTCCTGCTCAAGGGGGATGTGTTCACCCGTGATGTCATCGAGATGTGGCTCAGCTACAAACGGCTGAAGGAAATTGAAGCGATTCGGCTGCGACCGCATCCATGGGAGTTTGCGCTGTATTTCGATATCTAATCAGTCAGGGGCGCTGGGAACCGATCACCGCAGCCGTAGACCATCGCTACTGCGGTGATGATCTCGACAGAGGCTGGCAGCGCCGAACAGACATTTCGCGGGGTCGCCACCTGGACGCGTCAGGAGGTCGATATGCAGGACAGTTCGGCGACGATAATGATCGTGCGAGCCCTCCAGGAAATCGCCGCAGAGGTGCGGGCGATTCACGAGGAACTTCATCAGTTGAACCAACTCGGGCGACGGGGCGATGCCGATCCGCTGGCCTCGAGGCAGGACCATCCCGATCTCGCGCGCGCCTCTGCGCATCCAATCAAGAGGCCCAGGCTTCGCTGATCGAAGGATGATCAAGGGCCGCGTCGCGGCATCGCCGCTCGACGGCACCCGCCGAGGTGTTCCGTGACCACTCACCTGCAGCGCACACTCTGAAGATGTACGCAGCGCGCCACAAAGGTGTGCACGAATGACCGCGCACGCAGCCAATCGGTGCTCGAGCCGGTCTCTCGATTAGTGCGGCGGTGGTGGAGGACTCACGGCAACGCCATCGGCGGTATCCTCTGTCATGGTTCGTCCGCCGCGCCGGCACCTGTCGATGCTGCGCTCCTACACGCCTGCCGATGCACTGACGATCGGCAACGCGAGCTGCGGCACGATTGCCATCTTTCTCTGCCTCGACTACATGGCGTTCGGTGACCACCGGCGCCTCTGGCTCGCGATCTTCCTGCTGCCAATCGCGCTCGTGTGCGACGTCCTGGATGGCTACGTTGCGCGTCTGAACCGGACGCGGCCGTCGCTGCTCGGGGCCGACCTCGACTCGCTGGCCGACGTGATTTCCTTCGGCGTCGCGCCGGCGGTCCTCGGCTTTACGCTGGGGCTGCGCGGGGGCTGGGACATGCTCTGTCTCACCTATTTCGTCGTCTGCGGTGTCAGTCGCCTCGCACGATTCAACGTCACGGCGTCGGCGCTGACCGACGATGAGACTGGGAAGGTCGCGTACTTCGAAGGCACCCCGATTCCGACCAGCATCCTCATCGTTGGGCTGCTGGCCGTCGCGCTGTGGTGCGGCAGTGTCGACGACAATCTGTGGTTCGGTGACGTCGGTCTGGGGCCTGCGCGGCTGCACCCGCTGGTGCTGACCTACGTGCTGAGCGGCAGCGCGATGATCAGTGCGACACTGAGGATTCCGAAGCCCTAGCGCGACGATGATCTTGCCGTGTCGTCATTGGACCCGTTGAATCCAGAATCAGCCCTGAGTCACTTCCACGACAACGGCGGTGCCATAGGCCAACACTTCTGTAACGCCCGCCGTCACCTCGTTGGCGTCGTATCGAACGCCGATCAGGGCATTGGCACCGACTTCCGCCGCGTGTTCGAGCATCAGCTGAAAGGCGTCGGCGCGTGCGGCCTCGCACAGCTCGGTGTAGAGCGTGATGTTGCCGCCCACGAGCGTCTGGAGGGACGCGCCGATCGTCCCGACCACACTGCGGGAGCGGACGACGACTCCTCTGACGACACCGAGGTTCCTGACGGTGTGGTGCCCTGGGAGGTCGAACGCGGTTGTGACGAGTGTCGGATCGATTGCGGACATAAGAGTCGGTCTCTGCGACGTGTTCCGTTCTCGTGCCGGAGCCGGAACCCACGCGGCTGTGCAGCCCGGGATCTCAGTGCCGAGCGGCCGCCAGTTCCGCCACCCCCGGCGCGTTCCTGATTCTACGGCCGAAACGCTCGATTCGCATTTTTGGGCCGGTAAGCTAGCCGAGTGCCCTGCTTTGAGGCAGCGTCTTGACGGCACGTTGCTTGACCCTTCCACAGCGTTGGTGGCGCCGTCGGACGGAACAGGTTTGGCAGCATGGGTCAAACAATGGGCGGTTGCGATGAACCTTCACCGTGGCGCTTGCCGGAAGCTTGGGCTCGTTCCGAGCGGGTTATGCGCGTTCGCCCTCGCCTCTTCACAGTCCGGAATGCATCGCTTCACTGACGACTTGAGCTTCCTACCGTCGCGAACCTTCCGGTTTCGTAGGCCCTCTGACATTTTTGTCCGTCGACACAACCTGCCATTGGTGTCGAGGGCCGCAAACACTCAGACAGACGTGCGGATTGGGCCCGAGTGTCCCGGTGGCACCAGCTATGCCAGACCTGCACGACGGTGAGTTCCAACCGAAGACTGCGATATCGAGAGGCCGGACCGCAGCGCCTCGTTACGTTCGCGCCCTCGGATCGCTCTGGGACCGGTCCGCGAATGAGCACGTGCCTGGTTTCAACGAGGTGAAGTACACGACATGCCGTTCGCGCGACACTTTTTCGCTGTACCGCTCTTCGGCGATCTGACGCGCTCGCGTCGCTACAGCGTGATAGAGCGCTGGGTCGTCCCACAACGCACAGACTGCGTCGAACCACGGTTCGACCTCTTGCTCGCTCGGAAGCCGCGTGGTCTTGAACGTCATCCACGCGGGCAGGCCCAACACCCGTCCGCCTCCACCTGCCGAGACGTCACCGCCGACAACATGCGGCAGGGACCCGCGGTCGCTGACAATCGGCGGAATCGCATTGATCATCGCCTCGGCGGCAACCCTGCCGAACGGTTCCTCCCAGACCGAGGGCACCAGAAGGATGCGAGTCAACGCAAAGTAGTCGGCCGGGGTTGGAACAGGCGGTGCCGCCATGATCTGCGGGTACTTGCTGAAGTCAATCCCGGGAATGGCGTTCAGCGAGCCGCCACTCTGGCCCGATTGGACGACGAGAATAGGAATGTCCGGCCGCCTCGATCCCAGCATGTCGGCCAGCCGCGCGAACAGCAGCAAGCCTTTGTGAGGCGCCGGATGCACGAAGGTCACGAAGGCGCGCGATTCCGTGGGCGCGACAACCGTCGACCAGTCGATCGGCGGCTCGATCGGTGTGCTGACCAGCCCCACCTTGTCGCGGTACAGATCCGTCAGGAACTGGCTGCACGTAAAGGCGTGATCGACGTGCTCGAAGTAGCGCGGCTCGTAGTAGCCGAAGCCCCGAACGGCAAACGCCGTCGTGACGCCGCGTTTTCGAGCGTGCGCCAGGGCTTCCAGAATCATCGAGTGCCCGTTGCAGGCGATCACTTGGTCAGGAGCGAAGTCGTCCAGCAGGTGGTCGAGCAGTGCGTGGAACTGCCCGGACTCTGCGCGATCGGGTCGTGCTTCGTCGTTGTGGCGGGTCAACAGCAAGGTGACCGGGACGTTGCCGACAGCGAAGTGAACGGTCGGCCGGTCAGACACGCGACGCTGGCGTTTGCCGGATCGCGTCGCCCTCCCGCGTGTCTGTGCGAGGTCCGACAGAGGAACACCGAGCTGTTTCAGGTGCTCCTCGATGCTGAATGTGACCGGGCTCTCGAAACGCGCAGTCGTGAGGATGTGACACGCATGGCCGGCGTCGACCAGCCATCCCATGATCGTGCGCAGACTCTGAGTCACACCGGCGGTTGGATCGCTGATGCAGTGGTTATTGGCGAGGAGAAACCGCACGGGCTGAGCGTACAGACGGAGGAACGGTGCGTCAACTACACGGAGGAGAGTCCCTGAAGGAGGGCGAGATGTCACACGAAGGTCGTCACGTTGAAGTGGAAGAGAAGACGCAGCACTACTGCACGGATCGCTGAAGCATGTTCGCGCCGCCGCGCTTGCCGCAGCGCTCGTACCATTGGCGTCGGTGGCTTCGAGCCCGGGTGTAGCTCAGATCATCGGATCCGGTGGTGTTGTGCCGTCGCCGTGCGATTTCGTCACCAGCGGCGGCTTTGTTCTCACGGATGACGGCACCAAGGCCAACTTCGGCGCGCACGGCGGTTGCAAGAACGGTCGATTCTGGGGCCACGTGAACTACGTCGATCACGCGACCGGCTACCACCTCAACAGCACCGCCATCACCGGATATCTGACCCCCTTCCTGGCTCGCACATCCGCGAAATCTGCGGCGTGGCGAATACGAACGGGAACGAACCCCAGCCGGTGCTGTTTCGCATCCGCCTTGTAGACAACGGGGAACCCGGCGTCAATGATCAGTTCGGCATTGCGCTTTCAAATGGGTACGTCCTCACGACGCGTTCGCTGAACGACGACGGCCCCGGCGGCGGAAACGTCGAGCTCCATGACCCGAACCCGTCCACGACGGCGCCAGAGCCGGCGCCCGGTGAGTTCGCTATGTGTGGCGGCGTCGGGATTCAGTAGCGTTCGGACCACCTATCCCGCGGGACGATCCATCTGGGGATCTTCCCGCGGCCTCATCCGGGACAGGTCGTTTCGTCGCTACACCATCCTGCTGCCGCCGGTGCCCCCGAAGGTCTGCAGCCAAGATCGCGTCTGCCGTCTCGATTGGGAGCGATCGCAGAGTTGAACGAGCCCGCAGCGCGGAACGCGTTCGGGCTGGTTCGGAGCGCGCCAAGAAGCACGGCAAACGGCTGGGCAGGCCGCGTGTTACCCGCCTGTCCGCACTCGCCCCAAGGGACCTGTCGGTGCGTCAGGCAGCCAATCTCTGGGGAGTGTCGAAGTCGACGGCGGCCCGCCGGCTAGCGCACGGCCAAGCTAGGAGAGTCGAGTGTCCTCTGGAGCATATACGCCGATTAGGTAAAAGCCAGGACCGTAGATCCTCCTAAGGGCTGTTACGTCGTCGGGATGCTTCCGGCTGTTCAGAAGGTGGACGGTCGAGGAAGCGGCTTTTCTGAGCCTGCCGTCAAACTGCCCTTCTCTCGCTGTTTGAGAATCTGCTGCACAGCGGCCACGCAAGGACATCACCTCGGGCGGCCAGCTCACGAAGGCAAGAATCTAGTCTACAGAACTCAAGAGACACGTATCCGCGAAGCGGCGAAGGTCGCAGAGGATTGGTGGTTCGGGCTGCGCGATCGCGTCCAGAGAGGCGAGCGAATCCATGACCGAACGTTCGCCGAAATCGCAGCGAAGTTTCTGGAGCATGCACCCAGCCATCGGATGGCTTTCGATTGAGGCTCGGTCTTTTCTCGATTACGATGTGTCCCAAAGACCGCGTATGTTCGATCGGTTCACCCTACAAGCGCTCCAGGTGCTCTTCTACGCTCGCTCCGAGGTCACGCAGCTCGGGTCGAGCGCTGTCGAGCCCGAGCACATCCTCCTCGGCTTGCTGGACGAAGGTACCGGGCTTGGCAGCCGCATCCTCGCGCGAACCGGTGACGCTCTCGACGACTTCCGCAGCGACACCGTCCGTCGCCTCGCTAACCGCGAGAAAGTCCTTGAGTCCGCCGAAATCCCATTCAGCCCTTCCTGCGAGCGTACGCTCAAGTACGCGTCCGAAGAAGCCGACCGGCTGTTGCACAACAACGTAGGCACCGAACACCTGTTGCTCGGGCTGCTGCGCGAGGAGCGCAGCGTCGCAGCCGAAGTGCTCACGGCAAGAGGCTTGAGGATCGAAGCCGTTCGTGAAGCGATTGTCGAGGCGCTTGGTCGCGGCGAACAGCCGGAACCGCCAAGCCCACCGCCGACGCCGGCAAACACCTACCAATGGCCGCAGATCCCCTTCGTCCCGTCGCGAACGGTGCACATCCTCCATTCCGGTATGCGGTCGCCACAGGAGCCAGTCATCAATTTTACGGGCACTGTTTTCAGCGCGTACGGCTTCACCCTGGAGGAGATCATCGTTCGCGCGTGGGAAGGGAATCGCTGGCACGTCGACATCATTCCTGGACTCCGCGACGATGCGCGGTTCGACTTCCTTATGGTGCTGCCGCAGCCTGAGACCTGGCCCACGTGCCTGGGTCTGCTCCAATCTGCGATCGAGTGGCACTTCGCCGTGCAGGTCAAGCGTGAGACACGCATGCGCGACGTTTATAGGTTGACGAACACTAATCCTCTTGGACAGATGCTGCGGCGGTATGCCGATCCGAAACCTGGCACCGCCTTTTCGATCGTCCCGTTTTCGGTCTTCATGCGCCGTTCGAACGACGCGCCGATCTTCCCACTCGAACCATTCGCTGTGCACTCAATGCCATTCATGTTCCTGGCGACTTGGTTCGAGGAGATTCTGGGCGGACAGGTGATCGACGAAACGGACCTGCCTGGAATCTACGGTTTCGAGCTGAAGGAGCGTGTGAATACACCAGAAGCGTTCATGCAACTGCTGCGCGACGAAGCGGGGCTAGTGATCACGCGTGAGCGACGCGAGGTACCGACGCTCATCGTCCGGCGCCACGTTGCTTCATCTGACGAGAGTTGAAGACGTGGAAAACCATTCGTGCCGACCAGGTTCGACGCAAACGTCAGATGTGAGCGGAGGTCCCCGCCATCAGCGATGTCAAAGATGAGGTACGGGACAACGGTAATGGCATAGCCGGTGACGATCTGTTCGCCGGCATCTCGTACGAATGCCACCTTGGTCACGTGCTGATTTCGACAGAGTGCGGACAAGTCACGTTCGTACTTGTATGCATCGATCATCTCGCCGATTACGTCAACAATGGGGCGCGTTTTGCCGTGTGCGGTTGCAAGGTTGAGGAACTGGGCAAAATTGAACGCTTTCAGGAAGCACTCTTCGCCATTCTTGGTGACGGTATAGCAGACGGAGAAAAAGCCGCCAGTCGCGCCTGACGGTTTGGGAATTCGCTTCTTAACCTCCCATCCCGTGTCGAGGACCAGTCCCTCAAGGTTCTCGGCTGCGTTAGTGAACGCCATGGTCGAGCTTATTGTATCGTCCGGTCAGTACAGACGAGCTTGCGCAGATCGACGATTCGGATGCGGGGGAACCCTGACCAGCTCTGGGGGATGTGGAACTGGTACGCGTTGAGATGACGGGAAGCTTTACAAAATTACCTTACAAACGAGTTTCATTGGACTGGTCATAATCGCCGTAAAGTATTGGTGCGAAAGGGGGGATTCGAACCCCCACGCTCTTGCGAGCGCCAGCCCCTCAAGCTGGTGCGTCTGCCAGTTCCGCCACTTTCGCGAAGGAGGGTGCATCTTCCGCCTACAGGCGGAAGCTACTTCTTTTCTGGTTGTCCGGGCTTCTTCTCGGGCTGTCCCGTCGTCGTCGGTGCGGCCGGTGGCTGCCCGCCCAGTGTGGGCGCGGCCGGCGGCTGGCCGGTCGGTGCCGAGGCGGTGGGAGCCGGTGTCTGCGCTGGCGTCGACGGCGTCGAGGTTTGCACCGGCGCAGGCGCGGGCGCGGCGGTCGTCTGCGGCGTCGGGCCGGCGACGCCACGCATAAGCGATCCGGGGCCCTGGCGGCCGATGATGCCGAGCACGATGGCGCCGATCATGAACACTACGCCGAGCACGCTCGTGGCCCGCGTCAGGACGGTCGCGCCGGCGCGCGCGCCGAAGGCTGTCTGACTCCCACCGCCGCCGAACGCGCTGGCCATATCGCCGCCCTTGCCCTGCTGCAGCAGCACCACGAGCAGCAGCAGCAGACAGCTGAGGACGTAGAAGGTCGCCAACAAGTAATAGAGCATAACGGCCGATTATACCTTGCTCTTGCGGCTCATTGCCACTACGCCGCGCTCGCGCGGCTTTGGGCTACTTCGCCGCCCTCGTGCGGCTCTTGGCCACTATGTCGAGGAACCCCCTGATATCGAGGCTCGCCCCGCCGACGAGCGCCCCGTCCACGTCCGGGAGCGCCACGAGCTCGTGGATGTTGTCCGGCTTGACGCTCCCGCCGTAGATGACGTGGCAGTGCTCCGCCGCGTCGCCTCCAAACCACTGCCGCATCCGCTGACGGATGTGCGCGTGCGCCTCCTCGGCCTGCTCCGCTGTCGCGTTCCGCCCGGTGCCGATCGCCCACACCGGCTCGTACGCGATGACGAGTCCCGCAATCTGCTCGCCGGTCATGCCGTCGAGCCCGACCTTGATCTGCCGGTCGAGCACGCTCAGCGTGAGGTTCGCCTCACGCTCCTCGAGCGTCTCCCCGATGCACACGATGGGTGTCAGCCTGGCGCCGAATGCCGCCACGAGCCGGCGATTGACCAGCTCGTCGGTGTCGCCAAACAGACGACGCCGCTCGGAATGCCCGATGATCACGTACTCGGCGCCGGCCTCGCGCACCATGTCGCCGCTGACCTCGCCGGTAAACGCCCCCTGACGCTCCCAGTGCAGGTTTTGCGCAGCGACGCCGACGTTCGTGTTTCGCGCGGCTTCCGCCACGGCATGCACCGCCGTGAACGGTGGCGCCACGACGATCTCGACATCGTCGATGTCCTTCACCATGCTGCGGAACTCTTTGACGAACACGACCGACTCGTGCACGGTCTTGTGCATCTTCCAATTCGCGGCGATGAAAGGGATGCGCATAGTCAGCTTCCAGCTCCCGGCTACTTGAGCGCTTCGACCCCGGGCAGTTTACGCCCGCCCAGGAACTCCAGCGACGCGCCACCGCCGGTTGAGATGTGGGTGATCCGGTCGGTCACGCCAGCCTTGGCGACGGCGGCGATCGAGTCGCCACCGCCGATCACCGTCGTGCCTTCGACCTTTGCGACGGCCCTGGCGACCTCCAGCGTGCCGTTCGCGAAGGCGTCGATCTCGAACACCCCCATCGGGCCATTCCAGATGACGGTCTTCGCGCCAGCGATGACGTCCCGGTAACTCTGCACTGTCCGGGGCCCGATGTCGAGCCCCATGCGGTCGCCGATGGCCGAGTCGCCGACCTCGAGCATTTCCGCCGGGGCGCCAGCCTCGAGTTTGGGGGCAACGACGTGGTCGGTGGGGAGCTCGAGCCGGAGGCGGCGTTCCGCCGCCCGGCGCTCGACGTCGCGGGCCGTGTCGAGAAGCTCGGGCTCCACGAGCGACTTGCCGACGGGCACGCCGCGCGCCTTGAAGAACGTATAGGCCATCGCACCGCCGATCAGCAGCGCGTCCACCCGCGGGATGAGGTTCTCGATCACCTCGAGCTTGTCGGAGACCTTCGCGCCGCCGAGAATTGCAACGAACGGCCGCTCGGGATGCTCGAGCACACGCCCCAGGTACTCGACTTCCTTTGCCATCAACAGGCCGGCCGCTGCCTCCTTGACGTGATGCACGATGCCCTCGGTCGACGCGTGCGCGCGATGCGCGGACCCGAACGCGTCATTCACATAGACGTCGGCGAGCGCCGCGAGCTGCTTCGCAAAGCCTGGATCGTTCTTCTCTTCCTCCGCATGGAATCGCAGGTTCTCGAGCAGGATGATGCCGCCCTTGCCGGCCTGTGCGATCGCCCGCTCCGCCGGCTCGCCGACACAGTCCTCGGCGAATTCCACCGGTCGTCCGAGGAGCTCCGACAGCCGGGTCGCCAGGGGCCGAAGCGAGTACTCCGGATTCGGCTTCCCCTTCGGTCGTCCGAGGTGCGACGCCAGAATCACGGTCGCGCCCTGGTCGAGCGCGTAACGGATCGTCGGAAGCGACGCGCGGATGCGCGTGTCGTCGGAAATCCTCCCGTCCTTGATTGGGACGTTGAAGTCGACCCGGATGAACGCCTTCTTCCCCGAGAGATTCAGGTCTTTGACGCTGCGAGCGGCCACGAATCAGAGTCCCTTCTTGACCATGAAGCGCAGCAGGTCCACGCAGCGGCTCGAGTAGCCCCACTCGTTGTCATACCACGAGAGAACCTTCACGAAGTCGCCGTCCATGACGCTGGTGTACGCCGCATCCAGGATGGAGGAGTGCGGGTTGCCGCGGAAGTCGATCGACACGAGCGGCTCGTCCATGTACTGAAGGATGTTCTTGAGCGGCCCGTTCGCCGCCGCCTTGAACGCGGCGTTGACCTCTTCGGCCGACGTCTTCTTGCTCAGAATCGCTGCCAGGTCCACGACCGACACGTTCGGCGTAGGCACGCGCATGGCGATCCCGTCAAGACGGCCTTTGAGCTGCGGCAGTACCTCGCCGACGGCCGACGCCGCCCCGGTCGTCGTCGGGATGATGGACAGCGCGGCCGCGCGCGCGCGGCGCAGGTCCTTGTGCGGGAGGTCCAGCAGCTGCTGGTCGTTCGTGTACGAGTGGACGGTCGTCATCCAGCCCTTGCTGATGCCGAACGACTCGTGCAGCACCTTCGCCACCGGCGCGAGGCAGTTCGTCGTGCAGGACGCATTCGAGATGATGTGATGGTTGGCCGCGTCGTACTTGTCCTCGTTCACGCCGAGGACGACCGTCAGGTCCGGGCTCTTGGCCGGAGCGGTGATCACGACCTTCTTTGCGCCCGCCGCCAGGTGCTTGGCCGCGGCGTCGCGGTTGGTGAAGAGGCCCGTGGACTCGAACACCACGTCGACGCCGAGCGATTTCCACGGCAGCTGCGCCGGGTCTTTCACCGAGAGCACCTGGAACTCGTCCCCGTCGACGGTAATCCGATCGGCGGCCGCCGAGATGTCCGCCTTCAGATTGCCCAGGATCGAGTCGTACTTGAGCAGGTGGGCGAGCGTTTCCGCGTTGGTCAGGTCGTTGACGGCGACAATGTCGATCGAGTCGTCGTCCATCGCCGCGCGCATGATGTTTCGGCCAATGCGGCCGAACCCGTTGATCCCTACTTTGACGGCCATTCTCAGGTCTCTCCCTTAACAAGCTATTGCCCGGGCGTCTTGCGAAGTGTGTAAACCGTCGATTCTAGTGAACCGATCGCACGACGGTCAATCGGGCGTGTTACATTTATGTAGTTCCCAGCATGTACGCGGCCTACAGCGTCCTCATCGTCGCGTTCTTCCTCGTCGTGTCTCCCTACCTGCTCTACCAGGCGATTCGATACCGGAAATACATCGTCAGCCTGCCCCAGCGGATGGGGTACCTCCCGGTGTCCTTCAACCTCGACGGCGACGAGTCCATCTGGATCCACGCGGTGTCGGTCGGCGAAGTCCTCACGGCGAGGGCGCTCCTGCCTCAGCTGCGCGAGCGTTACCCCAGGCTCCGCCTCTTCGTGTCGACGACGACGATGGCCGGACAGCAGGTGGCGAGGAGCAACCTGCCATATGTCGACGAGGTGTTCTACTTTCCCTTCGATCTCGGCTTCATCGTCAATCGGACGCTGCGACTCGTACGGCCGCGGCTGTTCGTGATGATGGAAACCGAGATCTGGCCCAACCTGCTGCGCGCGTGTCGTCGAGACGGCGTCAGGACGGCGCTCGTCAATGGCCGCATCTCGGCGCGCTCGTATCCGCGCTACCGATTCGCGCGGTTCTTCTTTCGCCGCGTGCTCGCGCACGTCGATCGCTTCTGCATGCAGAGCGAGGAGTCCGCACGCCGCATCATCGAGATGGGCGCGGCACGCGAGCGGGTTGTCGTCACGGGCTCGCTGAAGTTCGACTCGCTCGACTTTTCAGTTTCTCCCGACGCTCAGCCACGCGGCCCTTTTGGCCCGGCGTCTCCCAGCGTGCACGACGTGCACCAGCGGGGGAGGACACGCGTCCTGCGCTACTTCCGCATCAGCCCGGCGCGCCCGGTCGTGATCGCTGCCAGCACGCTCAAGGGCGAAGAGGAACACGTGCTCGAAGCCTTCCAGCGGATTCGCGCGACGATGACGAACACGCTGCTCATCATCGCGCCGCGCAAGCGAGAGCGATTCGACGACGTCGAACGCCTGGTCCGCCGTGCGGGCTGGAACGTGGCGCGCCGCACGGAGCTCCGCGTCGATTCCGAACCGCGCAACGATGTGGTCATCCTCGACACCATCGGCGAGCTGGCCCAGGTGTTTCACGTCGCGACCGTCGTCTTCGTCGGGGGCAGCCTCGTCGACGCTGGAGGCCACAATATCCTGGAACCTGCGGTGTTCGGGAAGCCAATCGTCTTTGGTCCGCACATGGACAACTTCGCGGAGATTGCGCGCATGTTTCTCGACAACGGGGCCGCCGTGCAGGTCCGTTCCGGACGCGAGCTGGAAGGCACGCTCCTCGAGCTCCTCGGCGATCCGGTGCGCCGCGCCAGCCTGGGCGCCGCCGCCAGAGCGCTCGTCGAAGCCAATCGCGGCGCGCGCGGCAAGAGCCTCGCGGTACTCGCCGAACTGTTGCCGCCGGACGCCGTTGGCAACGTCAGGCCTTTCCGGATTGTGCACTGAGCTCTTTGTGCAAGCAAACGGGCCGACGGCCTTTTCACGATGGACACGATGGCACGATGGGCACGAAGAATAGATTCCAAGGAATCTGATTCGCTCTGCCGGCTCGGCATCCGATTGCGGATTGGTCTGCTGTGACACAGGAACAGGAGACCAGGAGCTCAGGAGTTGTTTTTGGTTTTGAGAATTCATCTCTTGATCTCCTGATCTCCTGTGAAAAAGCACTGGAGGTCTGATCCTGTGCTGAGCTGCGTGAACATAATGAGGTGGCGGTGGGCAGATTGACGTGCTGAGCGCAATCTACGCCGCGATCGCGCGCCGGCGTCGCGAGTTCTACGCGGCGCGACCGGACTTGCGGCGGCGTTTGCGCCGCCCGGTAATCAGCGTCGGCAACCTCGCCGTCGGCGGGCGAGGCAAGACGCCGACGGTGGCGTGCCTGGCGCGTGAGCTGCTCGCGATGGGCGAGCGGCCGGCGATTCTGAGCCGCGGGTACGCGCGCCGTCAACAAGATGACGGCGTGGTCGTGGTGCGCGACGCGGAGGGCATCCGCGCCGACCTCGATCGGTCCGGCGATGAGCCGTTGATGCTGGCGCGGCAGCTGCCGGGCGTCTCGGTCCTCTCGTCGAGCGATCGCTTCCTGGCGGGCCGCCTGGCCGAACACCACCTTGGCGCGACGGTGCACGTCCTCGACGATGGGTTTCAGCACCTGCAACTCGACCGTGACATCGATCTGGTGATCGTCGCGGGCGACGATTTGGAGGCCGACGCGCGGACGCTGCCCGGCGGCCGTCTCCGCGAGCCACCCGACACGCTGCTCGCAGCCGACGCCGTCCTCGCTGCCGACGAGAAGGTGTTCTCGCTCGGCCCGAGGCCCCGCCACGCGCCGTTCGAGATCTTTCGCATGCGCCGAACCATGGGTCCTCTTCAGCCTGTCGAGCCCAGCGCACCAGTTCCCGCAGGTCCGTCGCTGGCGATGGCCGGCATTGCCCGGCCACAGGAGTTTTTCGAGGGACTGCGTGCGGCGGGGCACGACCTCGTCGCGACGAGCGTGTTTCGAGACCACCACCGGTACTCGCGGGGCGACCTGGATCGTATCGTCCGGGACGCGCGGGTTGCCGGGGCCGCCCGGGTTCTGACGACCGAGAAAGACTACGTGCGGCTGCTGCCGTTCCGGCCGTTTCCGATGCCGGTGAGGTGGGTGCCCCTTACAATGGAGCCGGATCCACTGCCAGAGTTCCGCCGTTGGCTGGCCGGCGCCCTCGCCGGCGCCCGCGACCTCTGGCCAGACCCCGTTGACTGAAAAGCCTCCGTCTGTCCGGCATCGGCTCGAGTATCTGGCGGTCATCAGCGTGGTGGCAGGTGTGCGCCTGCTCCCGATGGGGGTCGTCCTGGCCCTCGGCTCGCTCATCGGCCGCGCCTTTTACTTGTTCGACGGACCCCACCGGCGCCGGGCGATGCGCAACCTCCAGGCGGCCTTTCCCCTGCGCAGCCGGGCGGAGTGCCGGGCGATCGCGCGCGGCATGTTCTCGCATTTCGGGCGCCTGCTCACCGTGTTCCTGAAGTTCAGCACGATGTCGCCGCAGGCGATGCTCGCGCGCGTCTCGTTCGAGGGCGATGAGCGCGTGCGCGCCGCACATGCGCACGGAAAAGGCGCGCTCCTCTTCACCGGGCACTTCGGCTTCTGGGAGATCAACGCGCTCGTGCACGCCGTCGCGCTCCATCCGATGTCCGTGCTCGCGCGTCCCCTCGACAACCCGTTGCTCCATCAACTGCTCGAGTCGACGCGGATGAAGACGGGCAACTCCGTGATCTACCGGCGCGGGGCGATTCGGCGCGTGCTGCGCGCACTCGAGTCGAACGAGGCGGTGGCCGTGCTCATCGATCAGCACATCCACACCGCCGACGCCGTCTACGTCGATTTCTTCAACAGACCCGCCGCCACCACGTCCGCGCTGGCGGCGCTCGCGCTCCGCACCGGCGCGCCCGTCGTCCCGGTGTTCGCGCTGCCGCTTCCCGGCGGCCGGTTCCGTATGGTGTACGAGCACGCCGTCGATCCGCCGTCGGCCGAGGACCCCGACGCGATCCGCGAGTTCACGCAACGCTGCACGGACGTCCTCGAGATGTATGTCCGGCGCTATCCGGATCTGTGGCTGTGGATGCACCGCCGATGGCGCGATCTGGAGGCGAAGGACGACGGGATTGGCGGGATGTTCCCGGCCGCGTCGAGCGAGGAAGGGAATGGCTGACGCCGTGAACCGCCTCGTCATCCGTGCCCCGAACTGGCTCGGGGACGCAGTGATGGCGCTGCCGGCGATGGAGGCGGTGCGCGCGGCGTTCGGCGGGGCGCATCTCGCGGTGGCCGCAATGCCGTCCATCGCGCCGCTCTTCGAAGAAGAGACCAGCGCCGGACAGGACAGCGTGATCGCGCTCTCCAGTCCGACGGCCGAGGTCCGGGCGCTGAAGGCGGGCGGGTTCGACGCGATCGTGCTCCTGCCGAACTCGTTTCGGTCGGCGTGGTCGGCCCGCCGGGCGTCGATTCCCGAAAGATGGGGTTACTCGGCCGGAGCTCGGCGATGGCTGCTGACGCGCGCGATCTCCCGGGCGCGCGGGCGTGTACACCAGTCCACCTACTTTCTCGATCTCGTGAAGGGCCTCGGAATCGCGGAGGGCGATTTGACGCCGCGCGTGGTCGTCCGGCCCGCGACGCTCGCGCGCGCCGACGCGCTGCTCGCCGCTCACGGCGTCGCCCCGGGCGTCCGCTGCGTCGGGTTTGCGCCCGGCGCCGCATACGGTTACGCAAAGCGCTGGCCGCCCCGAATGGTCGCCGACACGATCGTCCGCCTCTCGCGCGAGTCGAGCGCCGTGTGCGTCATGTTCGGTGCCGGCGGGGACCGCGATTCCGGGCGTGAGATAGAATCGTCGCTGCCGCCCGATGTTCGCGCGGTGAATCTGATCGGGCGAACCGACCTGCGCCTGCTCGCAGGCGTCATTGCCAGGTGCTCGGCGTTTGTGTCGAACGATTCCGGGGCGATGCACCTGGCGGCCGCGCTCGGTCTTCCGGTCGTCGCGATCTTCGGACCGACGGATGAGCGCGTGACGTCGCCGCTTGGTGCCCGCCTCTCTGCGCCTGGTCGGCCTGGGGAGCTCGTGACGCCGGACGTGCTGACCCATCCCGTGTTCTGTCGGCCCTGTATGCTGCGCGACTGCCCAATCGATCATCGCTGCATGAAGGGCGTCACAGTCGACACGGTGGTCTCCGCGGTGATCCGGCGGCTCGAGACAGCGCGGCGTTCGGAATCGGCAAGGGAAGAGGTCATGAAATGAGGCGGGCTGTGTTCCTGGATCGCGACGGCACCCTTATCGAAGAGGTGGGCTATCTCGATCGGATCGACCGCGTCCGCTTCTTTCCCTACAGCGTGGACGCGGTCCGGCTCCTCAACCGCGCGGGCTTCGTGGTGATCGTGGCGACGAACCAGGCGGGCATCGCTCGCGGGTTCTTCGACGAGGCGTTCGTCGAGGCCACGCACCGGTCGCTCGCGGATACGCTCGCGGCCGGCGGCGCGCGTGTCGACGGATTCTACTTCTGTCCGCATCATCCCGAAGCCACGGTCGCGTCCTACCGGCAGGCGTGCGAGTGCCGGAAGCCCCAGCCAGGGTTGCTGCGGCGTGCTGCCGCCGACCATCAGCTCGACCTGCGGCGATCGTTTGTCGTTGGCGACCGCGCGCACGACATCGCGGCCGGGACCACGGTCGGCGCGCCGAGCGTGCTCGTCCGGACAGGTTACGGCGACCACGTCGAACGCTCGGGACGTTCTTTCCATGGCGCCGCGGCGGTCGCCGACAACCTCATGGGCGCCGCCTCCTGGATTCTGCGACAACCGTGACCCGACGCCGCCCTCTGCGCACACGCGCCGACGCCAGTGAGGTCGTCGACCCCGGCCGTCTCCTGACCCTGGTCGACGGGTTCGCCCAGACACGCGTCGTCGTCTTCGGCGATCTCATCGTCGACGAGTTCATCTATGGCGAGCTCTCGCGCGTGTCGCGGGAGGCGCCGGTCCTGATCCTCGACTACGACTCGACCGAGATCGTTCCGGGCGGAGCGGGGAACGCCGCAAGCAATGTGGCCACGCTCGGCGGCTCTCCGACGGCGGTGGGCGTCGCCGGCCGCGACGAGACCGGCCGGCGGCTGCTGGACGTCATGCGCCGTCACGTGGATGTGCGGCCGGTGGGCCGGCCCGCCGGCTACCGGACGCCGACCAAGACACGCATCCTCGCCGGGGGCGTGCACTCCGCCAAGCAGCAGGTCGTGCGCATCGATCGCGGCACGCGACCGTCGTTCTCGGACGCGGAGCGGCGAGCGATCGAATCACGGCTCGTGCAGGCCTGCGCGCGTGCCGACGCGCTTCTCGTGTCCGACTACGGCACCGGCATGGTCACGCCGGCTGCCGTCGCGCACGCGCGCCGCAGGCTCGGCCGGCGGCCGGGCACGCGTCCGCCGGTGCTCGTCGACTCGCGCTACGCGCTCGTCGGCTTCCGCGGCATGAGCGCCTGCACGCCGAACGAATCCGAGGTCGAGCATCTGCTGGGGATCCGGATCGGCGAGAACGTCAAGGTCCTGGAGAAGGCGGGACGCGAGCTCCTGGCGCGCACACGGAGCCACGCGGTCCTCATCACGCGCGGCAGCCGCGGGATGGCGCTCTTCGAGCGCGATCGGCCGACGGTCCACATCCCGATCTTCGGGTCGGATCAGATCGCCGACGTCACCGGGGCCGGGGATACCGTGATCGCCACCATGACGCTCGCGCTGGCCGCGGGCGCGACCTGCCTGGAGGCCGCGCGCCTGGCCAACTACGCCGGCGGTCTGGTCGTCATGAAGCGGGGGACTGCGACGGTGTCCGCCGACGAGCTCCGGCAGGCGATATTGTCGGACACGTAGACAGGAGACAGCACGTGCTCCAAGAAGGCTGTCGCCTGTAGCCACCGGCGCGAGCGAAGCGAGCGCTGGCAGGCGGCGGGGGTGGGGCCCGCCGCAAACTAAGAAAAGCCGGGGCCCCGCGAGCATTAAGTAATGCTGACAGGAGACAGGATCGATTGATCGTCACGCGCGAACAACTGATGGAGCTCGTGCAGGCCGACCGGCGCGCCGGACGTAGCATCGCCTTCGCCAACGGCTGCTTCGACCTCCTGCATGTGGGCCACATCAGGTACCTGCAGGCGTCGGCCGCTGAAGGCGATCGCCTGATTGTGGCGGTCAACGACGATGAGGCGGCGGCCAGGAAGGGACCGGGCCGGCCGATCCTGCCGGCGACGGATCGGGCGGCGCTCGTGGCGGCAGTCCGCGGCGTCGACTACGTCGTGATTTTTCCGGAACCGACCGTGACGCCGCTGCTGACGCTGCTGAAGCCCGACGTCCACTGCAAGGGCACCGACTACACGATCGACACCGTACCCGAACGCGACACCGTGCGCGCCTATGGGGGCCGCATCGCGATCGTCGGCGATCCGAAGGACCATTCGACGCGCGACCTGCTGGCCCGGATACTCGCGCACCGTGAGTGATGATTCCCTTGACCACCAAGACCTCTTTTTGAAGGCATTCATCGTGTGCTTCGTGTCATCGTGTTCTTCCGCCGACGCAACGCTATGGCGGACTCGCCGAAGCCTTCGGCGGAGGCGGTCGTGCCTGGGCCGTCGGCCCGTTCAGAACGTCAACACGGGTGACCACGGGCTCAAGTGATGAACCTCCTCATCGTGCGCCTGGGCGCGCTCGGCGACATCGTCCACGCCATTCCCGCCGCCGCGGCGCTGCGCGCCGCGCTGCCCGGCGCGCGCATCGACTGGCTGGTCGAGGCGAAGCACCGGGCGATCATCGATCTGGTCACTGCCGTCGATCGCGTCGTGCCGCTCGAGCGGCCAACGATCCGCGGATGGGCGGACGTCGTCCGGCGCGCCCGCCAGGTCCGGTACGACGTGGCGTTCGACTTTCAAGGCTTGATGAAGTCGGCGGTGCTCGCCCGGGCGTCCGGCGCGGCGCGTGTGGCCGGGTTTTCGATCTGGCACTTGCGCGAGAAGACCGCCCGGCCCTTCTACTCGGAGACCGCCGCCGCCGCCGAGGACGATGGCGGACACGTCATCCAGAAGAATCTGCATCTCCTGCGCGTGGTGGGAATCGAGGCGTCACCGGTAGAGTTTCCGATCGCCGATGTGAGCTCCCGTGCGCTCGACGAGGTCCGCGACCAGGTCGGCCCCGACGCCTTCGCGCTCATCAACCCTGGCGCGGCGTGGCCCAACAAGCGATGGCCGCCGTCGCGCTTCGGAGAAGTCGCGGCGTTTCTTCGCGACGTGCGGGGCGTGCCATCGGTCGTGTTGTGGGGCCCTGGCGAGCAGGAGCTCGCGCAGTCGGTCGTTGCGGCGTCGAACGGCGCGGCCCGATCCGCGCCGCGGACCGAGATTTGCGATCTGGTGGCGCTCTGCCGGCACGCAGCGTTGATCGTGTCGGGCGATACGGGACCGCTGCACATCGCGGCCGCCGTCGGCACACCGGCCGTCGCGCTCTTTGGTCCGACCAATCCCCGGAGGAACGGGCCGTGGGCGCCAGCCGATGTGACGGTGTCGCGCTTCGACGGGTGTGGGTGTCACTACGAGCGGACGTGTCACGAGGCCGCGTGGTGTCTCGAGAGCATCAGCGTCGCTGAAGTCACGGCCGCGATTCAGCAGCGGCTCGGTCGCGGCATGTCGGATCGGAAGTGACGCGATGTCCGAGCTCGTGCGCCGGCTGGCGCGATATCGCGTTCGACTCGGGTTCGCCGCCGCCGTTGGCGCGATCTGGCTGGCGCGTCCGACGGCGAGGAGTCTCGCCGCGGGCGCCGCGCTCGCGGCGGTCGGGGAGGGGCTGCGAATTTGGGCCGCGGGCCATCTCGAGAAGGGACGTGAGGTCACCGCGTCGGGTCCGTATCGCCTGAGTCGCCACCCGCTCTATGTTGGCTCGGCCTTCATCGCGCTGGGGTTTGTCGTCGCATCCGCCAGCGCGGCGGCAACGGTACTGGTTCTCGGGTACCTGACACTGACGTATGGCGCTGCCATTCGAAGCGAGGAGACGCACCTGACGGAGAAGTTCGGCGCGGCGTATCCCGAGTACAGAGAGGGCCGCTCGACCGGAGCCGATCGTGGCTTCAGCGTGCAGCTGGTCATCAGGAACCGCGAGTACCGCGCAGTGGCTGGACTGCTCCTGGTGCTTGCGCTGCTCGCGTGGAAGGCTCTATAATCGGATGTTTGGGTGAGCAGTTGGCGTGCACGGCAAGGGCCTGGCCCGGCGAAGCGCGCAGCTCGAAAGGCTTGCCGCGCTTGAAGCGCGCAGCGCGAATGGGGCTTGCCGCGCCGTAGCGCGTAGCGCGAATGGAGCTTGCCGCGCCGTAGCGCGTAGCGCGAAGGCGGGCGGTTAGCTCAGTGGTAGAGCACCGGCTTTACACGCCGGCTGTCACAGGTTCGAATCCTGTACCGCCCACCACAGGTGATACTAGCATTGCAGGCGTAAGGTCTAATTGGGGTCGTAGTTCAGTTGGTTAGAACGCCGGCCTGTCACGCCGGAGGCCGCGGGTTCGAGTCCCGTCGACCCCGCCAACATCCACAAGCAAAGTGACACGTCGGGAGGCCACCGCAAGATGTTGTGGTCTCTCGTTCCGTCTCTCTCCTTCGCAGCCCATCAGAACCCGTCGTTCTTGGCTTGCCACCGGGCTTGCCACCCCTGAATCTTGCCACCGAGCTTGCCACCCGGCGCTCTCGATGGTGTCCCGACTGACGCGGTTCCCACCAATGCACGTGGCATGGCGTGAGCCCAGGTCTTGAGTGCGCTTGATTGTGGTCAGGGGGGATTGCAGGGCAGGGGAGTGCGGTTGCTGCAGGCACACGTATCGACGGTGCGTGTCTGAGCGGTATTTCAGGCAACCCGCGAGCTTTGGTCTGTTGAAACTGACGGCCTCGCGGTCAACCGCTTCGAACCTCCGTGCGCGGGTGAGTCTCTCTTGAGGCTTGAGTTTCAGCCGCCTTGTAAGGCTCGCAAGATCATCAGGACGCCAGCTGTGGCGAAGCGCCAGGGCGACTGCGACGGCCTGCGGGTATGGCGAGGACACGCTTAAGAGGTTCTTAAATGAGGGTCTGACGAATAGTTCGGTCACCGGAGATATGGTCCGGGACGTTCGTGATCGGCAAAATGAATAGGCGACCCACCTCCCCTTGGAGGGGAGTTCGCATGAGTCATCATGGTCCGTCGTGACCGAAGAGATGTTTGGTGAACAACACCGTCATCGATGCTGTGAAAGATTTCGAGCGTTGAGGGTGGACAACCAGCAAAGCGCTCACCGGCGATCGTGGCACGGCCGCCTCCGCCAGCTCTGAGCTCTTGAGAGCTGGCTCCGGCGGCCTGAACGGAGAAGGTGTCTCCTGACCGTGCCGACGTCGTTAGAGATATCTCCAAACGGGCGCGCGCCTTCCCGGCGGCGCCGGCAGCTGAGTGACGCTGTGCACTGCGGTCGGACTGAGGTGCGTGTACCGCTGGGTCGTTGCCTGGCCCACGTAATCGCCAGGGGCTGACCTGGTGGGCCGAGAGACGGTCAGACCGGACGCGCGAGATCATTTGACTCGGCGGGATGGATGGCCAGATAGGCGCCGACGGCTTCCTCGATGGTGGCAAAGAAATACTTCTCACCAAAGCGGTCGAACAGTCCGAACCGCTTCAGCTTGTCCTTGACCGGTCCCTTCATCTCGGCGAAGCACATCTCGATGCCTGCAGCGTGAAGGGTCTCGTCGAGCTCACACAGAGCGTCGGCGGCGGTGACATCGACACTCGTAACGGGCTCCGCCGTGACAACGACCCAGCGGACCGGCGTGGGCGAGCTCGCGACGGCGTCGAGGACTCGCTCGTGAAAGAGCTCGGCGTTGGCGAAGAACAGGGGGGCATCCCAGCGGAACAGCACCAGGCGCGGAATCAGCTGTGCCCCGGGATGTCGCGTCACGTCGTGGTAGCCCTGCACGTGGGGGACGCGGCCGAGCACGGCCGAATGCGGGCGCCAGCCGTCCCAGAGGAACTCGATCACGGCGATCGCTATCGCGAGGGCGATGCCCGGAATGGCGCCGAACACGGCGACACCCCCGAAGCAGACCATCGACAGCCAGAACTCCCAGCGCTGGATGCGATAGATGCGTCGGAGGTCCGAGATTTCGAACAGCCCGATCGCGGACGCGATGACAATGGCCGCGAGCGCCGTGTTCGGCAGATCCGCGAGCAGCGCCGGCGCCAGCACCAGCAACAGAGCAATCGCGAGAGCGCCTACGACGCCTGTCAGCTGCGTCCTGGCGCCTGCCGCCTCTGCCACCGGGGTGCGCGACGAACTGCTGCTAATCGGAAAGCCCTGAAAGAAACCGGCTGCGATGTTCGCAACGCCAAGGCCCACCATTTCCTGGTTCGGGTCGACTGGCGTGCGCAGGCGCGCCGCATAGGTCCGTGAGAGCACACTCGTGTCGGCGAACGCGACGAGCGCGACCGCGACCCCGCCGGTAACGATCGGAACCAGGCTGTCGACAGGCACCAGCGGCAGCCGCGGAGCGGGCAGTCCCTGCGGCAACGGACCGAGGACGGATATCCCCGTGCGGGCTGCCAGGTCGAACACCGCGACCACGGCGGTGGCCGCCGCAACCGCGACCAGCATGCCGGGTACGCGCGGCCGCCGCTTCAGCCAGAGAATCAGCGCGAGGGCGCTTCCGCCGACCGCGAGGGCGGCGAGGTTCGTGCGGCCGCCGCTCACACCCTCGACTATGCCCCACGCCTGGCGCAGCGGCCCGTCCGCCTTGACGGAAAACCCGAACAGCTTCGGGATCTGGCTCAGGATCACCATGAGGGCGATGCCGTTCATGTAGCCGTAGCGGATCGGCTTCGACAGCAACTCGGTCACGAAGCCGAGCCGCGCGAGTCCTGCGGACACGCAGACCAGGCCTGAGACGATCGCCATCATTCCACCGGGCGTGACCGCACGCTGTGGATCGCCCGCCGTTAGGGGCAGGACGACGGCCAGGATCACGGCCGCGAGCGCCGAATCGGGCCCGAGTACCAAAATGCGGCTGGGACCGAACAGCGCATACGCGAGCAACGGCACTATGGTCGCGTACAGCCCGTTGATGCCCGGCAGCCCGGAGGCCTCCGCATACGCGATGCCGACCGGCACGAGCATCGTCGTCATGACGAGTCCGGCCACGATGTCGTGTCGGAGCCAGGACGCCTCGTACGAGCGGAGAATGTTGAGGGCGGGCACCCAACGCATCCAACCGCCTTGGCTGGCCTGCGATCCTGGGCGAGCGATGCGGCCAGGCTCGGCTTGGGTCATCAGAACGTCCAAAAGAACGTGAGTCGCAGGATGGAGTCCTGACGTCTTCCCGGGAAATTGACGGGGTCGGGGTCTTTGCGGTATCTCACGAGCTCCAGGTTCGGGCTCAGGCGAACGGAGGGATGCAGGTACCATTCAGCGCCGACGATCCACATCGTGAACCGCGATTGACTGCTCAACAGCCAGTAATCGATGTCCTCCGCGCCTGGCAGTCCCGTCTCGACACCGCCGAGATCGCCTCCGACCGTGTCGACGCGAAAGAACAGGTCAGCCCGGTTCGGGCGCTCCCAGACCGCGAACCCCGACCAGACGGAGATCTCCTGATTCGGCACGCCGTCCTGGCCCGGCGTGCGATTCTGCCACAAGTACTGCGCACCCACTCTTGCCGCGGCATTGCGAACCCCCGCGATACCCTGAGCCGTGTGACGATGCTCACCTGCGGCCCGCGTACTGAAACCATAGAAACCCTCGAGCACGATTCCGGGATTCCGCTCGTAGCGGCTTTCGAAGCGCAGGATCTTGCCCTCCCGTGTTTCGGAGCCGTTGCCTGATTCGTTGCCGAACTGCGCGGCATAGCTGTGGCCTTCGATCGGCGACCGGCCGCTGAACGCGAATCCGAAGTCGCGCGATGAGTCGAGGCGATAGAGGTCGGCTGGCGTCTTCTCGATGTGCCGCAGGCCCCAGAACTCCTCCAGCCAGTTGAAGGTCAGCGTCGGCTGAATGCCGAGTGTCAACTGCTGCTGGTGCGTGTAGGTCCATTTCAAATAGGCGTCTTTCACGTAGGGCACGATTTCCCCGCCCGTGAAATCACCGTTGCTGTTCGCCTCGAGGCGAAACCGCGTACTGAGCCGCTCGCTAAACGCGAAGTCGTAGGTGAAGTAGAGACGCCGGAACCATAACCCTTGGAGTTCCCGAACAGGCGTCGGGTCGCTGCTGCTGACTTGATCGCGATGCGACTGGTTGAACCAGTAATAGTCGCCAAACATCAGCCCGCTGATCTTGCTGGAGGGGAACTTCGGCTCGGCGGGTTTTTCGGATTTCGGGAAGAGCTCGCCTGGAAGACCGTGCTTGTAGTTGTACAGGTTGATCGCTTCCTCGCTGTCGAACACCACTGTTTCGCCATTCGGACCGTACCTTGGGCGCTCGATGGCGGAACCAATCGCGGCGCCGCCGCCATTCACGAATGCGTCGTATGTCGCCGACACGGCGAAGACGTAGATTCGGCCGTCGTTTGTCACTTCCGTGTAGAAGAACGTCTGCGCGACGGCGCTCGTTGATGAGAGCGAGGCCCCCAGCAGCGCGGCAGCGCACCACAACAGGGCGTGCGTCGGATTCAAGGTCATCGACGGCGATGTCGAAGGTGCCTAATGCAATTGCTGAGCCAGCCAAATCCGCACCGGAATGGCGGTAGAGGGCCCGGAATCCTTTGCTGATTCCGGAGCGACTCCGGCATCCCGGAGACCCAGAATGTCGGCGAGCCGCCGTTCATGACATGGCAGAATCGGCGGGGTTGCCACTCCGAGTCAATGCGGCAGAGGTCAGCGCGACCTGCTGCCGCAGCGGCCAGCGCCTGCGATCGCGTTCGGCATTCGGATGATCGGAGAGCAGGATCAGGAGCGGGCGCATTGGTTGATGGACGCACTCTGCCACTCTCGATGCGCGCGATGTAATCGCAGCGATGCTGTCATGGTCACGTAGCCCGCCGAAGGGCGTGGACTTGATTCAAGAAGTCGGCGACGCGGTTCCAACTCGCGAAAGTTAGGCTCACCACTTTTCCTAACGAATCTGCGACTTCTTGAGCGTCTAGCGGAACACCATTCTCCTCCTGACAGCCAATCTGACAGCCAATCGCATCGTCCATGCGCTTCGCCGCCTCCGCCTGGAGGCCGCGGAGAACATGTGAGTACGTGTCGAGTGTTAGGCTCACTTGAGAGTGTCCCAGCGGCTCCATCACAACTGGCGGGTGAACGCCCTGCGTCAACAGCAGTAGTAGCTGTCGTGTGTCTCAGGTCGTGCAGCCGCAGGTCAGGCAGTTCGGCAGCTCGCAATACGTCCTTGAAGGTGCGTCTGACGTTACGTTCGTCCAACGCCGTGCCGATGCTGGACGTGAACACGAGTCCGGTCTCGGTCCACTTTGAACCTGCAAGTCGTCGCTCTGAAGTCTGCTCGTCACGGTGGCCCTTCAGTGCCCTACCTGCACATGTCCATGACACAGTCGAGAAGTGGCATTGGAGGGGAACACCGGATAACCTATGCGCAGCTCGGCGCGCCGCTTCGGTCGATTCCGGTGCCGTGGGTTCACGTGATCACGAAAGCGTGGGAGTGATCGCGACGGGTGGAATGCGGAGACCAATCCCAATCGCCAGAACGAAGGTCCGAGAGAGCCCTGTGCCAGCCGATGTCAGCGATCTGCTCGTCCGGTGGAGCGCGGGCGACGAGGCCGCCCTGGAACCGGTGATCGCCGCCGTTTACGGCGAGTTGCGCCGCCGGGCCCGTTCGACGCTGCGCCGGCAAGGCACCAATTCCGTCTTGCAGCCGACCGAGCTCGTGCACGAAGTATGGCTCCAGATGGCTCGACACACGCAGCTCTCTGTTGGCAGCCGCGGCAAATTCTTCGCCCTCGCCGCCAAGATCATGCGGGACATTCTCGTCGACCAGCTGCGTCGGCAGCACGCAGCGACGCGACGTGGAAGCCAGGTCCGGATCGCGCTCGACGATGCCAGCCCGTCTGAACGTCCTCGGCACGTTGACTTCCTGATTCTGGACGATGCGATCTCTCGCCTCGGCGCGATCAAGTCGCGATATGCCCAGATCGCCGAGCTGCGGTTCCTGGCGGGGTTCACCATCGAGGAAACGGCGGAAGCCCTGAACGTCTCGCACGCCACCATCGAACGCGAGTGGGAGTTCGCGCGCGCCTGGCTGCGCCGAGAGCTCGGCAGCGGAGATGGTGCCGGAAGCCGTGAAGGAGGATCGGCGTGACGCGGGAGGGCTGGGCGGAAGTAGAGCGGCTTCTCCATGAGGCCAAGCAACTCGCGCCCACGGATCGGGAGGCTTTCGTCGCGAACATTCAACCTGCAGAGGTGCGCGCGGAAGTCGCGTCGCTGCTCGCCGTCGCCGTTTTTGGAACAACCGCGATGCACGCCATGGTCGGCGAAGCTGCCGCGGCTGTGCTGGACGAGCTGTTGGTGAAAGGCACTCTTGGTCATTTCGAGGTCATCCGCTCGCTGGGCCATGGAGCCATGGGCGAGGTGTATCTCGCGCAGGATGTGAGGCTCGGCCGCCTTGTTGCACTCAAGGTGCTACCAACAGCGTTTCAAGGCGATACCGAACGCGTCCGTCGTTTCCAGCGGGAGGCGCGTGCCGCGGCCGCGCTGAATCACCCCAATATCGTGACTGTGCACGAAGTGGGCGAGTGGCAGGGCCGGTCGTTTATCGCGACCGAGTTCGTCGAGGGAGAGACCTTGGCGGAAAGGGTGCGCCGAGGTCCGTTCCCGGTGATGGACGCGGCGCGGGTCGGAGGGCTCATCGCCGACGCGCTGGCCGCAGCGCACGAGGCTGGAGTCATCCACCGCGATCTCAAGCCAGCGAATGTCATGCTGCGGCCGGATGGCGGTGTGAAGGTGCTGGACTTCGGGTTGGCTCGTCTCGTACGGCCACTCTCGGATTCTGGCCCTGCAGACGCGACCGAGACACAGACGGTCGTAGGCACAATCCTCGGAACGATCAGTTACATGTCTCCTGAGCAGGCTCGCGGTGAGGCCGCGGATGCACGGAGCGATCTCTGGAGCCTTGGCGTCGTCCTCTACGAGATGCTCGCGGCCCGGCGACCGTTTGACGGGGGCAGCCAGCCGGAGATCCTCAGTGGGATCCTAGCGCGCGACCCCGTGCCGCTGCGCTCTCTTAACCGAGGCGTACCGTCTGGGCTCGAACGCCTCATCAGCCGCCTTCTCGCGAAGAATCGCGAGCAACGCCCCCCGTCCTCCGCTGGGGTCGCGCGGGAGCTGAAGCGGTTCTCGTCGGTCGCGTTCAACCCGATAGCACGGACGCGGCGGCGACGTCTGACTGCCGCGGCCGTCCTCGTCCTGCTCGCCTTGGTGGGCGCGGCAGGATGGTCTCTCTCTCTTTGGTCGAAACGGCAATGGGCGCGGCACGAGGCCATTCCGTTGGCGCGCACGCTGACCGACCAGGGCGATTACGCGGGCGCCTATCGGTTGGCCCTCGAGGCGACCCGCTACATACCGGAGGAGCCCTCCCTCCTGTCTTTGTGGCCGGATGTCTCGCAGCTCGTCTCCGTGCGCTCGGAGCCCTCCGGCGCTGACGTCACCTGGAAGCCGTACGGACAACCGAGCGCGCCATGGCAGCCGTTGGGGCAAACGCCGCTGCGCGACGCGCGCCTTCCGGCGGGCCCCCTTCGCATTCAGGTGACGTCAGCGGGATACGACCCAGTCCAAACGGCCGTCGATCGAGTGACGTCGATGGGCGAGCTGGCACGCTCCGACCTCGAGGTCGCGCTCGAGCGGGCGGGCGCTGCCACCCGGATGGTGCGTCTGAAGGAGCAAACCGCGAACGCGACCGCGTTTGGTCGGCGGAGAGCCATGCCGGCATTCGAAGTCGATCGGTTCGAGGTGACCAACCGCGAATTCAAGGAGTTCATCAATCGTGGCGGCTACCAGAGCCGGCAATACTGGAACGTTCCGTTTGTCGATCAAGGTCGCACGCTTTCCTGGGAACAGGCGATCGCGCGGTTCGTGGATCCCACGGGCCGACCGGGACCCTCCACATGGGAAGCGGGTACGTATTCGCCCGGGCAGGACGACTATCCGGTGTCCGGCGTAAGCTGGTACGAAGCGGTGGCATACGCTGAATTCGCGGGAAAGAGTCTGCCGACGGTGGCGCATTGGCTCCGTGCCTCCAACCTCGATGTCGTCGCCACCGACTACCGGTTCCTGATTCCCTTGAGCAATCTCCAAAACAGCCATGCCCTGCCGGTCGGTGCATCGAGCGCGGTCAACTCCTGGGGTCTGTATGATGTGGCGGGTAATGTGCGCGAGTGGTGCTGGAACGAGTCTGGCGGCCGGCGCGCCATTTTAGGGGGGTCGTGGGCCGATCAGGCTCGCGACGCACGCGCCGTCGACAATGCGGGGGCCTTCGACCGGTCGGCGATCAATGGATTCCGACTGGCTCGATATGCAGATGCGAGGCGGGCCCTCGAGGATTTCGGCGGTTCGGTCTCTCCGGCGACTCGGCCCGACTACACCAAGGTCAAGCCCGTCTCCAACGAGGTCTTCGAGGTCTACAAGGTGCTGTACGCCTACGACAAGAAGCCGCTCGATCCCGTTGTGGAGTCGGTGGACGAGAGCTCGGAGCTGTGGCGTCGCGAGAAGATCCGGTTCCAGGCCCCGTACGGAAACGAGCAGGAGATCGTGTACTTGTTCCTGCCCAAGGACGGTAAGCCGCCCTATCAGTGCATCGTGTACATGGGGGACGGCGCCACGCTCCGTCCTGGCTCAGGCGACACCATCCAGCCGGACCACGCCGTCCTGCGTTCCGGCCGGGCCATGATCTATCCGATCTACAAGGCCACGCTGGATCGGTACGTCCAGACGGCTGGAGATCCGGTTGCGCGACGAGATCTGGCGATCGCCTGGCGCAAGGATCTGAGCAGTGCCATCGACTATCTCCAGACTCGTCCGGACATCGACGCAGCCAAACTGGCGTACATGGGACACAGCATGGGCACGCGATTCTCGCCGACGATTCTGGCCACAGAAAGCCGACTCCAAGCTGCCGTGCTCCTCGCAGGCGGACTGGAAGCGCCTGGGGCACTGCCGGAGGCCGATCCGGTGAACTTCCTGCCGCGCGTCAGGCTCCCCGTGCTGCTGGTCGCTGGTCTGTACGATCCCGCCTATCCGGTTGAGTCTGCCCAGAAACCGATGATCGCCCTGCTCGGTACTCCACCGAAAGACAAGCGGCACGTCATCCTCCCTGTCGGCCATGCCATCCTGGTTCCGGAAGTGCGCGCGACCGTGGTGCGAGAAGTCCTGGACTGGCTCGATCGGTACTTGGGGCGGCCTTGACCGGCGTTCGCACGCGCCTTCCGCGGGTGACGGGGATCCCAGGTGCGGTATCGCCGTCGTGAGGTCCTGGAGGATCCTTACGCCGCCCGTCGCAGTCCTTCGACCTGCCTCAGCCAGCCGTCCAGCTGGTTCCAACTGGCGAAGGTTTGGCTCACCAGCTCTAACGTGCTGATTCCAGACGACCAGAACCTCGATCCCAAATAAGACCAATCGAACCGCGCAACGGCTGCGCGCAGCGCCGCAGGGTTGGGCGACGAATGGCGCTGCGCCCGCCACTTGACGACTATCTCAGGAGTGATCCTCAAGCGCAGCGATCATCTAGGGGAGCTCGAGAAGGCAAGACGCCGACGTAATCAGTCCGGCCCGCCGGGAGCCAAGCGCGTTTTGCCAGCGTCGTTTGCCTTATTCGCAGCGAAGCGCGGCCATGGGATCGATACCCGACGCACGGCGGGACGGCAGCCAGGCCGCGATCAAGGCGCTGATGATGAGCCCGAGGGCGGCCAACAGGATTGTCGGCGCATCATGCGGTGTCACGCCGAACAGCATGCTTTGCACCAGTCGCGTCGTCGCCACGACGACGCCAAGACCGACCGCCAGACCCACCACCACAGGCACGAGCGACTCGCGGAGCACCATGGAGACGACCTCGCGTCGATCTGCGCCGAGCGCCATGCGAAGGCCGATCTCGGGGGTGCGGCGTGCAACTGTGTGGGCCAGCGTGCCATAGATGCCGAGGCAGGCCAGCAAGAGCGCGAGCAGGGCGAATCCCGAAGCCACTGTAGGCGAAGAGGCGCTCCTGCCGTACCGCCAGATCAAGCTGTGCTTCCTGAGTCCGAATCTCGAGCAACGGCACGTTGGGATCGATCTCGGCGATCGCCCGGCGAATCGGGGTGGCGATGATGAGTGGATCTCCCCCGACTCGTACCGCGAATGTCATCAGATCCTGACCATACTGGAGGTACGGGAGATACAGCGTTGGCGGTGCGGATTCGCGAAACGTGGCGACCTTCGTGAAATCGTCGAATGATCCGGCGGCGCCTCGGGCAGCACCAAGCCGAGAAATTCACGGATGGCGAAGGAATCTGCCGCACGCCATGCGATGGCGCGCTCGGCGTCCAAGCCCTCGAAGTAGCCGATCAGCAGCAGTCGAAAGTAGCGGCCCGGCGGCAGACCAGGTCGACCGACCTCGTCGGCATAGAATCGCTGACAGAGCGACTCGACGTAGTTGTCGAACCCGGCTTTGTCCAGAATCTGATTCAGTCGCGCATAAAATGGGTGCGCGGCGGTGCGTGGCAGATCTTGCGTCGCGACCCACATCGACGTCTGCTTCGGACGACGCTGTCGTTTGCCCATCGCCATGCGCGACAGTGTAGTACGCTGGATCGATCGTGTCGATCCTAATTCAACGTTTCACCAAGGGCTTTGCTCGAGGAGCGATACGATTCTCCGATGACAATCGTGCTCACCGAAGAACCGATGGCAGCCCTCCCTGAGTACGCACGCGTTCCGATCATCTTCACAGTCGATCGCGTATTGGACGTGACGAGTCGCGACGATGGTCGGGGTGGGTTCGCATTGTCAGAGCGCCGCCTCGAAGTGCCCTATGAG
>Ga0184612_10000011_pt1 | contig 75702 bp, 67 predicted proteins | sample PLM3_60_coex_FD_133163 | JGI IMG/M metagenome (GOLD analysis project Ga0184612, IMG submission 133163) | Groundwater sediment microbial communities from an aquifer in East River, Colorado, USA - PLM3_60_coex | ecosystem: Environmental > Terrestrial > Soil > Riparian zone | place: USA: East... | reverse complement strand
GTCGGTTTATGAGCAGACCCGGAATGTGCTGAAGCAGATCGATGAGGTGCTGGAACAGGCGGGCACCGATAAGACACGGCTGCTGAAGGCGCAGGTGTTCCTGGCCGATATCAAGACCTTCGACGACATGCATCGCGCCTGGAAGGAATGGGTGCCGAAGGGGCATGCGCCGGCGCGCGCCACGATCGAGGCGCGGCTGGTGAATCATCCCCATTGGGGCGTCGAGATCATGTGCGAGGCGGCAATCGGCTAAGCGGCCGCCGGTGCGCCCTTCCGGCCTGAGCCGTCCGCTTCGGACAGTTCCTTCACGGCGTCGATGGCGCCGATCAGCGTGGCAAGGCGGCTGTCGACTTCGGTGAGCGCCGCGGTGGAGCTTTCCACCATGGCAGCATTCTTCTGCGTCATCGATTCCATCTCGGTGACCGTGTCGGCGACAAGTTGCATGCCACCCGACTGTTCCCGGATTGCCGACGCCATTTCGCCGACGATCGACGCCACTTGCTTGACCGAGCCGACAATATCGCTGAGCTGCTGTCCGGCCTTGCGGACGAGTCCGACACCCATGCCGACATGGCCACTGCTTTCAGTGATGAGGGCGCGGATCTCCCGTGATGCCTCGGAGGCGCGCATCGATAGGGCCCGCACCTCTGCGGCTACCACTGCAAAGCCGCGGCCGGCATCGCCGGCGCGTGCGGCTTCGACCGCCGCGTTGAGGGCGAGGAGATTGGTCTGAAAGGCGATCTCTTCGATCATGCCGATGATATCGGCAATCCGTCGGGATGAGGTTTCGATCTGCTCCATGGCCGCAACCGCATCCGCGGCCACGATGCCGCCGCTCTCGGCGGCGTGTCCGGCGGAGCTGGCAAGAGTATTCGCCTTCTCGGCATTGCCTGTATTGTTCCGCAGCGTTTCCGTCAGCTCGCGGATCGCCGCGGCCATTTCCTCGAGGCTGGTCACCTGCTCTTCGGTGCGCTGGGAGAGATCGCCGCTGCCGGCCGCGAGCCGGGCGGTGGCGGACTTGATCGCGGTCGCGCCATCGATGGCATGGCGCACGATGCTCTCCAGCTGCTGCGACGTGGATTTCAGCGACTCGTGGGCGGCGCGGGCCTCGAGCTCCGCGACCTTCTGTTCGGTTATGTCGGCGTGCAGGGAAACCGCGCCGCCTTCGGCGGTATGGTGCTTGCTGATTCGAATCCACCGGCCGTCCTCGAGCTGATGCACGACCGTGGAGTCGGAGGATCGGTGGCGGGCGATGCGCTCGGCGACAAAAGCATCCTCTCGCCCGGCGGCTTCGGGGAACAAACCGCGAGCGATGGCGCCGCGGATGATTTCCTCGAAATGGCGCCCCGGCATGCTGAGGTCGGCCATCTTGGGATAGATTTTCCGGTAATGCTCGTTGCAGATGGCCAGCCGGTCGTCTTTATCCCACAGGACGAAGCCGTCGTTCAGACTGTTCACGGCGTCGGCCAAGCGCTGGCTGGCGATGCTGGCGACGCGGTCCCGTTCCCGCATCTCCTCAGCCCTTTCTGCCAGCGCGTGCTCCGACTCCCCGCGGCGGCGCAGCAGGTCGCCGATGCTGGCGTTCGAACGCACCAGCGTGCGATAGACGCTGAACCATCCGAGGGCCATGCCGGCGAGCAACACGGCAGCGGCGATTGCGGCAGCGGCGATATGCTCGACAACTGCCGCCCGCTCGCTCCCGATGATCGCATCAAGGGCCGCGTCAAAAGCGGCAGTGCCGTCGCTCAGTATCTTCTTGTTGCGCTCATATTCGGCGCTGTAGAGGAACTCGCCCGCTTCGGCGGCTTGGCCCTTGCGGATTAACTCGAGGGCCTGAGTTTCCAGCTCGACAAGGCGCTTGTTGGCGTCGCCGGTCTCGCGCTGCAGCTTGTCGTTAAGGTCCGTGGGCGCCAAGGATCCGGCTGCGCTAATAGCATCGTCCATCGGCTGCAGGAAGCTGTCATAGCGGTCGGCCCATTTGGCATCGCCGGTTGCGGCCGCGAGCCGCGCCGACATGGTGAGCGCCTCGTCATAGTAGGCAATGGCGCTCCTGGCGCTGGCGAGGTCGACGGCGCGCCGGTTCAGATTCTCGAGGTCGCGCAGGATCCAAATTCCCATTGCGACCTGCCCGATGATGGCCAGAACAGTGAAGACCGCGACCGCCAGCAATGCGACGCGCGGAAACTGCACAACGACCTTGTTCTCCAACATTGCGGTCTTTCCCCAAGGCGGTCAACGCGCCGAAGCCGCGCTGCCACCAAGCCAAGGCGGCAGTATCATGGGAGTTGGTTAATAGGGAGTTATGAGCAGTGGCCGCCGCGCAGTTAAGGGCAGCAGCTTTCTTTGTATACGGTGTACTGGATTCAGGGCTTTGGGGAGAAAAACACCGTTCAGTTGAACCAGAGGGCATAGGTGAAGAAGTCGCCCTCCATCAGCAGCATCATCTGCTGCCAGCTCTCCCGCTGGCTGATTGGACCGGGTTCGGCATAGGGCAGGGCGGCGCTGCCCTGGATCCACAGCACAATGTCGAATGTCCGCGGCTCCAGGAACACGCGGCGCAGATTGACGCCCTGGGCCAGGCGCCAATGGGGCATGAGCAACTCGCCCTTCAGCATGGCGCCGAACTCGTCCAGGAACATCATCCAGGCATCGATGCGCGCCTGGGTCACGGCGAGACCGGGGATGGCGCCGGTCTGCCGCGGATTAGGCAGCCATTCGCGGCCATTGTCGGTCTCCGCGAGGACGCGACGCCAGTTTTCGCGGCTGAGCCCCACCATGCTCTCGAGATGATGCAGCACGCGGGCCATGCGGTCCGGCTCCACCACCGGCCAGTGATTGAGATGGATGAAGGCGATGAGATCGGCAATCTCGTCGAAATCGCGCATATCCGGGCTGCGGGCCGATTTGTCGGCGAGCGTCTGGAAGGGCATTCCGGACCGCGGGAACAAGCTGTGAAACGTGTGATCGAACGCCTCCTGCCAATCATGAGCGAGCAGGAACTCGCCAAGGCCCATCAGCAGATGGCTGTAGCCGCGTAGCCAAGGGGCATCGCTGCCGTCAAAATCGATGACGAATTTCGCCACTTCGTCCGGCGGCACCTCCGGTGCTTGGCCGAGTTGCCGATAGACCTGCCACAACGACTCTTCGTTTGTGCCGACGCCATCGGCGTTCAGGTCGAGGCGGATGAGGCCGATGGCGAGGGGAAGCTGCGTGTTCGGGTTCTTAACCTGCGACAGCGTTGCCTCGGCGACCGCGAGATCGTCGACGAAGCGCTGGATCATGGCACGAGCCTGGTCATAGGTGACGGGTTCCGGCGATGGGTTGTGCGGCACCGGCAGGCGGAAGAACGGCATGGCGAAGACTTCCGGCGACGGCTCCAGACCATGGCGGTACAGCGACTGGCCCAGCATTTCCGCCGCCTGCATGAACTGCACGCTGCCCAAAGCGAGGCGCGCCGTGTCGTCCGCCGGCGATTCCTGCAGATGGCCGTTGAGCGCCGTCGCGGCATCGGCCAGATGCCCGGTCTCGAGATAGGCGCGGGCCTCTTCGATCACCGGTGATTGCGCCGCCGCCGGCGCCGCGATACCGCAGGCCAGCAATGCCGCCAGCGCCAGAGCCCTTCGAAAGTTCATGACGACGTTCCTTTGCGTTGAGCACGACATCGGTGAGCAGTTTATCGCAAACGCGCCGCCCCCGGGCCGAGTCGAGGTAAGCCCTGCTTACGGAAATCCGCGGGGATATCACGGCCTTGGCGTTTCGATCGATCTTTCCGTCAATTTGACTTTCACTGCATTCTGTCCCGCAATGGCATTCGGCCCCGATGCGGCGCATAAGCCGCGGGGCGGCCCCACCGGAGGAAGCGGCGAATGAGCGATGTGAAATTGTTCCGCATGGCCGATCTGAATCTGAAGCCGAATGACGATGGCATCATTACGGCTCCGGTGGTCAACCGGCGCTACAGCACGGGGATGGGCGCCGGCATTGGCGTGTTTGAAAAATGCGCCATCGAATGGACGGTCACCTATGACGAAGTGCTGTTCATCAAGGAAGGCAGGTTCACCCTGCAGGTCGGCGACAAGACCTACCGCGCCGGTCCCGGCGATATTCTATGGATTCCCAAGGACACGCCCCTGGTCTACGAAGCCAAGGGCAAGGTGGTGTTCTTCTATTCCGTCTGGCCCGTGGACAAGTCGCCCTCCACCAGTCAGACGACGGAATATCCGACGGCGCCGCCGGAATAGCGTTGCGGCTAGAGCAGTGCCTTGCGCCAGAGATCTTCGTAGTGGCTATAGACAAGGACCTGGTCGACGCGCGCGCCATCAAAGGACAACGGGAGGAATAGGGACTCGTCCACCAGGAAGTGGCCGTCTTCGGTCATGAAGCGATCATAGTCATAAAGATAGGACGCCTTGGTGGCGACATAGCGGTAGTTGCTGAGGACACGTTCTTCGTCGCTACCAAACCAGTTGCCGGCGACGGGCTTGCCCGTCGGGTTAGAACCGCGGGCCTCCACCTCGCGGGTGCCGACCACACGGTAGACGAAATCCAGGGGCTCCCAGCGGACATCGACCAGCAAGATGCCCGGCAGATGTCGGGGAAATTCCGCCGGATCGATGTCGGTCCTGAGCGGCATGGTGCGGCCCGCGCGGCGGCTGTTCCAATATGTGAAAAGCTCGCGCACATGGTCGTCGCAGACATCGAGGAAAGCCAGCGTTGTGATGATCTCGTTGCTGCCGTAGGCGGTTCTTGGGTTCACCATAGGTCCTTCCTCGCCCTCAGGCCGGCTGCGATTGCACCCCTATAGCACATCTTTCCTAAGCGGTGGTAATGCAAGAATTACTAGGGTTAACCGCGAACCAGCACGAACCTGCAAGCGCCGCAGTGCGGCCGCCGATACCAAGGGTTCCTCGGATCTTAGAACGAAGCCGGCGTGGGCCGAACCTGCGACGGCCCTGGCCGAAGCCGCGCAAACGCCGCCGCCAGCAGTAAGCCTAACAGAGCGACGCCCGCGAAGGTCATCCATGTCGTTGCTGGCGTGGTCTCGAGAATGAGCCAGCTTCCGACATAGTTCGCAGCTGTCCCGCCGATGGCCCAGGCCAACGCGGCAATTCCGAAGAACGTTGCCTGGCTACCGTCATCTGCGAGAGCCGCGATCATCGTTTCCATCGCCGGTATGAGAATCGATTCGATCAGGGTGTAGAGCGCCACGCAGACCAGGAACCACCATAACGTTGCCGACAGCGGCACGACGGCAAACAGAACCACCGCTGCAAAATAGCCGAATCGAATCAGTCTGTGAGCGCCGATGCGCTCAAACAATAGCATCGCCGGAATCATCGCCAGGAATCCGGCCGCGCCATTGACGAGATAGATGGAGGCCACAGCACCCTCGCCGGCAAGGCGCGAAATATGGATGGGAAAGGCGACAAAGAGCTGCGTGTAGAGAAACCACCAAGGCAGCGACACCAGGAAGAACATCAGGAAGACGCGGTTCCGCAGGACCCGCGACAGGCTGGTGCTGATCGCCGTCCGTTCACCGTGAATTTGGTCGACCTCGCGCAGCGTTCCGGTCCAGACGGCCAGAACCATGAAGAGGATACCGCCGCCGATGAACAGCATACGCATGTCCGCGGCGACGGCCAAACCGCCGATCAATGGCCCGACGACGACGCCAAGATTGAGAATCTGATTGTTGACCAGGAATACGCGTGCCGCCAATGCGGCCGGCTGACGGCCGAATACGCCACTGACGGCGGATTCGTACAAGGCCGTGCCAAGGCCGATCAGGAAGGCCATCGCTGAGAGAGACAGCCAGTCCGTGCAAAACGCAAAACCGATCAGGCCGGCACCGCGCAGAAATAGGCCGGCAACCAGGAAGAGGCGAAACCCGATCCGGTCGGCGATCGGACCGGTGAATGACGGCAGCACCTGCCGCGTGACGAGATGAACGGTCAAAACCGTGCCCAGCGCACCCGGCTCAAAGCCCAGCCTGTTGGCCATATAGACCGCGAACAGGGGAAACGCCATGAAATGGGTGGCGTTCATGCAGCCTTGCGTAGCCAGCAGCCGCCAGAGCAGCGATGGAATCTCGCCGTAGTTTTTCGTGAGATCGCGCAGCACGGATGGGCTTACCGGTCTACGATAGATGACTGGCTCGGCGTCGGATTAATCCCTCAAACCTGCCCTCGATCGACAGTGCCTCGTCCTTCCGCGGCGCAATCGCGAGGAAGTCCAGGACACCCAATTGCTTGGTATCTTCGGCCATCACCACGATGCCGCGCCGCTCGGCGTAATCGAAATGCAAGCCCTCCTTGCGGGCGATATCGATGACTTCATCAAACAGCGGCGCCGGGACCTTGTGATGTGTGGCGATGACGGTGTTGTCGCCATAGCCAGGCCCGAGCAGCAGCTCGGCAATCTGGTGGATCTGCGAGCAGCCGCCGATTCGGCCGTTGATCTCGTTGAAGATCAGTTCCCCATTCGGCGTGATGATGCCATCGACGCTTAGGCGGCCCGCCATACCGAGATCGCAGGCTATGCGGGCGAGCTCGGTGGCACCGGAGACGAACCGGGCGCCTTGAAAGGCGGGCAGTGTCGGTGGAATGACGAAACCGGTGAAGACAGGCTCCATCCGTTGCTCGCCCAGGTTCAGCAACTCGACGGCGCGGCGCCGCGGATCCACGGCAAACTCCGCATATAGACTGATGGATGACGGAAAATAGGTCTCGACGACCAGCGCCGCCCGTTCATGATAGGCGAGGCGCTTCCAAACATTGGTGGTCGCCTTCCGCAGTCCGGCATCGCCTTCCGCATATACGACCTCGAGGGCACCCTCGCCGCAGATATCGCGCTGGCGGCTGAGAATCAGGTTTCCTTCGGCGCCGGAATGGCGGTCCTGCTTGATGATGAGGGCGTTGGTATTGCCGATCAGCCGCGACACCGCGCGATCCAATTCGTCGCGGCTGGTGACGATCTCGCCCGCTGCCAACGGGATACCTCGACCGGCGGCAAGCGCGCGAAATATCCGCTTGTCGTTGAGCATCTCGCAGCCCCCTTCCTGGGCAAATGGGCTGATCAAGGAGGACTCCGGCAGATCCAATTCCTGCGACAGGGCAACGACGCTCCGATCGCAGAGATACGGCGCTATGACCCAATCGGCGCGATTTCCCATCAAGGCGCGGATCTGCCGAACGAATCGAGGCTCCAGCAGATTCTGCGCCCCCAAAGGCAGCGGCCCGTGATTGCCGGGATCCGGCGACAAGGTCCGGATATCCTCGGGGTCGCAGTGTTTCCAGCCTGCGAGATACCGCATCATGGTATCCGACGGTGGGCTTGGCAGCAGGACGATGTCGCCGGGTTCGGCGAACCAGAGCATTCGCTGCGCAATCAGGGCACTGCCGGAGCAGAACTCCGGTGTCAGTCCCGAAGGGTCCGCCATCATGTTTTCGTTGTCGACATTGGCGACGACAATTTGCGGGGGCCGCAGGCGACCGGCGGTTGCAGGCGGCATGACTTGCGAATCTAAGGTTGTATGCATTCTTCCTCACTCGCTGACGTTGCAGCCGGGAGTCAAGAAGCAAGATCGATTCGAATCGCATGGCCGAAAGAAAATTTGTTTAGGGCGTCAAGCCGTGCGAATCGGCGTATTTATCTAAGTTTTGCGAACTCGTTCTTGCGACTCAGGGGCGAACCTTGCGCCACATGTCTTCGTAGTGACTGTAAGTCAGAATCTCCGTTACCGTCCGGTCGTCGGGCGATAGCGGCATGAACAGCGTTTCGTCGGTTTCATATCTGCCCGATCGCCCGATGAAGCGCTCGAAATCGTAGAGGTAGGCGCTCTGACTCGTGACATACTGGTAGTTGCTGAGGACGGCTTCCATGCCGCCACCATACCAATACTCGCTGACACTCTTGCCGGTGGGATCAAAACCGCGCGCCGACACTTCGCGCGCGCCGACGCTGCGATAGATGAAGTCCTGCGGATCCCACCGCACCTCCACAAGCACGATACCCGGCAGATGATTGGGGAAATCGCCGGGATCCATTTCCGATGGCGTCGGCATGCGGCGGGCGCCGCGCCGATGGTCCCAATAGGCAAAAATATCGCGTACGGGAGCGCTGCAAGCTGACAGAAAATCCAAGGTCGTGACGACCTTCTGCATCGATCCCGGCGGCCGACCATTTGCCATCGTTCGCCTTGGATTCGCAGCACTAATTGGCTGCCGCGAACCATCTCCTCAATTCAAGGCTTTCACAGATCAACGGCCAAGCGCAATTAATAATACTACGAGGGTAAGACGTTGCCGTTGGATACGGCTTGGCCTACTTTTGACCAGGTGCTTGAACCCGTGGTTCCTCCTTGGTCGGCGGCGCGACGCCGGACATGCGTGAGGTGGCGAAACAGAGCTATGGACAAAGCAACCGCCCTCTCGGGCCACAACGTCAATACGGCGCTCTTCGCCGAACTGCAGGCGCTGCTTGGCGAACGGTTCTCCACCGCCCCGGCGGTACGGGAGCAGCATGGCCATGACGAGTCCTATCATTCCACTCATGCACCCGATGCCGTTGCCTTCGCCCACAGTACCGAAGAGGTGAGCCGGATCGTAGAGGCCTGCGCCAGGCATCGGACGCCGGTCATCCCATTCGGTACGGGAACCTCGCTGGAAGGACATGTGGCGGCGCTCCACGGCGGCGTCTGTCTCGACGTTGCGCAGATGAATAGTATTCTGCGGGTCAGCGCCGAGGATCTGGACGTCACGGTTCAGGCCGGCGTCACCCGCAAGCAGCTTAACGAACATCTGAAGGATACCGGCCTGTTCTTCCCGATCGATCCCGGCGCCGACGCGTCACTCGGCGGCATGGCGGCGACCCGCGCCTCCGGCACCAATGCCGTGCGTTACGGCACCATGCGTGAAAATGTTCTCGGTCTGACCGTAGTCACCGCCGACGGCCGGATAATCAAGACCGGTGGCCGGGCCAGAAAGTCGGCTGCGGGTTACGACCTGACCCGGGTCTTTGTCGGATCCGAGGGCACGCTGGGGGTTATCACCGATGTGACCCTGCGCCTCTACGGTATTCCCGAGGCGATCTCCGCCGCCGTCGGGTCGTTCCCGACCATCGAAGACGCCGTCAATACGGTGATCCAGACGATACAGACCGGCATCCCGGTGGCCCGGATCGAGTTGCTGGATGAAGTGCAGATGGACGCGATCAACCGCTATTCCAAGCTCGACTATCCGGTGCAGCCGACCCTATTCTTCGAGTTCCACGGCACCGAGGCAGGAGTTGCGGAGCAGGCCGCGATGGTCAAGGAGATCGCTGCCGGTTTCGGCGCGGGTGATTTCCATTGGGCGTCCAAGGCCGGGGAGCGCAATCGCCTGTGGCAGGCACGGCACAACGCCTACTATGCCGCCAAGGCCATGCGGCCGGGAACCAAGGGTTGGGCGACCGACGTCTGTGTGCCGATCTCCAGGCTGGCACAATGCATCTCCGAGACCAAGGCCGACCTTCGCACGTCGACGCTGTTTGCGCCGATCGTCGGCCATGTGGGCGACGGAAACTTCCATGTGACTTTTCTGGTCGATCCCGACCGGCCGGCCGATCTCGAGGAGGCGAAGCGCCTGAACGAGCGCATGGTGATGCGCGCGCTGGCGCTCGGCGGCACCTGTACCGGCGAGCATGGCATCGGCTATGGCAAGATGGATTTCCTAGTTGCCGAACATGGTGAAGCCGTCGCAGTCATGCGGCAACTAAAGCTGGCGCTCGATCCCCACAACATCATGAATCCGGGGAAGATCCTGCGTCTGTAGAGGAGCGGATGGGCCAGACCGAATCCGGGCTGACGAAATTCTTCGATATCAAGGAAGAGGCCGTCACGCCGGGCACAGCCTTCGTCAGCAAGAAGAATCGCCATCTCTACGACTGGTGGCGCCAGGTCAATGGCGGTCTGATTCCGACGCGGAAAATGTTCGATGTTGTCGATCACAAGATGGTGGTCGCCAATTTGTTTCTGACAGAGGTTCTGGCCGACGGCGATTTCGTCTTCCGGCTGTTCGGCGAGGGGGTAATCCAGATCGTCGGCCGCAACCGCAAGGGCGAACTGGTGCAAAAGGGCGCCGCGGGTGACTATGGTCACGCGCTCTATGAGTATTATCACAGTGTTGTCGCCGGCCGGGTCTGCCGCAAATGCGCGGGCTCCTTGGCCTTTGCCGGCCGCGAACTTCGCAAATTCGAATCGATCGACTGTCCGCTGACCGACGACAGCGGCAAGGTCGAATTCATCGTCGGCGTCATGGACCTCGTGGTCTGACGCAGCCGACTCCACGGTCGACTGCGCCGAACCTCACAAGATCGGCTTGGTTAAGAAATCGCCGGTCCGCGGTTCAGACGGGGTTGAGGTCGGCGGAGCGAGAATCATCCGAAAATCGAAAATCCAGACCGACATGCCCGTGACCGCGCCACAGTTTTGCCACGCCAGTCGGAAAGGTTGTGGGGCGACCATGCCCGGAACGGAAAGGCAGCCGATGCCGGTTGCCTGTCTGGTGCCGGAGGGCGGCCGACAGGCGGAAGACGTTAGTCCAGCAGCTTGTCGTCCAGGTTCCGGGTTTCGCGGTCCTTATCGGTGAGCAGGCGCGTTCGCTCGGCTTTGTCGCGCCCAAATTTCACGCGATTCTCGGTGGCGCGCTTGGCGGCCGTCAGCCGTTCACGCTGCTTGCGGTACTTGTTGAGATTGACCAACTCTCCCATGAGATCACCGTTGATCGTATGCATACCACGAATACCCGGCCCGTCCGTCGCCGGATTACATGCCAGACGATCGGATGCTACAATAAACCGAATCTTCCACGGCGCAAACAGAATGCTGCGCCTTGCACGTGGACGTGAATAGGAGTTGTTGCGCGCATGAAAAAAATACTCATCGGACTCGGCGTCCTGCTGGTGCTGATCGTCGCAGCCGTCGCTATCGGGCCGAGCTTCTATGACTGGAATCAGCATAAGCAGCTCATCGCGGATGAAGCCCGAAAAGCGACCGGCCGCGAACTGCTGATCGATGGAGATATTTCCGCCGCGATACTGCCGATGCCGACGATCTCGGTGGCGGGGATTCGTTTCGCCAACGCCGAAGGCGGCAGCGCCCCCGACATGGCTACGCTGGAAGCACTGAAAGTCCGGGTTGCCTTGCTGCCATTGATCCAAGGCAACATTCAGATCGAAGAGATCACCCTGGTGAAGCCGGTCATCCTGCTGGAGAAGCTGCCGGATGGGCACGGCAATTGGGAGATCAAGCCCCCGGCCAGCGCCGAAGCCGCGGGGACAACCGAGCCCGCAGGCGGAGGCATGCCGGCAGTCAGCCTGGACAATGTAAACATTTCCGATGGCACCCTGATCTATCGCGATGCGGCGGCAAAGAGCGAGCAGAAGATCGAGGGCCTGAACGCCAATTTGGCGGCGGCTTCACTGCGGGGACCGTTCGGCGCCAAGGGCAGCCTGACCTATCAGGGCTTGCCGGCCACGTTTGACGTCTCGACCGGCAAGATCGATCCGGCGCAGCCGGCGCCTGTTGCCATCGCCCTCGGACTGGGCGGTGAGGGTAGCGAGGGCGACGCGCAGATCAAATTCACTGGCACGCTGGCCCAGGCTGGAGACGGCGTGAGCGCTGTTGGCAAGCTGGAGGGTGGTAGCGCCAATCTGGCGGCAGCGCTCGAGGCCGTGGCGCCCGGTTCCGGCAGCGGCGCGCCGATCGCCCTGGACAAGCCATTCAAGATCGCCGGCGACGTCAACTATGCCCCGACGGGCGGCAAGATCGAGAGGTTCGCGATGTCGCTCGGCGATCTCGCCGCCGTCGGCGATGTCAGCTTCACGCCGGGTACGCCGTCTCAGGCGGCGGTGAAACTGGCGATCAATCGGATCGATCTGGATTCTCTGTTGGCGCAACCCGCAGCTGCCGAGCCGGCAGAGCCCGCCGACGCGGGCAGCCAGGAGCCCGGCAGCTTTGCATTGCCGGGGAATCTGAACGCCAGTGTCGACATTGCCATCGATGCCATCAGCTATCGCGGCGGCCTGATCGATGACACGAAGCTGATCGGCGAATTGGCCGGTGGCGAATTCGCGATCAAGCAGCTTTCGGCGCTCTTGCCGGGCGGCGCGTCCGTTTCCGCGGCCGGCGCTCTCAAGGCGGTCGAAGGCAGGCCGCAGATCGGCGGCGCGCTAGAAGCGAAAGCCGACAATCTGCGTGCCCTGCTGGATTGGCTGCAGGTTGCACCCGCAGGCGTGCCATCGGAGCGCCTGCGAAAACTGACCCTGACCAGCCGCTTCACTGCTTCTTCCGATCTGCTGGAACTGGCGGATCTGGATCTGAAGCTGGATTCATCCCGTATCACCGGCGGCGCACGGATCGCGCTGCCCAACGCTACGCGGCAGAAAATGGCGTTCGGCGTTGGCTTGGCGATCGATCAACTCAATGTCGATGCGTATATGCCGGCAAAAGCGCCGGCGGCGGAAAGCGCTCCGCAATCCGGTGGTGGCGGATTGCCGCTGGAAAGTCTGGCGCCGCTGGCGAACCTGGACGCCAATGTAGAACTGCGGGTCGGCAAGCTCACGGTCAATGAACAGACCCTTCAGGGACTTCACCTCGATGGCACGGTGACCGGCGGCGCACTCACTCTGCGCGATCTTTCGGTAAAAGAGTTCGCCGGCGGCAAGGGTGCGCTGAACGGCACTGTCACCGATCTCGCGGGCAAACCGCGCTTCGATACCAAGTTCGATCTAACCGCAAAGGACGCCGGCAAGGTATTCCAGGCCGCAGGCATGGGCGACCGGGTGAAAGGCAAGCTCGGGGCGCTGAAGCTTGCTGGCGCGCTCGCCGGCGGCGCGCAGGATGTCAACTTCGATATCGATTTCGGACTCAGCGGCATCGGCGCCACGGGCCAGGCCAAGGGCAAAGCCACCGGGATCGGCCAAGGCGTGGTGCCGCGAATCGACACCACATTCAATGTGCAGGCAAAGGAAGCCGGACCGCTGCTGGCGCTGGCCGGTCTAGGCACCGACGGCGGCAAGCTGGGTGCCTTGTCCCTGAAAGGCAATGCCGCCAGTGGCGGTGACGATCTAACCTATGATGTCCAAATCGCCCTGGCTGGTGCAGGCGCCAAAGGCAGCTTCAAGGGCAAAGTCCTGGCGCTGTCCTCGAAGGCGCCGAAGGTGGACACCAAGCTGGACTTCCAGGCGGACAAGCCGGCGCCGCTGCTGGCGATGGCTGGCATGGCAGGACTCCAGGCCAACAAGCTGGGCAAGATCGCGGCCATCGGGACGATGGCCGGCAACGCCAACGACATGAAGCTCGACCTGGCGCTGCAAGGCTTCGGCGGCAAGGCGACGGTGGCAGGCACGGTACAGACCGCTGCCGCGCCGGCGCCGACGAACTTCGACCTGGCCATCACCGCCGACCATCCGGAGTTCCGGCAGCTTCTGTCGGCGCTGGTTCCCGGCTACCAGCCGGCGGCAAGCCAACTCGGCCCGCTGAGCCTTGCCGCCAAAGCAAGGGGCAGCACCAACAAGGCATCGATCTCCGGTTTGTCGTTGCGCGCAGGGCAGACCTCGTTGAACGGCCAGGCGACCATGGATAAGAGCAACGGCAAGCCCTATTACAGCGCCGCGCTCACGGGCGGCGTCGTCGACGTGTCGCCTTTCATGTCCTCCGGCGGCGGCACCGGCAATGCCAGCAGCGGCGGCGAACGCTGGTCGCAGGAGAAACTGGATCTTTCCGCCCTGCAGTCGATGGATGCCGATGTCGATTTCACCGCCGACCGGTTCATCGCCAACGAGACCGTGATCGACAATCTGAGAGCCAAACTCACCCTGCGCGACGGTACGGTGACCATCAAGCAGTTCAACGGCAATACCTATGGCGGCGCGATCGATCTCACCGGCGCACTCGCAAGTCGGGGTGTGCCGACTTTCAATGGCCACGTGACCGGCAACAATGTGGCCGTCAGCGAGCTTATGGGTGGCGGCTTCCTCGCCAACCGTATCACCGGGCCGGTGTCGTTCGAATCCGACCTGAACTCCAGCGGCACCAGCATGGCGGAACTGATGGAGGGCCTGCAAGGCAACGGCAAGCTCGACGGATCGATCACCGTACTCACCCAGGTGGAACAGCAGGTGGGTTCGGCGCTGCTTGGGATACTTGGCCAGCAGGTGAAGCAGCTGCAGGGCTTCACCGACAGCATCAACGCAGTCTATTCGGCCTTCACGGGATCGCCGAATGCACTGAACGGCACCTTCAACATCAATCAGGGAGTGCTGAATACGCAGGATCTGACCCTGGCGAACAATCGGGCAAGGCTGCTGGCGACGGGTGATGCGAACATCGCGGCCTGGACGATGGACATGATCGCCAACATCTTCTCTCAGGAGTATCCGGATCAGCCCTATCTGAGTATCGATCTCGACGGGCCGTTGGACGGCCCAAAAACCCGCTTCAGCGGCAATGCCTTCGCCGGCAACAGCGAGCAGTCGCAAGGCATCTTCGGCGGACAGTCGCCGACCGATATCTTCAACGGCGTCATACCGGGACTGCCGGGCTCGGGCGAACAGGGCCAAAGCGGCGGCGGGCTGGGAATTCCCGGCCTCGAGGGCGTAATTCCCGGCCTCGGCGGTGATGGGTCCGAGGAGGGTACGGGCCAGGGCGGGATCCCCGGCATCGGCGGTATTCCCGGTATCGGCGGCGGCGACGCAGCGCCGCAGGAAGAGGCTGCTCCGGGCGAGGCTGCTCCGGGTGAAGCCGCTCCGGGCGAGGCCGCGCCAGGTGAAGCCGCGCCGGGCGAAGCTGCGCCAGGTGAAGCTGCGCCGGGTGAAGCTGCGCCGGGTGAAGCTGCGCCGGGTGAAGCGCCGGCGGAACAACCCGGCGAAGCCGTGACCCCGGAGATCGAACCGGCGCCCGCTGAACCGCCTGCAGAGGGCGAAGCCCCGGCGGCGGAGCCCGAAGCGCCCGCCGCGGAACCGGAAGGCCAGGAGACCATGCCCGATGCGCCGGTGCCCCCGGACAAGCCGGCGGCGCCCGAAGGCTTTGGCAAAACACCGGAAATCGCGCCCGAAGTTGCGCCAGAGCCGGTTCCGGAACCGACGCCCGAGCCGGAAGTGCAGCCTGAAGTAGCACCTGAACCGGAGCCACAGCCGGAAGCTCAACCCGAGGAAGTGGTGCCGGAGATTCAGCCGGAGCCTGAAGTCGCGCCAGAAGCTGTGCCGCAGCCTGAAGTCGCGCCGGAGCCGGCGCCCGAAGCAACGCCGGAACCGGTGCCAGATGACGCACCAATTTTGGTGCCTGCGCCGGAGGAATCCCAGTCTAACAGCAACACGCAAAAATCGACCGATGCACAAACGGAGGCGCCGCAACCGGAAGACAGTGACACGATCGAGCCCGGCGAGATCCTGCAGATGATCATTCCGGAGCCGCAATAGACCTAGGTAACATCCACCCTGACCGCGCCGAGGTCGTCGAACGAGGCTTCGACGCGGCCCGGACGTTCCAGCCGCAGCGCTGCGACAATGCTGCCGAGGGTGATGAAATCGCCCGCGCGCAACGGCGTGCCGGCGGCGGCGCGGTGATCCGCCAGCCAGGCGAGCGAGTTCAGCGGATGACCGAGAATGTCGCGGGCATTGCCGGCGCTGGCGATCTCGCCGTCCACGGCAAAGCGGCCGGCGATATCGGCATCCCCCGCCAGGACCGCCGCTGGCCGTTCGGGTCCCAGCACGCAGCCGCAGGAGAAGAAATCGTCCGCGACCAGGCTGGGCACGCCGGCCTGCCTGAAATCGACGAACCGCCACTCGACGATCTCCACCGAAGTCATGACGGCTGCGATGGCCGGCAGAACGCTCGCCCGGTCATGGCCGCCGGGACGCTGAGGCAAATTGGCCGACAGCCGCACCGCGATCTCGCATTCCAGTCCCGGCTTTGAATAATCGGTGCGGACAACCGTGGAGTGGCCTTGATGGACGGTGCCCGCATAGAGTGTGCCGCCACAGGGAAAAGGAATTCCCAGTGCTGCCTGCATTGGCGGCGAGGTGGAGCCAATCTTCCAGCCCACCGGCGCTCCGCGCCCGCGGGCGGCGATCAGCGGCCGAGCTGCGTCCTGGACCGCATAGCCGTCGTCGAGAGTCTCCGGCCGGAACGCGGCGGGGATCGAGTCGATCGGCGGCTGTTGGCCATTCCGCCGCTGGCGCAGATCGGCGATGAAGCTGGCGCATTCGGCGATGGCGGACGGCGATAGCGGCATGGATTCCCGTCAGGCAACCTTGCGGCAACCCTCGGGCTTCAGCACGCGCTTTGCCGAGGGCGGATACTTCGCCAGTTTGGCAGCAGGACGAATGGGCCGCTGGACCAGATTCCCGCCGCAGTTCGGGCAGACAATGTTGAGAACGTGCGTCGCACAGTCGCGGCAGAAGGTGCATTCGAAGGTGCAGATCATCGCCTCCATCGACTCGGGCAGCAGATCCTTGTCGCAGCATTCGCAATTGGGCCGCAGTTCGAGCATGGTGAGCTTCCTTTCCCGTTGCCACGTCAGTGTGACCTGTCAAACCTCCTTCATCAATGATCGCAGCACGTAAATGCGGATCGCGCTGGACAGGTTCGCGCGCGTCGCTTGTGACGTGCGTGCGCCGTCGATTTCCTGCACCAGCTTGTTGAGCGACAGGCCGCGCGCCGCTGCGATCGATTTCAATTGATCCCAGAAAGCCGCCTCCAGCGACAGGCTGGTGCGATGGCCGGCGATGCGAACTGAGCGCTTGCGGATGATGTGCGGATCGCCTGTGGACAAACTTGGCGCCCTATTTCCTCGGCCCGATCATCTGTTCGGGGCGGACGAACTTGTCGAAATCCTCCGGCGTCAGGAAACCCAGCGCCACAGCAGCCTCTTTCAAGCTCGTGCCCTCGGCATGGGCCTTCTTCGCCACCTTCGCCGCCTTGTCATAGCCGATACGGGGATTAAGCGCGGTTACCAGCATCAGCGACTGATCCAACAGCTGCTTGATGCGCTTGCGATTGGGCTCGATGCCGGCGACGCAATTGTCGGTGAAACTGATGCAGGCGTCGGCGATCAACCGCCCGGATTGCAACAGATTGTAGATCATCACCGGCTTGAACACGTTGAGCTCGAAATGTCCCTGACTTCCTGCGACAGTGACGGTGACGTGGTTGCCCATCACCTGGGTCGCCACCATGGTCATGGCTTCTGCCTGGGTCGGGTTCACCTTGCCGGGCATGATCGAGGAGCCGGGCTCGTTTTCCGGCAGCAGGATTTCGCCGAGGCCGGAGCGCGGGCCGGAGCCCATGAGCCGGAGATCGTTGGCGATCTTGAGCAGCGACACCGCCAGTACATTGTAAGCGCCGGAGAGTTCGACAATGGCATCGTGGGAGGCCAGCGCCTCGAACTTATTGGCGGCAGTGACGAAGGGCAGCTTGGTAAGACGCGCCACCTGGGCCGCGAACTCCTCGGCGAAGCCCGCCTTGGCGTTTAGGCCGGTGCCTACCGCGGTGCCGCCTTGCGCCAACGGGAAGATGCGCGGCAGGCAACTCTCGATGCGCTGAATGCCGAGCTCGATCTGCGTGGCATAGCCGGAAAATTCTTGGCCGAGGGTGACGGGCGTGGCGTCCTGCAGATGGGTGCGGCCGATCTTGATGATGTCGGCGAATTCTGCCTGCTTTGCCTTCAGCGCGCCCTGGAGATGCTTCAGCGCCGGAATCACTGAGCGCGCCGCTTGTTCGCCGGCGGCGATATGCATGGCCGAAGGGAAACAGTCGTTCGAAGATTGGCACATATTGACATGGTCGTTGGGATGCACCGGCGATTTGCCGCCGCGGGTTCCCGCGAGCATCTCGTTGGCGCGCCCGGCGATCACCTCGTTGGCATTCATGTTCGACTGGGTGCCGGAGCCAGTTTGCCAGACCACCAGGGGGAAATGATCGTCGAGCTTGCCGGCGACCGCTTCCGCCGCCGCGGCAGAGATCGCCTCACCCAGCTTCTTGTCGAGCACGCCCAATTTCATGTTGGCTTCCGCCGCCGCCTGCTTGACTAGCGCGAGGGCGCGGACCAGGGGCACGGGCATGCGTTCGCCGCCGATCTTGAAATTCTGCAGCGACCGCTGGGTCTGGGCGCCCCAATAACGGTCGGCCGGAACGGCGATCTCGCCCATGGAATCGCTTTCGATTCGGGTCTGCGGCGTGGCGTTCATCGAGAGTCTCCCAAGGGGCGGTGGCGGGCCTGTTTTACCCGCAATCGCCGGGCCGGCAAAGACCAGGATTCGAGCAGCTCTTCGGCCTCAATCCGGAACGGGCAGCCGCGACAGGCAGTAGCGGTCGGTGTGGAGCCAGCAGCTCTCGGCGCGGTCATGGGTGTCCCGGCGCAGAGAGCGTACCTCCTCCCATCCACCGGCCTGCAAAGCTGCGCCGAGCGCGGCTTCCGTCTCTGCGCTGCGGGCGCTGACGCAGGCGATGAAACCGCAGGGTCCAAGGAACTGTGCCGCGAAGCCCGCGAGCCGGCGGACGACCTTCAGCACGCGGCCCCATTGGTCCCGCGCCGTCAGCATGAGCAGCAGCCGGCCGCCTTCGACCAGCCGGTCCAGCCAGAGGGGGGCCGGTTCAGTCACGCCGGCATTGACATAAATGGCGTCGACCTGACCGGGATCGTAGACGGTGCCGTCGCCGCAGACGACGGAGATCGTTTCATATGCGGCGAGGTTTTCTTTCATGCGTGCGGCGAATTCCGGCAGATACTCCACGGCGATGACACGGCCTTGCGGTCCCACGAGATCGGCTAGGATGGCTGTGTAATAACCCGTGCCGCAGCCCACATGCAGGACTCGGGCGCCTGGCTCAACAGCCAATGCACCCAGCAGCCGCATATGCAACGACGGCTCGCCATTGTTGATCTCGCGCAACGGATCGATGGCGACGACGACATCCTGATAGAGTTGTCGCGGGTCCGCATCGCGCGTCCGCTTGTAGCCGCGCTCGCCCAGCAGGTACCAGGGTCCGGCGGCCAGAAACTGCTCACGCGGCACGCGTGCAAAGGCCTCGACGATGCGCCGGTCCGCGGTATCGCTGATGCGGCCCAGTTCTTCGGCATAGGCGCGGCGCGGCTTCTCCAACGATATCATCGCTTCTTCTTCTTAGGCGTCGTCTTCGGCGTTGGCTTGCGGTGTAGCGGCTTTGGATCAGCCGGATTCTTGGCACGTTTCTTCGCCGGCGTTTTAGCGCGACGGGAAACGGACAGGGACGTCGCCGCCCAGGAACGAAGCTGCTCCGGCTCTTCCAGCACATCGGCCGGGCATTCCCAATAGGCGGTGATGGTCGCGCTGTGCTTGCCTTGTTGATAGGTGAAGGGCTGGGAACCGGCGGCTTCGAAGGCGGCGCGGTTCGTCTCGTCGGCCCTCAGATAAAAGGTATCGAAGGCGATAATGCCGATGATGAAGCCGTCGAGATAAACGCCGAAGCCGCCGAACATGGCGCGTCCGCGCGCATCGCCCAGGGGCGCCAAAAGATCGACGAGGTAGTCGAGGAGCGGGCTGCTCTTGGCCATGGCCGCAGCCTAGCCGAGGTCAGAAAAAAGGGCGAGCCGCGAACGGCCCGCCCTCAATCACGCTTACTCGGTGGTCAGTTCAGATCCGATGGTCGCTCCAGCGATTCTTCTCCGGAATCGGGTCGAGGCCGATATCGCGGCGGATATGATTGCTGAGGAACGCCAAAGGCGGTCCTTGCGTCCTTTGCGTCGGTTTCAGTCTGGCCAGGATCGACGGCGACGGCTGATTGCCGGGCGTCGCGTCCGGCCGCGTGTTGCCGATGACCTTCTGGGACGCAATGAGCAGACCGAAGAGAGAAGCGGCGGTATTCATGACACAGTCTCCTTAGGGTTTGAGTGTTGATGATAGGCATCGATGGTTTGCGTATTCGCCGGACCAGCGGACACACCTCCGGCGTTCGCCGACTCGAGGAATCGAGCAGCGTTGAGGATGCCGATAGTGGCGGAACGGCTGTCAGAGAGGCCGGAGAGGCGTCTTCACATCGCGAATCCGTCCTTGCGGAACGGAAACACGCTCGCGGAATCGACCAACGGAAACCGTCAGTTGTGGATTAGAACGATCTTTCGGGGAGAGTCGAACAATCCAAGCGAGGTGGAGACGCCGTTAAGGCGCTCACCGACATCACCGTCAGGCTGCGCTGCAGCCTCGAAGTTGCATGGTATCCATTGATGTTCCTCCCTCGCTTAGGAAAGGATGGCGCAACTTACCGATTGAAGGCTCATCGGTCAATCTGTTCTTCCTGCGATCATGATTTTCGCACAGATTTGTGGCCGCGCTGCAACAACCGCGGCGCGGTGTGACGGACGTCACAGATCAAATCGGGGAATCTACTTCTTGCGGAACGCGTCGAGCGTGATGACTTTTTCGTCCTTGCCGCTCTCGGAATTCTTTTCTGCGTTCTCGGCTTTCTCGGGCAGCTTTGCGGGCACGGACGCCTTGGGCGGCTTCGCTTCCTCCTCACCTTCGCGGCGGGTCTGGAACTCCAGGCCGAAATTCACCGCAGGATCGTGGAAGGCCGTAATGGCAGCGAACGGCACGAACAACCGTTCTTGCTGATTGTTGAAGCTGAGGGTCACGGCGAAACTATTCTCTTCGACCTCCAACCCCCAGAACTGATACTGCAGGACGATGGTCATCGCTTCCGGATATTGCTGATGCAGCCAGTCGGCGATCTGCACATCCGGATGGTCGGTGCGGAAGGTGATGTAGAAATGATGATTGCCCGGCAGGCCGCGCTTGCCCACGTCGATCAGCGCCGTGCGCACGACTCCGCGCAGTGCCTCATCGATCATGCGGTCATAGCGTAAACGTTCGTGCGCCATCGTCCCCTGTTGATTTTCTTATGGGCGGCCGCCGCGTGAGTTTTCCGCCAAGGCGGGCGCGGCTGTCAACAAGGTCCGACCGTCGAATCGGAAACAGATTTGGCCGTCAACCGATATCCTCCGATCAAGTGGGGGGCTTCTGTTGCCCGGTGCCCCCCGAACCGCGCTTACCTAAACTAGTTAGGCAGCGAGAGCCAAACGGTTATCGTTGGCACTTTCAGAATAGCCCGATAACGGTGGTACCATGCCGGGCGAAAACCAAGCCTTTATTGCGCGCGTCGATCCTGTTTCGCCCCCAGAGTGGCCGCGGCGCCTGTCGGCGCGAATCGCGGCGGATGAAACTGGTGGAGGCGCCGGGTACTGCCCCCGGGTCCGCTACGCCTATGTCGCAGGGCGTTTATCGCCATAGTCGGTTGCCCGACAAAGGAAATATATAGTGTATCGCGGCGCGAATCAAAGGCCGCGGCGGCGACTATGGTGCAGCGCGGTAGTTCTGGTTAATCTGCAATTCACTGCAAATGATTCGCGGTTTCCGGAAAATGGCGCTCACCAAGGACCAGCAGGCAGAAGTCGACACTCTCAGCACGGCGACAACGGCAACGCGGCGCGCCACCGTGCCCGCGCTGGAGGAGATTCTATACAGCGCCATACCCGTTCTCGATCACGGTTTCGTGCGGGTGATCGACTATATGGGCGACGACGCCGCCATCGTGCAGGCGGCGCGCGTGTCCTATGGCAAGGGCACGCGCAAAATCAGCGAGGATCGCGGCCTGATCAATTATCTCCTGCGGCACCGCCATACGACGCCGTTCGAGATGTGCGAGATCAAGTTTCACGTCAAGCTGCCGATCTTCGTGGCGCGGCAATGGATCCGCCACCGCACCGCCAATGTGAACGAATACTCCGCCCGCTATTCGGTGCTCGACGAGGAATTCTATGTACCCGCCGCCGAACATCTTGCTACGCAGTCGCAGATCAATAAGCAGGGACGCGACGATGTGCTGCCGGTCGCGGAAGCGACGGAGGTGTTGGCGGCGATAAAGGGCGAGAGTGCACGCGCCTATGGCACCTACACCCGGTTGTTGAACGAGAATGGCAAGGGCGAGATCATCGATGCCGATCGCCATGGCATCGCCCGGGAACTGGCTCGCATGGTCCTGCCGGCGAATATCTATACCCAGTGGTACTGGAAAATAGACCTACACAATCTCCTGCATTTCCTCAGCCTGCGGGCGGATGCCCACGCCCAATATGAAATCCGCGTCTATGCCGAAGCCATGCTGGATGTGGTTAAGCGTTGGGTGCCCATCACCTATGAAGCCTTTACCCAGCATAATCTGAACTCCGTCACGCTTTCCGCCGCCGCTTGGTCGGTTGTGAAACGGATGCTGGCAGGCGAAGATGTGGTCGAGGAACAGAGCGGCCTCGGCAAGCGCGAATGGCGCGAGCTGATGGCGGTGATGGAGAAATCGAAGTAATACCGTATACGGGAGATGGATCATGGATGACGGTGCAGACATCTGTGCGGTGCCCGGTGAGTCCGCGTTGCGCGAGGCATTCGGGCGTCCGGGCGATCTGGCGATGCGCAAGGACATCGGTTACCTCGACAAGCATTGCCGCCGGTTCATTGAGCTGTCGCCGTTCCTCTGCATCGGCACCGCCGACAAGAATGGCAAGGCCGATGTGTCGCCGCGCGGCGATCCCGCGGGCTTCGTCCAGGTGCTGGACGACAAGACCATCATCATCCCCGACCGCCCGGGCAACAACCGGCTGGATACCATGAGCAACATCATGGAGAACCCGAATGTCGGGATCCTGTTCATGATTCCAGGCTTCGAGGACTCGCTGCGCATCAACGGCCGGGCGACGATCGTGCGCGATCCGGAGGTTCTCCGGAGGGCCGCCGTGAACGGCAAGGAGCCGAAGGTGGCGATCCGCGTGACGGTCGATGAGGCGTTCCTGCATTGCGCCAAGGCATTCAAGCGTTCGCGCCTGTGGGAGTCGGAAGCGCAGGTTCCTCGCAGCGCGATGCCAAGCCTGGCCAAGATGATCCTGGAGCAGACAGCACCGCCGGCCCAGCAGCCCACCGCCAAGGAAGTCGCGGACTGCGACAAGTACATCGACGAGGACTATAAGACCGGCATGTACTAAGGCGCCGCGGCGCCAAGAATCTGCCGCAATAGCGCGCTAGAAGGGCCACATGGCTCTTCCGGCGCGTTTTGCTTTCTTGGCGGCGTTAATAGTTGTGGCAGTTCCGGCATCCGCCGAAGAATCGGCTACCGTTTCCAGCGCCGATATCGGCAAGGCGGATAGGGTCTTCGTCGACAAGAGCGAGCGGCGGCTCGATCTGCTCCGGGACGGTACGGTGATCGCCAGTTTCCCGGTCATGCTGGGATTCAAATCCCGACGTGCACAAGACGCAGCAAGGGGATGGGCGCACTCCAGAAGGCGACTATGTGCTGGACTGGCGCAATCCCCAGAGCCGCTTTCATCTTTCCCTGCACGTGTCCTACCCCAACGCTGAAGACAAGGCGCAGGCAGCGTCGCGCGGCGTGTCGCCTGGCGGCGATATCTTCATTCACGGCACTCCCGGCTGGTACGCCGTGGTGGGCGGCGATTGGACGCTTGGCTGCATCGCCGTATCCAATGCCGGAATGGACGTGATCTGGAAAGCGGTGCCCGATGGCACGCCGATTACAATTCAACCGTAAGCTGTTCTCGCTTTAGGAAACGACGATGCGGGGCGCTTGGCGGCTTCTGTCACCTAACGCAGCTTGAGTTTTTTCCCAAACCCGCGCGGCGATGGCTTTGAATATGCGCGCATGTTCGCCATCGGGCGCCGACGCGACAATGGGATTGCCGCCATCGGAGGTCTCGCGGATGTCGATATGCAGAGGAATCTCGCCGAGGAAATCGACGCCCAGTTTCTGCGCCTCGGCCTTGGCACCGCCATGGGCGAATATATGGCTGACATGACCGCAATTCGGGCAGGCGAAATAGCTCATGTTCTCGACAATTCCGAACACCGGCACTTCAACTTTGCGGAACATGTTGAGGCCCTTGCGGGCATCCAGCAGCGCAATGTCCTGGGGCGTGGAGACGATCACCGCACCGGTCAAAGGCACTTGCTGCGACATCGTGAGCTGGGCATCGCCGGTGCCTGGCGGCAGATCCGCCACCAGCACGTCGAGCTCGCCCCATTCGACCTGGCGCAGCATCTGATTGATCGCGCCCATGACCATCGGCCCGCGCCAGATCATCGGCGTATCCTCGGCCACCAGGAAGCCCATGGACATGCATTTCACGCCGAAGTTCTGCATCGGAATGATCGTGTGCTCGTCGCGCGATTTGGGCCGGCCCTTCAACCCCATCATGCGGGGTTGCGACGGTCCATAGATATCGGCGTCGAGCATGCCGACCTTGAGACCCTGGGCGGCGAGCGCCAACGCGAGGTTTACCGCGACCGTGGACTTGCCGACGCCGCCCTTGCCGCTGGCGACGGCGACGATGCTGCGCACGCCCGGTACCGCTGCTTTGGCGCTGCCTTGGGCGGCGGCGCCGTGGGAATGCTGCGCTGGCGCCGGTGCCGGTGCCGGTGCCGGTTTAGCACGGTGGGCGGTTAAGACGGCAGTCACGCTCAGCACGCCGGGCAGCGCATCGACCGCCTGCTCCGCAGCCTTACGCAGCGGTTCCAGCCGCGGACCGCGCTGGGGATCGACCTCAATGGCGAAGGCGACATGGCCGTCGCGCACCGCCAAACCGCTGATCATGCCGAGCGTGACGATATCGCCAGCTCTGTCAGGATCGCTAATTCGACGCAGCGCGGCCAGCACATCGGCTTCGGCGATGGGCGAGACCGGCGGCTTGTCGGCAGGCGCCATGCTTGAAAACTCCGGCCTGGGGCCAAGATCTAGCGGGTGCCGGTGGCTTGTGACCGGCGACCGGGTGACATATAAGGCCCACAGACGGCGTTGGAAAGGCCGCGTTCCGCGGCCGCAAAAGCGAGGTTCATCAATATCATGCCCTGGCAGAGTCAAGGCGGCGGCGGCGGCCCATGGGGCGGCGGCGGCGGTGGCGGCGGCAATCAGGGTCCTTGGGGCCGTGGACCCTCCTCAGGCAATCAGGGCGGTCCACCCGATCTCGAGGAAATGCTGCGGCGCGGACAAGACCGCATGAAGCAGTTTATTCCCGGCGGCCTTGGCAGTGGCCGGACAGTTGGGATCATCGCGGCTGCGGTGGTTGTTATCTGGCTCGTTCTAGGCACCTATCAGGTCCAGCCGAACGAGGTGGGCGTTCCTTTGATCTTCGGCCGGATCCAACCGATCACCACGGCAGGCTTGCACTGGAATTGGCCCGCACCGATCGGCAAAGTGCTGAAACCTTCCGTCACCGCGGTCAACACGGTCGAGGTAGGCGTCGGCAACCAGATGGAAGAAAGCCTGATGCTGACCGGCGATCAGAACATCATCAAGGTGGCCTTCTCCGTTCAATGGCAGATCAGCGACGCCGAGAAGTTCCTGTTCAACATCCAGGATTTCGAAGGCACAATCAAAAGCGTCGCGGAATCGGCGATGCGCGAGATCATCGGCCAGACTCCGTTTGACCGCGCCATTACCACGGGCCGCGGCGAGATCGAACCGGGGGTGCATCAACTCATGCAGCGTATGCTCGATGAGTATGGTGCGGGTATCATTGTTACCCAGGTTGCGTTGCAGCCGGTGGAACCACCGCCGCAGGTTGACGAAGCATTCCGCGATGTGAAAGCAGCGGAACAGGATCGAGAGCGCGCTTCGAACGAGGCGCAGGCCTATGCCAACAAACGAACACTGGAGGCGGAAGGCGAGGCAAAGAAAACCGTGCTCGCTGCCGAAGCTTACAAGGAGCAGAAGATTGCCCAGGCGTCGGGCGAAGCGCAGCGTTTTATCGCCATCTATGAACAGTTCAAGGCGGCGCCCGATATCACCGAGCGCCGTATGTACCTGGAAACGATGGAACGCATCATGGGCGGCCTGGACAAGGTCCTCATGGACAGTAGCAGTGCAGGCGGCTCCGTCCCCTATCTGTCTTTAAACGAGCTGATCAAGCAACAGACGAAGACCTCGACAGGAAAGCCTGCTGTGGATGGCGGACTTCAGGCGACACAGCCAGGCTCCGGACAGCCGGTGACGGGAGCCAGCCAATGAATCGCTCGGGAATCGTAGCCATCGTTGTCACCGCGGTAATTGCGCTGATGGTGCTGTGGCAATCAACCTACATTGTCTATCCCAACGAGCAGGCACTCGTTCTGAGGTTCGGTGAGTTCGTGCGCGAAGCGCGTGAGCCAGGGCTGTATTTTCGTATCATAATCGCCGAAGACGTTGTGCACATCGACCGCCGCGTACTGAAGGTCGAAGGCGACAAGCAACCCATGCTGACCGGAGATCAAACACCGATTGTTGTCGATTATTTTGCCCGCTACCAGGTCGTCAATCCGCTGCGCTTCTATCAGACCGTCCGCACGGAGGACACGATGCAGAAGCGCCTGACGCAGATCATCACCTCGCAGTTGCGGCGCGTATTGGCGAATCAGCCCTTGAGCCGAATACTGACGTCGGCGCGCTCCGATGTCATGCGTGAGATTTCAACTGCGGTTGATGCCCAGGTGCGCAACTTCGGTGAAGACGGCCAGGGTTTCGGCATCAAAATCATCGATGTTCGCATCAAGCGCGTCGACCTGCCGCCCGAGAACAGTGAAAAAGTCTATCAGCGGATGCAGACCCAGCGGCAGCAGGAAGCCGCCCGGCTCCGAGGAGAAGGCGAACGAAATCGGCAGACCATCCAGGCCATAGCCGACAAGAAGGCGGTCGTCATTGTTGCCAATGCACGCAAGGAGGCGGCGATCCGACGGGGCGAAGGCGAAGCCGAAGCCACGCGGATTTATAACGAGGCCTTCGGCAAGGATCCGAAGTTCTTCGACTTCTTTCGCTCGCTGCAAGCGCTGGAAACGGGGTTGGCATCATCCACCACCACCTATGTCGGACCGGCGACGGGCGATTTCTTCCGCTTCTTCGGCAATGAGCAGGGCGCCAAGGGCGGGGAGACCGGCGATCCCATCGCCACGGAACAATAACGCGGGCGGCGGTACCATCGCCTTATGAACTTTGCGTTCGGCGATTTTCTGACCGGTATCGGACTGGTGCTGGTGATCGAAGGGTGCCTGCTGGTGCTGGCGCCTAATTTGGCGAAGCGGATGGTGGCCGAGATTTTGACCGCGGCGCCCCAAGTCTTGCGGCTCGGCGGAATTGTGGCAGTGGCCGTCGGCGTGGCCATCATCTGGGCAATCCGCGGCTAAGGCACGCCCCTGGTCAAATGGCCGTGGACGGTCACGGTATGGCCATAAGTCTGTTCTCTGTGTCAGGGTTAATTTCATTAACCATTTTTTGCCGATCTCGCGTAATCTTAGTGGCAGAACGTTTGAGGCCTTCTTGAATCTGCAAATGCCTCGTCTACTTCCGTCGCATCCAGTCGGGGCCAGGGCCCCTGGTCGGGCCGCGCCCGATATTCCGCCAGCCCGGACCGCAACCGCCAGGAATGGAGTATTGCCGTGACTTCCACTCGTCTCCTCCGCCGTCCCCCGACGTCTCGCGCCCGGGCCTTGCCGGTGCCGCGGCCGATGCAGGGAGGCTTGATTTGGTTGATTATCGCGCTTGTCGCCTTCGCCTTTCTTATGGCCAGCCAGGCAGCCTGGGCACGCTCGGCGCCCGAGAGCTTTGCCGATCTTGCGGATAGCCTGTTGCCCGCAGTCGTCAATGTCTCCACCACACAGACGGTGAAAACCGACAGCATGAGCGGCAACGAAGAGCTCGACGATTTCTTCAACGAGTTCATGAATCGCCAGGACAGGGAGCAAAGACAACGGCCGATGACGTCGCTGGGTTCCGGCTTCATCATCGATCCCAGCGGTTATGTTGTGACCAACAATCATGTGATCGCGGATGCGGATAAGATTACGGTGCTCCTGCATGACGAAACGGAGCTGCAGGCAACCCTTGTCGGCCGCGACGAGAAAACCGATCTGGCACTGCTGAAGGTCGAGGCCGGCCGGCCGCTGCCTTCGACGAACTGGGGTGATTCAGACGAATTGCGCATCGGCGACTGGGTGATGGCGATCGGCAATCCCTTCGGCCTTGGCGGCACCGTCACGGCGGGCATCGTATCGGCACGCGGCCGTCAGATCGGCGGCACCTATGACGACTACATTCAGACGGATGCCTCCATCAATCGGGGCAACTCCGGCGGACCGCTGTTCGACATGAACGGCCAGGTAATCGGCATCAATACCGCCATCTTTTCCCAGACGGGCGGCAGCGTTGGCATCGGCTTCGCCATCCCCTCCAGCCTGGCGAAGAATGTCATTGCTCAGATCCGCCAGTTCGGTAAGCCCAAACGCGGCTGGCTCGGCGTGCGTATCCAGACGGTGAACGACGAACTGGCTGAGGGCCTGCACCTGCCCTCGACCAAGGGTGCTTTGGTGGCGAATGTCACGGAAGACGGCCCGGCGGACAAAGCCGGCATCAAGCAGGGCGATGTGGTGCTGCGCTTCGACAGTAAGGAAGTTACCGCCAGCCGGTCCTTGCCGCGCATCGTCGCGGAGACTGAAATCGACAGGAAGGTCGAGGTCGTGGTTTGGCGCCAGGGCAAGGAGATGTCGTTCGATGTGGTCGTCGGTGAACTCACCGACGATGTCGAGCAGGCAGCTCTGAGCCAGCCCGAGAATGAACAGAAAACAGCGCCGACCGAGGGCAAGATCGCCAATCTCGGACTCAGCGTCGGCCCGATCAATCAGGCCGCACGCCAGCAATACAAACTCGAGGAGAGCATCAAAGGCGTTATCGTCACGGAAGTGGATTCCAAGGGCCCGGCGGCCGACAAAGGGCTGCAGGCCGGCGATGTGATCGTCGAGATCGACCAGAAGGCCGTCGGTTCGCGGGAAGAAATCGAACGTCGGGTCAAGGAAGCAAAGAAGAACGGCTATCGTGTGGTGACGCTGCTGATTTATCGCGGCGGCGACTATCAGTGGGTGGCCGTGCGCGTCGACAAGAGTTGATCGTGCATGGCGCCGGCCGGGCCGGCGTTCTAGAAGAAAGGGCGGCTCCCTGTCGGCGCCGCCCTTTTTGCATGATGCCACAGCGGATCATCGTCATCGGCGGGCCTACCGCCAGCGGCAAGTCGTGGGTCGCCCGGGAATTGGCGCGGACTCTGAATGGGGCCGTGATCAACGCCGACTCCATGCAGGTCTATGCCGAGCTGCCCATCCTGACGGCGCAGCCCGATGCGGCGGCGCGGGCAGGGATCCCCCATCGTCTCTATGGTGTGATATCCGTGCGCGAGCCCTGCTCTGCCGCGCGTTGGGCGGAGCTGGCCTGGCGGGAGGTCGAGACCGCTGCGAACCAAGGGTTGGTCCCCATTGTGACCGGCGGCACCGGGCTCTATCTGCGGACGCTGATGCAGGGACTGGCGCTGGTGCCGGAGATACCAGCGGAGATCCGCGAAGCCACGCGGACGCTGCTGCGGGAATTGGGCCCGGAAGTTTTTCATGAGCGCCTGGCCGCCCGTGATCCGGGCGCGGCAGCCCGGATTCGCCCCAAAGACCGGCAACGCCTGGCCCGCGCCTGGGAGGTGCTGGAGGCAACCGGCCGCTCTCTGCTGGATTGGCAGGGAAAGGCGGATACGGCTCAGCCGGCCGCGAATTTCCAGACCTTCGTTCTGAACCCGGATCGCGCGGCCCTCTACGCGACGATCGACCGGCGCTTTGCCGAAATGGTACGGACAGGCGTACTGGACGAGGTGCGGGCATTGGCCGGGATGGGCCTGCCCCCCGAGGCGCCGGCCCGAAAGGCGCTGGGCGCGCGCGAGCTCATGGATCATCTCGCTGGCCGCATCGATCTGGAGGACGCCGTGGCCGCGGCACAACAGGCAACCCGCCGCTATGCCAAACGGCAGATGACCTGGTTCCGAAACCAGGTTAGCGTGGCTAATTTTATTTCCATTGACGTGATAAATGAGACATCAATGGAAAGAATATTGCCGAAAATCTTTCCGGTTATTCGCAACTCTCGTTGACCGGCCGCAGGTGAGCCGCTAGCTTGTGCGGCGTTGTGCAGCGCAATATCCAGTCGAGCCGCAGCTTTAGCTTTACCACCGCGCCTGAAACGGCAAGATCGGGCGGGAAGGCGAAGCGGCAGGCCAAGAGCGCGTGTTGAAATGGTCGACGGATGGCCGAGGCGATCGAGAGAAAGGCCAGTGTTATGGCGAGCGAAGAGATGAATGGCGCGCAGATGGTGATCCGGGCTCTGGTGGATCAGGGCGTCGACGTCGTCTTCGGTTATCCCGGCGGCGCCGTGCTTCCCATCTATGACGAGCTGTTCAAGCAGAACGCGCTGCGCCATGTACTGGTGCGCCATGAGCAGGGCGCCGTCCATGCGGCCGAGGGCTATGCCCGTTCCACCGGCAAGGTTGGCGTGGTGCTGGTGACCTCCGGCCCCGGGGCCACGAACGCGGTGACCGGCCTGACCGATGCGCTGATGGATTCCATCCCCGTGGTCTGCCTGACCGGCCAGGTGCCGACCCACCTGATCGGCAACGACGCCTTCCAGGAAGCGGACACGGTGGGCATCACGCGCCCCTGCACCAAGCACAACTACCTGGTTAAGAGCATCGGCGAACTGCCGCGCATCATGCATGAGGCGTTCTATGTGGCTCGCAGCGGCCGGCCCGGTCCTGTGGTGGTCGACCTACCGAAGGACGTGCAGCAGGCCAAGGGCACCTACAGCAACGGCGTCGCTGTCAAACACCGCTCCTACAATCCGCAGTTGAAGGGCGATATCCGCGCCATCGAGCAGGCGCTGGAACTGATCGCCAAGGCGGAACGGCCGCTATTCTATTGCGGCGGCGGCGTTATCAATTCCGGTCCCACAGCCGCGAAGCTTCTGAAGCAGTTCGTCAATCTCACCGGTTTCCCGATCACGCTGACGCTGATGGGCCTCGGTGCCTTTCCGGCCTCGGACAAGCAGTTCCTGGGCATGCTCGGCATGCACGGTATGTACGAATCGAACCACGCCATGCATGACTGCGACGTGATGATCAACATCGGCGCCCGCTTCGACGATCGCATTACCGGCCGGCTGGCGGCGTTTTCGCCGCACTCGAAGAAGATCCATGTCGATATCGATCCGTCATCCATCAACAAGAACGTGCGCGTCGACGTGCCGATCGTCGGTGATGCCGCCCATGTGTTGGAGGACATGATCCGGCTATGGAAGGCAAAGCAGATTCGCCCCAACCAGAAGGCGCTGGATGCCTGGTGGAAGCAGATCGAAGTCTGGCGGGCGCGCGACTGCCTGAAATACAAGAACAGCGATTCCGTCATCAAGCCGCAGTTCGCCTTGCAGCGGCTTTTTCATGCCATCAAGGACAAGGATTTCTACATTACGACAGAAGTCGGCCAGCATCAGATGTGGGCGGCGCAATTCCTGCGCTTTGAAAAGCCAAACCGATGGATGACCAGCGGCGGCCTGGGCACCATGGGCTACGGTTTGCCGTCGGCTATCGGCGTGCAGATGGCCCATCCCGAGTCGCTCGTGATCGACGTTGCCGGTGAGGCATCCTTCATGATGAACATGCAGGAGATGTCGACGGCGATGCAGTACAAGCTGCCGGTGAAGGTATTCATCCTGAACAATCAGTGGATGGGCATGGTGCGCCAGTGGCAGGAACTGCTCCATGGCGAGCGCTATTCCGAAAGCTACATGGAGTCGCTGCCGGATTTCGAGAAGCTGGCGGAGGCATTCGGTTTTGTCGGCTTGCGCGCGGACAAACCGTCGGAAGTGGACGGCGTCATCAAGGAAATGATTACCGTCAAACAGCCGGTGCTGGTGGATGTGCGCGTCGACAAGACGGAAAACTGCTTCCCGATGATCCCGTCGGGGTCGGCCCATAATGAAATGCTGCTGGGTCCGGAGGACCAGGCAAAGCCTGTGTCCGAAGAAGGCATGGTCCTGGTCTAGATCGACCCACGGCAAAGAACAACAGGGCCGAGCTGCCCGGGAGCCATCGCTTGCAACCGCAACCCATCGAACGACACACGATTTCCGTGTTGGTGGACAACGAAGCCGGCGTGCTTGCGCGCGTCATCGGCCTGTTCTCCGGCCGCGGCTACAACATCGAAAGCCTGACCGTGGCCGAGGTGGACCCCACGGAGCATCTGTCCCGCATCACCATCGTCACGTCAGGCACGCCGATGATCATCGAGCAGATCAAGAACCAGCTCAATCGCCTGGTGCCCGTGCATACGGTCAATGATCTCACGATCGAGGGCCCCCATGTGGCCCGCGAGTTGGCCTTGATCAAGGTGCAGAGCACCGGCGAGCGCCGCGTCGAGTCCTTGCGCATTGCCGACATCTTCCGCGCCCGGGTTGTAGATGCGACCAATGACTCCTTCGTCTTCGAGATGACCGGGTCAACCGACAAGCTCAGCGCCTTCATCAACCTGATGAAGCCGCTGGGGCTGGTGGACGTGTCGCGCACCGGCGTCGTGGCGATTGCGCGCGGAACGGAAGCACCTTAGGCGGCATCGGTCCGCGGACGTCCCGCCTTCGCGGAAATGACCAGACAAACAAGTCCTGACCAGGGAACCCCCGCTTAGGGATTCTGGGCAGCCGCCTGCCGGAGCGCAGCGTCCCGGAGCGCGACGAGCCTCTCCGTTTCGCCGGCATCGACCAGGAGTGTCGTCGCGTTTGTGCTGCAAGTGACGTTCAGCGAGCGGCCTTCATCGCTGTCGAGAGCAAGAGATTGCCCTGGATTCAGGACCAAACGGACACGAGTCGGCGACGCGGATAGTGCTACTTCCGGGTCGCTCGCCTCGGCGATCATCAGCACGACGCTGCAGGCGGAGGCTTCCTGGACAAAGTATCCGCTCATGAACTTCGACCCGAACTCGTAGCTGATGCTCTGGGCCGGAAGATATGCGGCGCGGCCTTCCGTCGACGCCGATTGGTCCATCGCCGCGGCGGTGCTTGCGAGGACTATCCAGGCCATTGAAATTGCGATGCAGCGTCCGATCATTGTTGGTTCTCCTCTGTAGCGGCGGGCGCCTAGACATTGGCTGCGCCATCGATACTCGCGATGGACCTACCCTATGCGCGGCGCCAGCCGGGCACATCGGTACGGCTACCCAGTTTCTTGGGATTGGGCCCCTAGAGTTCGCCAACATGCGGCTCGGCAGCGGCCGACAGGAGCCAAGGTTCGCCACGCAGGCGCAGGAGAACTTCCATCCGGTTGGCCGCATTGAACTTGCCGAGCACGGCGGAGAACTGATGCTCGATCGTCCGGGGCGACCGCGACAGCCGCCTGGCAACCTCTTTGTTGCTCAATCCTTGGGCAATCAAAGCAAGCACTTGCTGTTCATTCTGCGTCAAGCCAAGAGGATGGCGGCGCGCTGCCGCATACGGTCCCCGGCGCGCTTTCGGCAATTCGCCGGCTACCCCCATGCGCTGCGCCAATTTTCGCGCAAGCGCTGCGGCGGGACGCGCCTCAAGGTCCTCAAACATCGCGACCGCGCGGGCCAAAGCCGGTCCGGCATCAGGTCCACGGACCTGTGCTAGGGCCAGCGCTGCCTCGTAGGGAAGGCCCATCTGCAACCATTCGCTGGCTGCCGCCGACGGATCGCCGTGCAGTTCGGCGGCTCGCGGAGCCGGAATCCGCGCTGGTGACACCGGCAGCGTCGTCGCGACTCCGCAGCGGTGCCACCAGATCGCTAGTTCGCTGATGTCCCAAGGGTTGAGGTTTTCAATGTCCATGGCCGCCAGCGCGGTCAGCTGCTCGTGACTGGCGCGCAGATCCTCGGCGAGCCAAGCGGCTTCGGTCAGCGCAAAGCGGACCGGCACGATTCGCTGAGCTTCACCCGTTGAGAGGCCTTCTTGCAGCGCCTGTTGCAACAGGGCCGGACCATCGGGCTCGCCCAGCCGCATCCGCAACCGGCTGAGCACGGTCAAGGCGGGGAGGTGCATGACCAGCGGCAGGCGTTCCTGGTTCATGACGCCCTGAGCGATTGTTTCGGCTTCACGAAAACGGCCCTGCTCCATGCGGAGCTGCGCCTGACGGCCGAGCAGATACTGTGTCGCCGAATCGAGATCGTATCTGGTCGTGAACGCAATGCCTTCGGCCAGGAGACGTTCGGCCAAGGCGAAATCCTTGAACACCACCGCGTACTCGGCAAAGTTCGTGTAGGCCCGTGCGGCATGATCATGAAATTCATGCTCGAGCGCCAGCGCAAGACTCTCTTCCAACCGCTCCCGGCCGCCCGGGCGGTCGGCGAAGACAAGGGACGTGCCGACATTGTTCAGGGCATGGATGCGCGTCTCGACTTCGCCCAGCTGATCGGCCAGCGCGATCGCGCGCAGCCCCCAGTCGATCGCTTCGTCGAAGTGGTAGTGCAGCATCTGCAGCTGCGAACGTGTGCTGTAGGCCATTGCCAATTGCGGCCCAGGCGGCATGACTTCCAATTCGCGCACCGCCTCATTGGCGAAATGCTTCGCCTGCTCCGCCTCGCCGCGGCGCCAGTGCAGCCGCGAAAGCCATCGCAGATTGAGGCCGACTTTCTCGATGCGGCCGAGCTCCCGCCAGATCTCTATGGCCCGATGCCGCGCATCGATGATCGAATCATAGACCAGCAGCGACAAACCGGCCTCGTAAGCCCAGTCTTCGTAGAGTTGTGCGGCCAGTGCCGGCGGCGCCTGTGATACATGTTTCAGCGCTGTTGCCAGATGCGAGGCGGCCTGCTGGTGCGCGCCCAGCCGCGCGGCTTGCGCGGCGGCCTGCGGCGCGATCTCGAGAACTCGCTCTCCATCGTCCGCCCCGGCGGCATGGTGCACCCGGCGTGATAGCTGCGCAATTGCCTGCGCCGCCGGAAGCGTGGCTATCGCCGCCTCCACTTTCGCATGCAGCGACCGCTGCAGGCTCGGCGGTAGGCGATCGAGCGTCGCTTGTCTGGCCAACTCATGACGAAACGTTACGGCACCTTGGTCGTCGCGCCGCAACAATCCGCGGGCGACGCATCTGTCGACGATGGCTTCGGCCTCCACTCCGACGAGCGACCGGATCAGCCACGGTTCCACGCTCCCCGGCACAATGCTCATCACTTCCAGTACGCCGCGTTCCCCATCGGTCAGGCGCGACAGCCGCGACCAGACGGCATCGCGGACTGAATCCGGGATTCGCTTCGGTTCCGACTCGCTGCTTGCCAGGAGTTCGGTGACAAAAAAGGGATTTCCTTCGGTAATGCGGTAAAGGTCGCTGCCGGAGCGCCCCGCTTGCTCGGCAAGTGACGTGACAGCGACCGGAGAAAGCGGCTTCAGCGTCACACGAGTCACCGATCCCGGCGGCAGATCGCCGAGCACGTGCGTCAGGGGATGATCGGTACCGATCTCATGACGGCGCAGGCTTAGCACCAGTATCGTGCGGAGCAGGGAGACTCGCCGGCCGAGATACTTCACGAGATCGAGAGTCGCGTTATCCGCCCAATGCACGTCTTCGAAGACGAGCACGGTCGTACCCTTCGCATTCTGGAGCTCGTGCAACAGTGCCGGGAACAGCCGTTCTGGGGCGGCCGTTTCATCGAGCAGGGCGCCCACGCGCGGATCGAGCGACCGTGCCATGTCCTGCAGGGGCCCGAGTGGACGAGGTGTAAATAGAGCCTCGCACCAACCCCAAACCACACGGCTGCCTTTGTCGGCACGGGCCGCGAACTCTCGCAAGACAGACGTCTTGCCGACCCCGGCCTCGCCTTCGAGCAGCACGGTACTGCCCTGTCCGGCCGCGGCACGTCGCGCCGTGGCCAGCAACGCTTCAAGTGGCGCATCTCTTTCAAGCAACATCAGCATGCAGGGGATCGCCCAGGGATCCGTTCCAGCATCCTAGTACAACCGGAACCCGTTACATATTGTGACACAAATCACAGAGTCGTGACACTAGTCGCGGACACGTTTCTCTTCCCGGCAACCGCCGCCGGTTTTGTCATTTCGTTACTTTTTTTCCTAGTGGATCCGTAGCAGCCCGCGAGCGCTCCGCAGGTTCTTCCAAGCGCCGCCAGCCGCGAATCTGGCTGGAAAATGGGCATGCCGGAACGTTAACGCGTGAGGAGCCGGCGGATCAGCGCGAATCTGCCCGGTGTTCGTGGCTGCGCTTTTGCCCTGGCGCAAACCGGAGCGAGCCGCGTCCACATTCGACCACTGGCATGCCATATGCTCTTGAAGATTGGGCGCACGGTCCTCGGAAAACTGGGTGACCGTACCGATGTGCGCCCGCTTTGCGGTGCGTAGTGTCAGTCAGCTGCAACTCTTGTATCAACGCGCTGGCCATCCAATGGAAAACATCGCGCTATTGGTCACTTGTCTTGGACTCGGCATCGTGCTGCGGAGGAGCGGCCGCTTTCCGGAGAATGCCGCAGCCGCGCTCAACGGCTTCATCATTCATATCTCGCTTCCAGCGCTGATCATCCTGTATGTGCATCAGCTGCAGTTCGACAGGTCTCTCCTGTATCCCGTGGCTGCGCCCTGGATAATGTTTGGGCTGGGTCTCGTATCGTTCATCACGGTCGCGAGATTGGCGCGGTGGACGGCGCCGACCACCGGCGCCTTGATCCTCTCCGGTGCCTTGGCAAACACCTCGTTCGTCGGATTGCCGATGATCGAAGCGTTTTATGGCGCCAGTTTTCTTGGGCTGGGAATCTTAATCGATCAACTGGGCACCTATATGGTGCTCTCAACACTTGGCATCATTGTCGCCGTTACATGCTCGACAGGCAGATCCGGCAATGCCTCCGCTGCCTACGTCGTTCGTAGAATTGCGACGTTTGTTCCGCTTCACGCCCTGTTTCTGGCAATGATTCTCCGTCCCATCGATTTTCCGGCAGAGCTAGAGGGGCTGCTGGGGCGCCTGGGCGCGACGCTGGCACCACTAGCCCTGGTTTCCGTTGGTTACCAGCTCCGCCTATCGGACCTGCGGGGGCGCATTTCACCGTTGGTTCTCGGACTCCTATTCAAGTTGGTCCTGGCCCCCTGTTGATCACCGTGCTGTTGGTCAGACTCATCGGGATTGATGGTCAGATGACGCAGGTAACCATCTTCGAGGTGGCAATGGCGCCTCAAATCGGCGCCGCGATCATTGCGATGGAGTACAAGCTCGATCCGCCCCTGGTAACGCTGATGGTCGGAATCGGCATCCCCCTCTCATTCCTGACTTTGCCGGCATGGTGGTACCTGCTCCAGGGTATCTGAGCTGACGGGAAACCAACAGAACTGGCCCAGGATTTCCAGCACTCCCTAAGCTTTTCCCGGTCTTCGCACCATTGCCAGGGGGCACGCGGCGCTCTAATAACGGCGCGTCCCGCGGCCGGCCGAGGGGTCGCGGCGAAGGAGAGGAAACCGTCATGCGTGTCTATTACGATCGCGATGCTGATGTGAACCTGGTGAAGGGCAAGAAAGTGGCCGTCGTCGGCTATGGCAGCCAGGGTCACGCTCACGCGCAGAACCTGCGCGACAGCGGCGTCAAGGACGTGCGGGTGGCGCTGCGGCCGAACTCCGCCTCAGCAAAGAAGGCGACCGACGCCGGTTTCACGGTCGTGGCGCCGGCCGAGGCGGCGAAATGGGCCGATATCATCATGGTGCTGGCGCCCGACGAGCTGCAGGCGAAGCTCTACATCGACGACCTGCACGCCAATATGCGCCATGGGGCGGCGATTGCCTTCGGCCATGGCCTCAACATTCATTTCCGCCTGATCGAGGCGCGCCCGGATCTTGACGTATTCATGGTGGCGCCGAAAGGCCCCGGTCATACAGTCCGCTCCGAGTATCTGAAGGGCGGCGGCGTCCCCTGCCTGGTGGCGGTGGCGCAAAACCCGTCCGGCAATGCGCTGGAGATCGGCATCTCTTACGCCTCGGCGATCGGCGGCGGCCGCTCCGGCGTCATCGAGACGTCGTTCAAGGAGGAATGCGAGACCGATCTGTTCGGCGAGCAGGTGGTGCTCTGCGGCGGCCTGACCGCGCTGATCCAGGCCGGCTATGAGACCCTGATCGAGGCGGGCTACGCGCCGGAGATGGCCTATTTCGAATGTCTGCATGAGGTGAAGCTGATCGTCGACCTGATCTATGAGGGCGGCATCGCCAACATGCGTTACTCCATCTCCAACACGGCGGAGTTCGGCGACTACACCCGCGGGCCGCGCATCATCACCGATGAGACGAAGAAGGAGATGAAGCGCATTCTCGACGATATCCAGTCCGGCCGCTTCGCCCGCGACTGGGTGGCGGAATGCCAGGCCGGCCAGCCCAGCTTCAAGGCCATGCGCCGCCGCAGCGCCGAGCATCCAATAGAGGAAGTCGGCGCCAAGTTGCGGGCCATGATGCCCTGGATCGCCAAGAATAAGCTGGTCGATAAGGCGAAGAACTGAGTTTGGGCGCGGCGGGCCGCGCTGTCGGCGCCTGCGCCGCCGGGGCCGGTCCGCATGATCATCAGGCAGCTGACCTATCTGATTGCGCTCGCCCGCGAGAAGCATTTCGGCCGCGCCGCCACGGCCTGTAATGTCAGCCAGCCGACTCTGTCGGCGGCGATCCGCCAGCTCGAGGCCGATCTCGGTGTGCCCATCGTCGAGCGCGGTCAGCGCTTCAAGGGCCTCACCGCGGAAGGGCTGCGGGTTCTCGAATGGGGCCAGCGCATTCTGGCGGATCTCGAGGCTCTGACCCAGGATCTGGAGGAAATGCGCGAAGGCCTGACTGGTCATCTGCGCTTCGGTGTCATTCCGTCGGCCTTGCCGGCCGTGTCACTGGTGACGGCGCCGTTCTGCGCCAGCCATCCGCGCGTCTCCATCACTGTGCGTTCGATGTCTTCTATCGAAATCCAGCGCGGCCTCGATGCCTTTGAGCTCGATATCGGCATGAGCTATCTGGACAACGAGCCGCTGATCAATGTCCGGGCGCTGCCGCTCTATTGGGAGCGCTATGTGCTGCTGACCTCGGCCACCGGGCCGTTCGCCGGCTACAAGACATTGACCTGGGCCGAAGCGGCCGGAGTTCCCCTTTGCATGCTGACGCCGGACATGCAGAACCGGCGCATCCTGAACGGAGTATTCCGCTCGGTGAATCGGGCTCCCCAGCCGGCCATCGAGACGAATTCCATGCTGCTGCTGTTCGCCCATGTGCGCGACGGCCCCTGGTCCAGCGTCATGCCCCACACGGTCATGCATACGATCGGCCTGCCCGAGGGCTTGCGGGCCATTCCCCTGACTGAACCGGTCACCACCCACGAAATCGGTCTGGTCATCGCCGACCGGGATCCGGCGCCGCCTCTGGCGCGGGCTCTGATGGCCGTGGCGGCCGGGCAGACCATCCAGCTTCGCTTCGATCACGACCTGGGTGCGGGCCCACTGCCCTCGGTTGATAGTTTTTAACTATCATACGATACTAATTATCGATTTGATAATAGCCAACTCTTTGGTATCATTAAGTAGCTTCGAAGCGGGCCAAGTATGCATTCGTACAGCCACTGGGATGTTGGCGCGGCGCAATCGCTGATCGCCGAACGGCAGGACATGCCGGGGGCGTTGCTGCCCATTTTGCACGCTTTGCAGGACCGGTTTGGCTACGTCGATACGGCCGCGGTGCCGCTGGTGGCCGACGCCCTGAACCTGTCGCGGGCCGAAGTGCACGGCGTCGTCAGCTTCTATCATGATTTTCGTAAGGAGCCGCCGGGCCGCCATCTGGTGAAAGTCTGCCGGGCCGAAGCCTGCCAGAGCATGGGCTGCGAGCGGCTGGTTGCCCATATCAAACAACGGCTCGGTGTCGATTTCCACGAGACCACGGGCGACCGCAGATTCACCCTTGAGGCCGTCTACTGCCTGGGCGATTGCGCTCTTTCGCCCGCGGTGATGATCGACGGCGAATTGCATGGCCGGGTCGATCCGGCCCGCTTCGACGAACTGGTTGCGGAGTGCGGAAAAGTTACATGACCGCGCGCATCTATGTGTCACTGGATGCGGCGGCGCTGTCCGTCGGCGCCGAGCGCGTTGCGCGCACGGTGGAGCGCATCGCCGAGGAACGGCGCGCGGATATCGCGCTGGTCCGCAACGGGTCGCGCGGGATGTTCTGGCTGGAGCCGCTGGTGGAAGTGGAGACCGACGCCGGCCGCGTGGCCTTCGGTCCGGTCAAACCCGCCGACGTCGCCGGCTTGTTTGATGCGCAGTTTCGTCCGAACACCAAGCACAAACTCTATCTCGGTCCGACCGAGGAAATCCCGTTTCTGAAGAGGCAGGAACGGCTGACCTTCGCCCGCTGCGGCATCACCGATCCCCTGTCGATCGATGACTACAAGGCCCATGGCGGCTTTCGCGGCCTGAGACGCGCTCTCACCATGACGGGCGCGGCGATCGTTGACGAAGTCACCCAATCCGGCTTGCGCGGCCGCGGCGGCGCAGGTTTCCCGGCAGGCATCAAGTGGCAGACGGTGCTCAAGACGACCGATCCGACGAAATACATCGTCTGCAACGCCGACGAGGGCGATAGCGGCACTTATGCCGACCGCATGATCATGGAAGGCGATCCCTTCGTGCTCATCGAAGGCATGACCATCGCCGGCCTCGCGGTGGGCGCGGCCGAGGGTTACGTCTACATCCGCTCCGAATATCCCCACGCCTTCCGCCAGATGACGAAGGCGGTGGAGATCGCCCGCGACGCCGGCTATCTCGGCGCCGATATTCAGGGCAGCGGCAAGCCATTCGACATCCACCTGCGCCTTGGCGCCGGCGCCTATATCTGCGGCGAGGAAACCGCGCTGCTGGAAAGCCTCGAAGGCAAGCGCGGCATGATCCGTTACAAGCCGCCGCTGCCGGCAATCAAAGGCCTGTTCGGCAAGCCGACGGTCATCAACAACGTGATCTCCCTGGCCAGCGTGCCCATCGTTCTCGACAAGGGCGCCGCCTTCTACAAGGATTTCGGCATGGGCCGCTCCCGCGGCACCCTGCCGATCCAGCTCGCCGGCAATATCAAGCAGGGTGGCCTGGTGGAGAAAGCCTTTGGCGTGACGCTGCGGGAGCTTATCTACGAGTATGGCGGCGGGACCGCGACCGGCCGGCCGCTTCGCGCCGTCCAGGTGGGCGGCCCGCTTGGCGCCTATTTCCCGGAGGGCCTGTTGGATCTGCCCCTGGATTATGAGGCGTTTGCCGCCGAGAAGGGTATGGTCGGCCATGGCGGCATCGTCGTGTTCGACGACAGCGTCGATCTGGCCCGCCAAGCGCGCTTCGCCATGGAGTTCTGTGCCATCGAATCCTGCGGCAAATGCACGCCCTGCCGCATCGGCTCGACCCGCGGCGTGGAAGTTATCGACCGCATCATCGCCGATCAGGATCGCGCGGCGAACCTGACGCTGCTCGACGATCTCTGCGGCACTATGCTCGATGGTTCGCTCTGCGCCCTCGGCGGCCTGACGCCGCTGCCGGTGCAAAGCGCCGTGAAACACTTTCCCGAGGATTTCGACCGCCCCGTATCCCGGGCCGCGGCGGAGTAGGAGACTTAAAGCCATGTCGCTCTCGCTGATCAAGGAAATCGACTACGGCACGCCGGAGGCACCGGTCGGCGCCGCGGTGACGCTGGAGGTCGACGGCTTCTCCGTCAGCGTGCCCGCGGGCACGTCAGTCATGCGCGCGGCCATGGAAGCCGGCGTGAAGGTGCCGAAGCTCTGCGCCACCGACAGCCTGGATGCTTTCGGCTCCTGCCGCCTCTGCCTGGTTGAGATCGAGGGACGCAAGGGCACGCCCGCTTCCTGTACCACGCTGGTCGAGCCCGGTATGAAGGTGAAGACCCAGACGCCACGGCTCGCCAAACTGCGCCGCGGCGTGATGGAGCTCTACATCTCCGACCATCCGTTGGACTGCCTGACCTGCTCGGCCAATGGCGATTGCGAGCTGCAGGACATGGCCGGTGCGGTCGGCCTGCGCGAAGTGCGCTACGGCTATGACGGCGCCAACCACCTCGATTCCGTAAAGGACGAGTCCAATCCCTATTTCTCCTTCGATCCCTCGAAATGCATCGTCTGCTCGCGCTGCGTACGGGCCTGCGAGGAAGTGCAGGGCACCTTCGCGCTGACCATCGATAGCCGGGGCTTTGCCTCGACGGTGTCCGCCGGCCAGACCGAGGATTTCATCGACTCCGAATGCGTCTCCTGCGGCGCCTGCGTGCAGGCCTGCCCGACCGCGACGCTGATGGAGAAATCGGTGATCGAACAGGGCCAGCCGGAGCATAGCGTCATCACCACCTGCGCCTATTGCGGCGTCGGCTGCGCCTTCAAGGCGGAGATGCGGGGCACCGAGGTCATTCGCATGGTGCCGTACAAGGACGGCAAGGCAAACCACGGCCATTCCTGCGTCAAGGGCCGCTTCGCCTGGGGCTACGCCACGCACAAGGACCGCATCACCAAGCCGATGATCCGCGCCAAGACCACCGATCCCTGGCGCGAAGTCACTTGGGATGAGGCCATCAAGCATACGGCGTCGGAGTTCCGCCGCATCCAGGCCAAATATGGCCGGGATTCCATCGGCGGCATTACCTCGTCCCGTTGCACCAACGAAGAGACTTATCTGGTGCAGAAGTTGATCCGCGCCGCCTTCGGCAACAACAACGTGGATACCTGCGCCCGTGTCTGCCATTCGCCGACAGGCTATGGCTTGAAGACCACCTTCGGCACCTCGGCCGGCACCCAGGATTTCGATTCCGTGCTGGAAGCAGATGTCATGATGGTGATCGGCGCCAACCCGACCGACGCCCATCCGGTCTTCGCCTCGCGCATGAAGAAGCGTCTGCGCGAAGGCGCCAAGCTGATCGTCATCGATCCGCGCGCCATCGATATGGTGCGCACGCCCCATGTGGAGGCCTCCTATCATCTGCCATTGATGCCCGGCACCAATGTGGCGGTCATCAATGCCCTGGCCCATGTGGTGGTGACCGAAGGTCTGGTCGACGAGCCGTATGTCAGCGAGCGTTGCGAGACCGGCGATTTCGAATCCTGGCGCGCCTTCGTGGCGCAGGAACGCAATTCGCCGGAGGCGACCGAAGCCCTCACCGGCGTGCCGGCCAAGGATCTCCGCGCCGCAGCGCGCCTCTATGCCACCGCTGAAAACGCAGCGATCTATTACGGCCTCGGCGTCACCGAACACAGCCAGGGCTCGACCATGGTCATGGGCATGGCCAATCTGGCGATGGCCACCGGCAATATCGGCCGCGTCGGCGTCGGCGTGAATCCGCTGCGCGGTCAGAACAACGTGCAGGGCGCCTGCGACATGGGCTCCTTCCCGCACGAATTCTCCGGCTACCGCCATGTGTCTGACGACGCGACGCGGGAGTTGTTTGAAAAAGCCTGGAACGTGAATCTGGAAGGAGAACCCGGCCTGCGCATTCCCAACATGCTCGATGCCGCCGTCGATGGCAGCTTCAAAGGCCTCTATGTCCAGGGCGAGGACATCGCCCAGTCGGACCCGAACACCAAGCATGTGACCGCGGGACTGGAGGCGATGGAATGCGTCGTCGTGCAGGATCTGTTCCTGAACGAGACGGCGAAGTACGCCCATGTCTTCTTCCCGGGCTCCTCGTTCCTGGAAAAGGATGGTACCTTCACCAATGCCGAACGCCGCATCAGCCTGGTGAACCGCGCGAAGCCGCCGATGGCCGGCCTAGCGGATTGGGAGGTCACCATGGCGCTCTCCAACGCCCTCGGCTATCCTATGACCTACAAGCATCCGTCGGAGATCATGGACGAGATCGCGCGCCTGACGCCGACTTTCACCGGCGTCAGCTACGCCCGCATCGAGGAGTTGGGCAGCATCCAATGGCCCTGCAACGACAAGGCGCCGACGGGCACGCCGATCATGCATGTGGACCGCTTCGTGCGCGGCAAGGGCAAGTTCATGATCACCGAGTTCGTGCCGACCGACGAACGCACCACCCAGCGGTTCCCGCTGATCCTCACCACCGGCCGCATCCTGTCGCAGTACAATGTCGGCCAGCAGACGCGGCGCACGGACAACGTGGTCTGGCACGAGGAAGACGTGCTGGAGATCCATCCTTTCGATGCGGAGTATCGCGGCATCCGCGACGGCGATCTCGTCGCCCTGACCAGCCGCGCCGGCGAGACGACTTTGCGCGCCACCATCACCGAGCGAGTACAGCCGGGCGTCGTCTACACGACGTTCCATTTCGCCGACACCGGCGCCAATGTGGTGACGACGGAATTCTCCGACTGGGCGACCAACTGTCCGGAGTACAAGGTCACGGCCGTGCAGGTGCGCCTGACCAACCAGCCCTCGGAATGGCAGGAGCGCTATCGCCGGGACGAGACGCGCCTGACCCGCATCGCCGCTGCGGCAGCGGCGGAGTAGGAGCCGGCCGCTCCGGTTCGCCATGAGCGTGACCGCCAAACCCGCCAGCATCGCGAACGCCGCCCGCGTACTGCGCAGCGGCGTGTCGGCGCCGATCACGGAGGTCATCGCCGAAGAGATGCCGGTGGCCCTGGTCTATAACAATATCAGCCACGCGGTGATGATGGCGACGCCGGCCGACCTGACGGATTTCGGCCTGGGCTTCAGCCTCAGCGAAGGCATCCTCACGCGGAAGGACGAGCTGATCGATATCGGCACGGAGGAAACCGACCTCGGCATCGAAGTCCGCATGGCCATTTCCTTGGAGCGTTTCCGCCTGCTGCAGGACCGCCGCCGCAGCCTGACCGGCCGGACCGGTTGCGGCATCTGTGGCGTGGAGAGCTTGGAGCAGGCAATCCGCCCGGTCGCCGCCGTGACGGCGGCGACCGAAGTGCCGATCGGTTCGATCTACAAGGCGCTGACCGATCTGCCGGGTCAGCAGCTGGTGAACAAACTGACCCATGCGGTTCATGCTGCCGCCTGGGTCAACTGCGCCGGCGAGATTCAGATCACCCGCGAGGATGTGGGCCGGCATAACGCGCTGGACAAGCTGATCGGCGCCATGGCGTGGAAAGGCACCGATTCATCCGAGGGGTTTGCCGTCATCACCAGCCGCTGCAGCGTCGAGATGGTGCAGAAGGCGGCGGCGGCAAAAATCCCGGTGCTGGTGGCGATCTCGGCACCAACGGCGCTCGCCCAGCGCATGGCCAACAGTTGCGGTATCACCTTGGTGGCGCTGGCGCGGCTCGACAGCGTGCTTGTCGTCACTCATCCCGAGCGCATCACCGGAATACCTGGAGACCGGAGTCTATGAAGGCCGAGCGCCTCGTGCATATGGCGAACCAGATCGCAGATTTTTTCGGTTCATATCCGCAGGAGCAGGCGATTGCCGGCGTCGCCGATCACCTGCACAAGTTCTGGGACCCGCGGATGCGCAAGCAGATTATCGAGTATGTCGGTTCTGGCGGGACCGGATTGCGCGACATTGCTGCCGCCGCCATCAAGCAGCTGGCGGCCGAAGCCCGCAAGTAACGGCGAGCGTTCCTAGTCGGTGCGCTTCTCGCGCCAGCGTTCATTCGGCTTCAGCAGTTCGGCAATCTTGGCCCGCTGTTCGGGATTCAGCTGCGCCGCTAGTTCCAAGATGAGATTCTGCGCACTTGCATGCATGACCGCCTCCCGGTCGCGCGAGGCTGACATCGCAGCTTCCACCTTAGCGCGGTCAAAGGGTTCTGTGGCGATAGCCTGGGCAACTGCCTCGCGCGCCTGGAACATTACATCCAGATTGGCATGGAAGGCGTCGCGGCGCGCGTCCAGCATCGTCTCGAGGATCTGTTGTCCTTGGTCATCGAGCACGCCCCGCAATTGCCGCGGGCTCGGCACGCCCATCATGCGCTGGCCATGGGGTGGACCGAAACCCATCACGCCGCGAAAGCCATGGCCGGCAATCGCCGAGACGGCGATTGCGCCGACAAAGAAAATATTGACCGCCAGCGATATGACCAGCAGCAAACGCAGCCGCCGCGACCAGATTTCCGACATCACTCAGTACTCCGTGTAGGCGTCGTCATAGACGGCGAGTTGCACCAGATCGGTGCTCGTTTCAGTGGTCGTGTCCTCGCCGAGATAGCCGCCGGCGAAGAGCCCGAGCAGCAGGGAGGCGACCAGTAAAGGCCGCACCGCCGGCAACCCGCTGAACTCGATTAGTAGGCTGCGCAGGCCATCCCACCAGCCGATCCGTCCCGAGCGCGCCAGCTGCGGCATGTCCGCGAGAACAGCGGCGCGCAGCGCCGGACTGGGAGAGAGAGCGGGTACCGCATCGAGGAGGGTATCGAGCGGTTCCGCATCAGCCAGCGCTGCGCGCGCTTCCGGCGACCGAGCCAACAAGGCCTCGGCTGCGGGACGCTCCGCCAGGGGCCAGCGCTCGGGATTGCCGCCATAAGCGGCAATCAGGACACGCAGCCGTTCAAGGGTCATAGGTTCGGTCATGGCATCGATCCTGTCAGGTCCGGCACTTCCTCGATCAGCAATTGGCGCAGCCGCCGGCGGCCGCGAGCCAACAGGGACTCCAAGGCGTCAACGCTCAACTCCATCACGTCGGCGGCCTCGATATTGCCCAGCTCCTGGTAGTGGCAGAGCACGATCGCCTCGCGCTGCCGCTCCGGCAGTTGGGCCAGCGCCGCCTGTACCCGGACGACGACCGCGGCCTCCTGCAATCCCGCATCCGGCAAAGGCGCTTCGCTGGCCGGATCGCCGGCGGCCTCCAGGGTCGTTTCCCGCCGCCGCCGCAGCCGGTCGGTGCAAAGATTGACCGTCACGCGGTGCAGCCAAGTAGAGAACTTGGCCTCCCCGCTGCGCCATTTCGGTGCCTGCTGCCAGACCCGCAGGAAAACATCCTGGGCCACGTCTTCGGCATCGGCTTTGTTTCCCAGCATATGTCCCGCCAATCCGGTGATGCGGCGGAGATGCCGGTCGACCAGGGCCGCGCAAGCAGCGCCATCGCCGGTGCCGATGCGTCGCAGGAGATCCAGATCCGGATCGCCGATTTCTGCCTCGGCCGTCCGCCGATCCGCCACTCCGTCCTCCGTGCCTGTGCGCCGATGGCCGCCCCATGATCAGATGGGGCGGACGTCCGGATGTTTGCGCCGGAAACGAGTCTACTGGCGATGGGGCATTCCGTCATGGGCTCCCTTTCGGGGCATCAGCTCTTCGGGATCGATGGTGCCGTTGCCGTCGCGGTCCAGGCGGGCCACGCGCCAGACCTGCGCAGCCTCATATTCCTGCACCGAAACCGTGCCGTTGCCATCCTGGTCCATCGCCTTGATCTCGTCGGCGAGGCGCTGCAGGCGCTGTTTCTCCCGGTAGGCCACGACTTCCTCGGCCGTGATGCTGCCGTCCTTGTTGGCGTCGATCTCCGTTGCTTTGGCGGCGGCGCCGGATTCGATCTCGGCGCGGGTGATCGATCCGTTATTGTCGCTGTCCATGGGCATCAGTATCGATTCCATCCAGCGCATGTGGCCACCATGGCCCCGGTGATCGCCATGCTTCGATTGCGCGGCGTAGGCAGCAGCGGCAATGCCGCCGGCGACCAACACTGCGGCGACGCCGGCCAAGATTGAGCCCTTCCTGGAGATCTTCACCATATTCAGTCCTTTCGATGATTGCGGGGCCGGCGATGTTTTTGCCGGGTTCAGCAGATCAAACGCGGGAACCGCGCGATTCCGTCGCCGCGACGGAATCCGCGGCATCAGGCGTTTATGACGTTGAAGGCGGCTTGCGGGCCGCGCAATGAGGATGGGCCGTTGATGCTGCTGGACGTCGAGACCACCACCGAATCAGACCCCTCCACGCGACGCCGGCCGCGGCGGCGCTTCATGCTTGTTCTGGCGGCGGTGGCCACTATTGCCATGGCGGCAGGTTTCTATGGCTGGCAACAGTGGCAGGCTGCAGCCTCTCCGGAACTGCGCACGGCGGAGGTAACGCTGGGCGATATCGAGAAATCCGTGACCGCCCTCGGGACGCTGCAGCCCGAGGAATATGTGGATGTGGGCGCCCAGGTTTCCGGCCAACTCGATACGGTGCATGTGGAAATCGGCGATGTCGTCAAGAAGGACCAGCTGCTGGCCGAAATCGACCCGACCGTGATCGAAACCCGCGTTCGCACCGACAAGGCCAATCTGGACAATCTGCAGGCACAGTTGGCGCAGCAGCAGGCGCAACTGAAGCTGTCCCGGCTTCAGCTCAAGCGCAATCAGGCGCTCTTCAAGGCCAAAGCAATCAGCCAGGACGCGCTGCAGACCAGCGAGACCCAGGTCTTGGTGGGCGAGGCGCAGGCCGACGCGCTGGCGGCGCAGATCGCCGCGGCGCAGGCGACCTATGACGGCGACCTCGCCAATCTCGGCTATACCAAGATCTACGCGCCAATGGCCGGAACGGTGGTCTCCCAGACCGCCTTGGAAGGCCAGACTCTGAATGCCAACCAGACCGCGCCGACGATCCTGCGCATCGCCGATCTGCAGACCATGACGGTGAAGGCGCAGGTCGCCGAGGCCGACGTCGTCAAGCTCACGCCCGGCATGCCCGTCTACTTCACCACCCTCGGCCTCCCCGAACGTCGCTGGCAGGCAAAGGTGCGGCAGATCCTGCCGACGCCGGAAACCGTCAATGACGTGGTACTCTACGACGTGCTCATCGACGTGGCGAATGACGACGGCGTGCTCATGACCAGCATGACGGCGCAAGTCTTCTTCGTCTTGGGCGAGGCGAAGAATGTGCCGCTGGTTCCCATTGCCGCGCTCGGCAAGAAGCAGCCCGGCAGCGCCGACGAATATCTCGTACGAGCGATGACTGACAACGGCCCGGCGCCGCGCGCGGTCAAAATTGGCCTGACCGACCGCCGCTCGGCCCAGGTAATCAGTGGGCTCGCCGCGGGCGACAAGGTAGTGCTGGAAACGCCGGCCGGCAACGACCAGGACAGCGCCCGCAGCGGCTCGTCCTTCGGCATGGGATTCCGGCTGTGACGCCGTTGACGCCGAAGCCGGAGCAGGTGCTGCTGGACCTTGCGGAGGTCTGCAAGGTCTACCGCAACGGCGAAGCGGTGATCCGCGCCCTGGATTCCGCCAGCCTGCGCGTTCATGCCGGCGAGTTCGTCGCCATCATGGGCCAGTCGGGTTCCGGCAAATCAACGCTGATGAACATCATCGGCTGCCTCGACCGGCCGACATCGGGCCGCTACCGGGTCGCCGGCCGCGACGTCTCCCGCCTGTCGCCGGATGAATTGGCAGCGCTGCGCAGCCGCATGTTCGGTTTCGTCTTCCAGCGCTACAACCTGCTGGGTACCGCGACCGCCGTGGAGAATGTGGAGATTCCCGGTGTCTATGCCGGTCGCCGGCGTCGGGACCGCCTGGCCCGGGCCACCGCCCTGTTGAAGCGCCTGGGGCTCGGCGATCGCGCCGGACATCGGCCCAGCGAACTCTCGGGCGGCCAGCAGCAGCGGGTCTCCATCGCCCGCGCGCTGATGAACGACGCGCAGATCATCCTGGCCGACGAGCCGACGGGCGCGCTGGACAGCAAGAGCGGCGAGGATCTGCTCGATCTCCTGCGGGAGCTGCATGCCGGCGGCCGGACCATCGTGCTGATCACCCACGATCCCTCGATCGCGGCCCAGGCGGAACGCGTCATCCAGATCCGCGACGGCAGCATCGTATCGGATACCGGCGCCGTTCTGCGTGCGCCATCGCCGCGGCCGAAGGCGCAGGCCGACTTCAACCGCCATAGCGCGCCGCTCGCCGATATTGCGGAAGCGACGAAGACAGCCTTCCGCTCCCTGCGCGCCAACCTCTTCCGCACCCTGCTGACGCTGCTGGGCGTCGTCATCGGCGTTGCCGCCGTGGTCGTCATGCTGGCCATCGGCAATGGCAGCCAGCAGCAGGTGCTCGACCGCATCTCCGCCATGGGCACCAATCTGCTGATCGTGCGGCCGGGGGCGCCGGGCGTGCGCAGCTCCGGCGACACGGCAACGTTGCTGCCCGCGGATGCGGAGGCGATCGCGGCGCTGCCCAACGTCGAAGCGGCCGTCCCCGAGCGCAACAGCCGGGTCACGCTCCGCGTTGGAAATATCGACTATCAGACCAGCATCCTCGGCACCTCGGCGGACTATACGCGCACGCGCGGCTGGGATATGGCCGCCGGCGGTTTCCTCACGGCCGACGATGTGCGCGGCTATGCGCCTGTCATCGTGCTCGGCCGGACTGTGGCCCGTAACCTGTTCCCTGATGGCGAGGATCCGGTCGGCCGCTATGTCCTGGTGCGCAACGTGCCGATGCAGGTCATCGGCGTGCTTGCGCCCAAGGGCGCCACGCCCTTCGGCAACGATCAGGACGACATGGCTGTGGTGCCTCTGACTACCGGTTTCGTCCAGCTCTTCGGCCGGCAATATCTCAGCACGGTCTCGGTCAAGGTCACCGACGCCGGACAGATCGATCAGACGGAATCCGCGATCGACAATCTCCTGCAAGAACGGCACCGCACAGTGGATTTCCAGGTGCGCAACACCGCCTCGATCCTGGCCACCGCGCAGGAAACCCAGGGTACGCTGACCCTGCTGCTCGCCTCGGTGGCGTCGATCTCGCTGCTGGTCGGCGGCATCGGCGTCATGAACATCATGCTGGTCAATGTCACCGAGCGGCGCCGCGAGATCGGCATCCGCATGGCGACCGGCGCGCGCATGCGCGACATCCTGCTGCAGTTCAACACCGAGGCGCTGGTCGTCTGCGGCGTGGGCGGGCTGATCGGCGTGGTGCTCGGGCTGGGCCTGGCCATCGGCGCGGAATGGATCGGCTTTCCCGTCCTGCTTTCGGCAGAGCCAGCTCTGCTCGCCTTTGCCTGCGCCTTTCTGACGGGCCTGCTGTTCGGCTTCCTGCCGGCCCGTAAGGCGGCCCGGCTCGATCCCGTCGTCGCCCTCGCCTCGGAGTAAGTCTCTCCCCATGCATTCCGCCAGAAGGTTCTTGTGCGCCGCTCTCGCGGCAATGCTCGCCGGCTGTTCCATGGTGCCGGACTATGAACGCCCGGCGGCGCCGGTGCCGGCAGCCTGGCCTGCCGCGGCTGTCGTAAAGGCAACCGCGCAGCCGGTGGCCACGGAATGGTGGCGCCGGTTCGGCAGCGGCGAGCTCGACAGCCTGATGACCGAGGCCATGGGCGCCAATCAGAATCTGGCGGCGGCGATGGCGCGCATCGATCAGGCGCGGGCCAATGCCCGTGTCGCCGGCGCGCCGCTGCTGCCGACGCTGGATGGTTCGGGCTCCAGCAACCGGAGCTATGACGACCTCTATACGACGGTGAACAAACGCACCGGCTATCAGGGCCTGCTCACCGCCAACTACGAGATCGACCTCTGGGGCAAGAATGCCGCCGGGCTGCAAGCGGCCGATGCGGCGGTCACCTCCAGCGTGTTCGACCGCGATACGATTCTCCTCGTCCTGCAGTCCGATCTCGCCACCACCTATTTCCAGATCCTGGCGCTGCGGGACCGGCTGCAGATCGCCCGCGATAATCTCGCGGCGGCCCAGGGGCTGTTGAATCTCGTGCAGATCCAGTTCGAACAGGGCGCCGCCAGCGCCCTGGACGTGGCACGTCAGAAGACCGCGGTGGCCAGCTTCGCGGCGCAGATCCCGCAGTTCGAACAGCAGCTTCTGGCGGCACAGACATCCCTGGCGATCTTGCTGGGCCGCGCGCCCGGCCCCGACATCGCCGCGGCACGCTCGCTCGACACGCTGAGCCTGCCGGCGATCGCACCCGGGCAGCCCTCGACATTGCTGGAGAGAAGGCCCGATATCGGCCGCACCGAGGCCGATCTCATGGGCGCCGATGCCGATATCGGCGCTGCCCGCGCCGCCTTCTATCCGAGCATCACCCTGTCCGCCTCCGTTGGCATCGAAGGGGTGGCCAGCGGCGGCGCCAGCGCTCTGGCCTCGCTGGTGGCGGGGCTGGTGCAGCCGATCTTCTCAGCGGGCCGGCTCGAGGGCGAGCTGGAGCGCACGAAGGCGCGGCGGATCGAGCTTGCGGCCAACTACCGCCAAACCGTGCTGATCGCCTTCAAGGAAACGATCGACGCTCTGAGCGCCGTCAACACCAGCGAAGCCAGGGAAGCTTTGCTGCGCAGCGCGGCGGAATCGGCGGCCGAAGCCTATCGTCTGGCGGATCTCAACTACCGCAGCGGCGCGACCGATTTCCTCACCGTTCTCGATGCCCAGCGCACCCTGCTGGATAGCCAGGACAGCCTGGTGCAAGGCGAACTGGACCGCTACACCGCGGCCACCAACCTCTACAAGGCGCTCGGCGGCGGCTGGCAGCTGCCGCAGGTCGCGTCTGCCGCTCTCTAGGTCCCCGCCGTCACCGCGCCGAGGGATTTTTTTTCAACGGGCTCAAGCGATTAAATACTTGTTAACCGTATTCGGGCAGGTTTAGAAACAGGTATTAACGCTAGGCTTGAGGTCGGGCAGGGCCACGGGCGCTTGGATGATAAAATGTCTGAAAATCAAAGCGTTAACGCCGGACGGTCATGGGACCGCCGCGGCCTTGAGGTCTGCCGCACCCCGAATTCCAGGCGACGCTACGTTGCGACTTACGCAGCCCTGATGACCGCCATGCGGTTTCAGGGGATCAGCGGGTTGCCGTGTCGTCCTTCCTCCAGGGAATTCAAAAGGCTCAAGCCATGACCCAGAGCATCGATCAGAACCGAATTATCATCTTCGATACCACTCTGCGCGACGGCGAACAGTCGCCGGGCGCTTCCATGAATCTGGACGAGAAGCGCCGCATCGCCGCCGCGCTGGAAGAGATGGGCGTCGACGTTATCGAGGCCGGCTTTCCCATTGCCTCCAACGGCGACTTCGAGGCGGTGCGCGAGATCGCCCGCCAAACAAAGAACTCCTCGGTCGCCGGCTTGGCTCGCGCCGCCCGCCGCGATATCGACCGCGCCTGGGAGGCACTGCAGGGCGCCGCCCGCCCGCGCATCCACACCTTCATCTCCACCAGCCCGCTGCACATGAAGTTCAAGCTGCAGATGGAGCCGGAGAAGGTGCATCAGTCAATCGCCGACAGCGTCTCCTACGCGCGCAACCTCTGCGATGACGTGGAATGGTCGCCCGAAGACGGCTCGCGCAGCGAGCATGATTTCCTCTGCCGCTGCGTGGAAACGGCGATCAAGAGCGGCGCCCGCACCATCAATATCCCGGATACGGTCGGCTATGCCGTGCCCGAGGAATTCGCCGCCCTCATCGCCATGCTGAAGAATCGCGTGCCGAACATCGACAAGGCGGTCATCTCCGTCCACTGCCACAATGATCTGGGCTTGGCGGTCGCCAACTCGCTGGCCGCGGTCGGCGCCGGCGCGCGGCAGATCGAATGCACCATCAACGGACTCGGCGAGCGCGCGGGCAATGCCGCCCTGGAAGAGATCGTCATGGCGCTGCGGACTCGCCACGACCGAATGCCCTATGACACGGGGGTAAAAACCGAGTACATCACCAAGGCCTCGCGACTCGTTTCCACCATCACCGGTTTCCCTGTGCAGCCCAACAAGGCCATCGTCGGCGCCAACGCTTTCGCTCATGAATCCGGCATTCATCAGGATGGCATGCTGAAGCACGCGGGCACTTATGAAATTATGACTCCGGAGTCCGTCGGCCTGATGCGCTCGACGCTGGTGATGGGCAAGCATTCCGGCCGTCATGCCTTCAAGACCAAGCTGAAAGAGCTCGGCTTCGATCTGGGAGAGAACGCCCTGGAAGACGCCTTCCGCCGCTTCAAGGATCTGGCCGACAAGAAGAAGGATATCTTCGATGAGGATATTGTCGCCCTGATCGACGATGCCGTGGGGCGCAGCAATGAGCACATCCGCTTCCTGTCGCTGCAAGTGATCGCCGGCTCGAAGGGGCCGCAGAAAGCGGATCTGGAGCTGGAAATCGGCGGTGAACGGAAATCCACCACGGCTACCGGCGACGGTCCCGTGGATGCAACCTTCAAGGCCATCAAGCAGCTCTTTCCGCATGAGGCCCGGTTGCAGCTTTTCCAGGTTCACGCCGTGACCGAGGGCACCGATGCCCAGGCCGAAGTAACGGTACGGCTGGAGGAGAACGGCAAGACGGTTAACGGCCAGGGCTCGGATACCGATACGCTCGTGGCGTCGTGCAAGGCCTATTTGCACGCATTGAACAAGCTATTAACCAAGAGGCAGAAGACGGCGCCGGCGGCAATGTCGGCGTGATGCAGGGGAATTTCTTTAAACACTAACAGCGGGACCAGCGTGGGTGGTCGGACCAGGCGCGGTCGGCATTATTGTGAGAATGTATGTTTGGCAAGCTTTTGGGTATGCTATCCGCCGATATGGCGATCGATCTGGGAACGGCAAATACGCTGGTCTATGTGAAAGGCCGCGGCATCGTGCTGAACGAGCCGTCGGTCGTGGCCATTGCCGAGTCGAAGGGCCGCAAGCAGGTGCTGGCGGTGGGGGACGAGGCTAAGATGATGCTGGGCCGCACGCCCGGCAATATCACGGCCATCCGGCCGCTGCGCGAAGGCGTCATCGCCGACTTCGACGTCGCCGAAGAGATGATCAAGCACTTCATCCGCAAGGTGCACAACCGGCGGAGCTTCGCCAGTCCGCAGATGATCATCTGCGTGCCGTCGGGCGCCACGGCCGTGGAGCGCCGCGCCATCCGCGAATCGGCGGAAAGCGCCGGTGCGCGCAAGGTCTATCTGATCGAGGAGCCGATGGCGGCCGCGATCGGCGCCGGCCTGCCGGTGACCGAACCGACGGGATCGATGGTTGTGGATATCGGCGGCGGCACGACCGAAGTGGCCGTGCTGTCCTTGGGCGGTATCGTCTATGCACGCTCCGTGCGGGTCGGCGGCGACAAGATGGACGAAGCCATCATCAACTATATCCGCCGCAATCATAACCTTCTGGTGGGCGAGGGCAGCTCCGAACGCATCAAGAAGGAGATCGGCTCCGCAGCGCCGCCGGAAGACGGCGACGGCCGCACCATGGAGATCAAGGGCCGCGACCTCATGAACGGCGTGCCCAAGGAACTGGTAATCACCGAACGGCAGATTGCCGAAGCGCTGGCCGAACCGGTGGGCGCCATCATCGAGGCGGTGAAGGTGGCGCTGGAACATACGGCGCCCGAGCTCGCGGCCGACATCGTCGACAAAGGCATCGTGCTCACCGGCGGCGGCGCTCTGCTCAGCAATCTCGATTCCGTACTGCGCAATGCCACGGGCCTGCCGGTATCGATCGCTGACGATCCGCTGTCCTGCGTCGCGCTGGGCACCGGGCGCTGCCTGGAAGAGATGAGTGTATTGAAAGACGTGCTGATCGAAAGCTGACGACCTTGGCCGGCATTGACAAGGGAGAATCCGGTAGCGTGACTTCGAAATCTGGACTGTCGAGGCAGAGCCGATGACACGCATGGGCGCAATTGCGGCCATCCTGCACCCGCTGAGAGCCTGGGGCGATCGCATCGCCTTGTTCGGTTTTGTATTGATTGCCGTCGGCCTCGTGGTCGTCGAACGCTCCAGTCCGGAGTTGACGTCCCGCGCGCGAGGCGCTGCGTCCGACCTTGTGGCACCGATATTGAATTTGCTGTCGGAGCCGGCGGCGATGACCGCGCAGGCGATCGACAGCGTCCGCGAGCTCGGCCGGCTGCGGGAAGAGAACGCGCAGCTTCGCAGCGAAGTGGCCCGGCTTCTGCAATGGCAGACCGTGGCGCGCCGGCTCGACGCGGAGAACCAGGAGCTGCGCGCGCTCGAGAATCTGGCGCCCGACCCGAAGGTGAAGTTCGTTTCCGCTCGCGTCGTCGGCGGCAGCGGCGGCGCATTCGTTCGCAGCGTGCTGATTGCCGCCGGCATGCGCGACGGCGTCCGCAAGAATCAGCCGGCCATCACCGGCGATGGCTTGATCGGCCGGGTGACTGAAGTCGGCAACCGCTCGGCCCGAGTTCTACTGCTCACCGACATCAATTCCCGCGTGCCGATCTATGTGGAGCGCACGCGTGCCCGTGCCGTTATGACCGGCGATAACTCCGACCAGATGTTGCTGAACTATTTGCCGCCCGGTGCCGACGTTGCGGTCGGTGACCGCATCGTGACCTCGGGACAGGGCGGCGTCTTCCCGCCTGGCCTGCCCGTCGGCGTGGTAACGTCCAATGACAGCGGCACGATCCGAGTGCAGCCCTTCGTGAATTGGGAGATGATGGAGTATCTGCGACTGGTGGACTACGAGCTCAGCGATCTCCTGCTGCCGCTGGATACCACAGATCCCCGCCATGGCCCGCAATGACCGATTCGTTGTGGCAGCGGCTGGATCAGGCCGCACGCAACCTGACTCCGGTGGCACTGACGATCTTGCTGCTGATCCTCAGCCTGGTGCCCTGGCGCCTGCCGTTCCTGCCACCGCTTGGATTGAGCCTGATCGTGATCTCCGTCTACTATTGGACGATCCATCGTCCGTCGCTGATGCCGCTGGCCGCTGTATTTATCATCGGCGCCCTGGCCGATCTCACGGGCGGCGCCCCACTCATCAGTCCGCTGGTGCTGGTCGCCGTTGCCGGCGTGTCGCTGTCCATTCGACGCTGGCTCGTCGGCGCCTCGGCGATCATAGTTTGGGGCGGCTTCGTCGTTGCCGTCTTCGACGCGGCGCTCTTCGCCTGGCTACTGATGTGGTATGTTTCCGGCACGATGCCCAACCTTGGGCCCGGTCTGTCCGGCGCTCTTCTGGGCGCCGCCGCCTATCCCTTGATGGCATCGCTGTTTACCCGCGTGCAGCGTGTGGTTCTACGTTAGATGAGCGGCGTTGAATTCGCCGCGGACGTCCGGCAATGAGTGAAGAGAAAGCCAAATCCATTTCTTTCAGCCGCCGCGCGGCCTTCCTCGCTGGCGGCCAGCTGGTCCTGCTGTCGGCCCTGGCCGGCCGCATGTATCAGCTCCAGGTGCTGCAGGCCGATCAGTTCCGGGTGATGGCCGAAGACAACAGCATCAGCCTGCGGTGGATCGAGCCGCCCCGCGGCCGCATCTTCGACCGTTATGGCCGGCCGCTGGCGGAGAACGAGCAGAACTACCGGGTCCAGGTGGTGCGGGAAGAGGCCGGCGATCTCGACGCGATTCTGGCCAAACTAAATGAGTTCGTTCCGCTGTCCGATGCGGAAAAGGCCGATGTCCTGAAGCAGAGCCGGCGGATTCGTACTTTCGACCCACTGACCGTGCGCGAGAATCTGAGCTGGAACCAGGTGGCGGCTATCGAGGTCCATATGCCGGATCTGCCGGGCGTCAGGATCGATATTGGCCAGCGGCGGCGCTATGTGCAGGGCACGATGTCCGCCCATATCCTGGGCTATGTCGCTGCGCCCGCGGAAGACGAGGTGCAGGACGAGCCGCTATTGCAGATGCCGACTGCCCGTATCGGGAAGAACGGCGTCGAAAAGCAGTATGAGACGGAACTGCGCGGCACGGCCGGCAAGATGCTGGTGGAAGTCAATGCGGTCGGCCGGGTGATCGAGGAAAAGAAGGATGATCGTGTCGAGGCGCAGCCCGGCGCCGATTTGATCGTCGCCCTCGATGCCGATCTCCAGCGCTATACCCAGGTGCGCTTGTCCCGCGAGCGTAGCGCTTCGGCGGTGCTGATCGATGTGCATACCGGCGACATTCTGGCGCTCGGCCGCTGGCCCTCCTATGACCCCGGCATGTTCACCCGCGGCATCACTCAGCGCGAATGGCTGTCTCTCGTGAACGATGAACTGAAGCCATTGTCCAACAAGGCGGTTGCCGGCCAGTACGCGCCCGGCTCAACCTTCAAGATGGTCGTGGCCCTGGCGGCGCTGAAGGCCGGCGTCGATCCCCGCACGACTGAATTCTGTCCGGGAGTCCTGCGGCTCGGCAATGCGCGGTTCCATTGCTGGAAGAAGGGCGGGCACGGCAACTTGGATATGAGAAACGGCCTGAAACATTCCTGCGACGTCTTCTTCTACGAAACCTCGCGCAAAGTGGGCGTCGACAAGATCGCGGAGATGGCCCATTTGCTCGGCCTCGGCCAGGTCACCGGCATCGATCTGCCGGGAGAAAAGCCGGGCCTGATCCCGGATTCGGATTGGAAGCTCGCCACTTTCGGCGAGAAATGGCAGCAGGGCGAGACGCTGGTGATCGGCATCGGCCAGGGCTTCGTCACGACGACGCCGCTGCAGCTTGCCCTGATGACGGCGCGGATCGCCAATGGCGGCATCGGCATTGCGCCCAAGCTGCGGCGGAATGAAATTATCGCCGGTACCGGCGATCCGCCAGGCCCCCATGGACCGTCGCTGGAAATTCCGCCCGAGCATCTGGCGGTGGTCCAGGACGGCATGAACATGGTGATGAACGAGCAGGGCGGCACCGCCTACCGCGCCCGCATTGAAACGCCGGGCATGGAGATGGCGGGCAAGACCGGCACGGCGCAGGTCCGCCGCATCACCATGAGCGAGCGCGCGACCGGCGTACGCAAGAACGAGGACTTACCCTGGGATCGGCGCGACCATGCGCTGTTCGTCGGCTTCGCGCCGGTGCATGCGCCGCAATACGCCGTCGCCGTCATCGTGGATCATGGCGGCGGCGGATCGAAGGTGGCGGCGCCGATCGCCCGCGACATTCTGCTGGAGGCGCAACGGCGCAATCCCTCCCGCATCGCCATGGCTCAGCAGTCGGCACCGGCGGTAAAGCCATGAGATGGCGGCTGCCCCTCTCGACAATGCGTCGATCGGAATTTTCGATCGGCGAAAAAATACAGCAGCTCAATATCGGCCTGCTGCTGCTGATCGCTACTGTCGGCGCCGTCGGCGTCGCCTGGCTCTATTCCGCCGCGGGCGGGAACATGGAGCCCTGGTCCATGCGCCATGCCATCCGCCTGGCGGTCGGTTTCGTTTTCCTGATCGTCGTCGCGATGGTCGAGTTCCGTGTGTGGCTGAAGTACGCTTATGCGATTTATGGTGTAACCTTGCTACTGTTGCTCTATGTCGAGGTTGCCGGCGAGATCGGCATGGGTGCGCAGCGCTGGATCGATCTCAAATTCATCCAGCTGCAGCCCTCAGAAATGATGAAGATCGCGCTGGTGCTGGCGTTGGCCCGCTATTTTCATCGCCTCAGCATCGAGGATGTGCGCAGCCCCTTCACCCTGGTCGTGCCGGCGGCGATGGCCATCGTGCCCGCCGGGCTGGTGCTGATGCAGCCCGATCTGGGCACCGCCACCATCCTGATGATGCTGGGCGCCGGAATCTTCTTCGTTGCGGGCGTCCGCATCTGGAAGTTCGCGCTGATTACCATCGCCGGTCTCTCGGCCCTGCCGGTGGCCTGGAGCTTTCTGCGGGACTATCAGAAGGACCGCATCATGATCTTCCTCAATCCGTCGAACGATCCGCTGGGGGCCGGCTATCACATCACCCAGTCGAAGATCGCCTTCGGCAATGGCGGCCTGGGCGGCAAGGGGTTCCTCGAAGGCACGCAGGCGCAGCTCAATTTCCTGCCGGAGCATCACACCGATTTCATCTTCACCATGATCGCCGAGGAGATGGGTCTGTTCGGCACGCTGGCGGTACTGCTGCTCTACACATTGATTCTCGTCTATGGCTATGCCATCGCCTACAGCAGCAAGAATCACTTCGGCCGCCTGATCGCGATCGGCATGACGCTGAACCTGTTCCTCTATGTCTTCATCAACATGGCCATGGTCATGGGATTGATCCCCGTGGTCGGCGTGCCGCTGCCGATGATCTCCTATGGCGGCACGGCGATGATCACGGTGATGGTCGGTTTTGGCCTGTTGATGTCCGTCTACATCAACCGCGACCTCAAGATCGCCCAGCGCGGCTTCGGCGAGGAATAGCCGCCGGTCACTCGCGCGTCAGGCGGCGGATCTCCTCATTCATGCCGCCCCGCCACATCAGGAAATACATCCTGATATCGCCGCGTACACTCCACAGCGGATGACGGAACGTGGCCGGCTTGTTGCCCTCAACGAAAAAATGCCCGATCCAGGCGAGGCCATACGCCACGACCGGCGCCGCCAGCAACAGCCAGGGATCGAGGACTATTGCCGCCGCGATGGCGCAAAGGATTGCCGCCGTTGTGCCCACGAAGTGTATCCATCGCGTCGCCGAGCGCCGGTGTTCGCCGACATAATGCGGCCAGAACTCCTCGAAACTGCGAAACGGCATGCTCTTCCTCAGCGTTAGGCCTCGATCTTCTCCGACACCTCCAACGCCAGGCGGCGAGTGGCCTGCAGGTCGATCTTGCCGGTGGCTAGCATCGGCAGTTCCGGCACCTGATGGATATGCTGGCGCTTCGGGATCCATAGGTTCGGCAATCCGGCCTGGGACAGACTGCCGCCGACGGTTTCCGCAGTCGCGCCGTCTTCGCCGGTGAACAGCAGGATCAGCTTCTCGCCGCGGGACGCATCGGCCATGGCGACGACGACGGCGCGGGTGACGCCGGGTGCCGCCGCGGCGGCCTCCTCGATCCGGCCATGGGGCACCATCTCGCCGCCGATCTTGCTGAACCGCGCCAGCCGGTCGGTGATACGGATGAAGCCGTCATCGTCGATGACGCCGATATCGCCGGTGACGTACCAGCCGTCGGCTAGCGCCTCGGCGGTGCGCGCGGGATCGTTCAGGTAGCCGGTCATGCGGCCACCGCCTTTCACCAGCAGCAGGCCTTCGGCGTCGGCGCCGAGCGGTGCCCGCGTCGCCGGATCGACGATACGGGCGGCAACGCCGGGAATGGGATGGCCGACCGTGCCGGGTTTGTGGCCCACATGGCGCGTGCCGCCGTCGGCCATGTCCGGCACGTTCACCGCCACCACCGGCCCCATCTCCGTGCAGCCATAGCCTTCCAGCAGCCGAATGCCGAACTTCTCCTGGAATGCCTCGGCCAGTTTCGGCTGCAGCTTCTCGGCGCCGACCACCACATGGCGCAGGCTGCGCAGCGCGTCGGCGTCGATGGACCGCAGATAGCCTTGGCAGAATGTGGGCGTGGCGATCAGGATCGTCGCCTGATGTTCCTTCGCCAGCTTGCCGATGGTCTTCGCATCCAGCGGATTGGCATGATAGACCGCGCCGATGCCGGCGATCAGCGGCAGCCACAGCGTGCCGGTCAGGCCGAAGGCGTGGAAGAACGGCAGCACGCCCAGCACCCGATCTTCCGGCACCACCCACAGTACCTGCCCCACACCCTCCACATTGGACAGGATGGCATGGTGCGACAGCACCACGCCCTTTGGGGTGCCGGTGCTGCCGCTGGAGAATAGCACGGAGGCCGGATCCTGCGGCGTCTGCTGCCGCAGCCCGTGGAGCCATACCAGCAGCCGCCAGGGCAGCAGATAGGCCGACAGATATAGGCGCAGCTTTTCGAACTTGGAGATGTCCGCCGCAATGTCTTCCATGAAGATCATGCCGTCGCGCGGTGCGATCTTCGCCTTCTCCAGGAATCGCCGCGAGGTGATGACGGTGCGGATGCCGCATTGGGCGATTGCCGCGTCCATCGCGGCATCACCGAGGGTGAAGTTCAGATTCACCGGCACCTTGCCGGCGAAGGACAGGCCGGCATTGACCAGCGCCCCGGCGGCGGAGGCGGGCAACAGCACGCCGACCATCCGGTCATCGTGCCTGGCGAATCGCCGCGCCAGCGCCAGCGAACCCACGAGCGCGCCGCCGAACGATAGGTTCGTTCCCAGGGAATCCCGCAAGCACGGCCGATGCCAAATCCGCTTCGCCGTGCGCAGGAATTGCAGGTGCAGCAGGTCGTCGCGGCGGCGGCGATGGCTGAAAGCATCGCTGCCCAGCTCCTGGATTGCCTGGCGCATCTCCCGTGCGCTGGCGGTCGCCGGCATCGCCTTGCCGAACGACACGGTAACCGGAAGCGGCAGGCGCCGCGGCCATTTCCAAAAGAACTTTCCGTCCTTGAAGCTGAAGATGCTGCCCCACACCCGGTCCAGATGCACGGGGATAACCGGCACGTTCACGCCCTCCAGGATGCGCTCGACGCCCCGGCGGAACGGCAGTAGATTGCCCGAACGGCTCAGCGCGCCCTCTGCGAAGATGCAGACCACATGACCGCGCTTCAGCGCCTCGCGGGCGCGGGCGAAGGCCTCGCCGATCAGCTTGGGATTTCCGGCGCTGATGGGGATCGCCTTCATGCCCCGGAAGATCCAGTTCAGCACCGGCAGCTCGTAATAGGCGCGATGCATGATGAAACGCACGAAGCGTGGCATGGTGGCGCCGATCAGCAATCCGTCGACGAAGGACATGTGGTTGCAGACCAGCAGCGCTGGCCCGTGGCGCGGGATATTCTCGCCGCTCACCAGCTTGATCCGGTACAGGCTGTGGGTCAGCAGCCACAGCAGGAAGCGCACGAAGAAATCGCCGAGCTTGATCAGCACGAAGGCGGTCGCCGCAAAGGTGGTCAGCCCGATCAGCAAGATGATCTCGTCCGCCGCCAGGTTCATGCCGTTGCTCATCACCCACAGCGCCGCTGAGGCCAGCATGACGCCGAACATGTTGAGGAAATTGTTGGCGGCGATCAGGCGCCCGCGCTCGTCGGCGCCGGCGCGCAATTGCAGGAAGGCGTTCAGCGGCACGATGAACAGGCCGGCGGAAAAGCCGATGATGGCGAGCGACGCCAGCGTCAGCCCGTAGGAGGGCGGCGCCGCTGCCAGCAGCAGCGAGCCGATGCCGATGCCGATGGAGCCCATGGGCACCAGGCCGAATTCCACATGATCGCCCGAGAGGCGTCCGGCGGTGAGGCTGCCCAGCGCGATGCCGACCGCGACCGCCACGTTCATCAGGGCGATCTGGCTGTCGCTCAACCCCAGTAGCTGCTCGCCCAGCAGCATGTTGCCCATCTGCAGCAGCGTGCCCAGGAACCAGAAATAGCTGATGCCCAGAACGGTCAGCCAGAGCGGCCGCACCCGATAGAGGCGGTGGATGCCCGTGACCATTTCGCCCCACGGCTGCTTCGGAAACGGCCGGTGGCCGACGGGGACGGCGCCCCGGGGAATCCACAGGCTGACCAGCGAGCCGAGCAGCGCGATGGCGATCAACGTTCCGCCGATCCACACTGCATCGCCGTTCCAGGCGTCGCTCATGAATCCCGCGGCGGAGGAGCCGATGACGATGGCCAGGAAGGTGCAGAGCTGATCCAGGCCGTTGGCACGCGAGATCGCGCTCTCCGGCAGGATCTCCGGCAGCAATCCGTAATGCGCAGGGGCAAACAACGCCGATTGCAGCGCGGTCAGGAAGATCACCGCCAGCATCATGTCCATGCGCCCGGCCAGCAGCGCGAACAGCGCCAGCGTCATGGAGAGGATCTCCAGCGCCTTAGTTAAGATCAGCACCCGCCGCTTGTCGTAGCGGTCGGCGAGATAGCCGGCATAGCCGGAGAACAGCAGGTACGGCAGCACGAACAGCGCGCCGCCCAGGGCCAGACCGGTGCTGTCGCCGGCATCGACGGCGAGCCGCGTGGCGAACAGTGCTACGGTGATGCGGTAGATGTTGTCGGTGACGGCGCCGAGGAACACGGTCGCCATCATTGCCATGAAGCGGCCGTTGCGCAGCAGGGCGCCGTAGCCGCGGCCGTCTTTTTGCCCGCTGTTCGTGGCATCGTTCATTGCTTCACCGCCGCCCCGTTCACCGTGCCGTTGACCTCGATCACCCGCCAGCAGGCATCCGCCAGCATCGGCGCCAATTCCGTCAAGTCCGACTTTAGCCGCCCGTAGATCCGGTCCACCGCCACCTGCATGACCAGCCCCAATACCATGGACGACACCAGCGACGGATCGATCGTTGGCTTGCCGCCCGATTGCTTTGCCAGCCCCTCGGCGACCACCCGGCGCACCACGCCCGGCGGGGTCATCATGGTCGCCGGCACTTTGCGCACCTGATTATGCTGCGTCAGCAGCAGATAGGCGAACAGGGTGGGGTTCTCGTCGAACACCCGGGCGAAATGCCCGATCAGGGCGTCGACCTTGCCGCGGAAGGTCGGCTGCTCCACCTGCAGCTGCTCCAGCTTCCGGGCCAGCTGAATGTAGTGGTCGGAAAACAGCATCCAGGCCAGCTCGTCCTTGCTTTCATAATGCCGGTACAGTGCGCCCTCGGTGATGCCGGCGGCGCCGGTGATGTCGCGCACCGAGGTCTCGGACACTCCGCGGTCAACGAACAGCTTCAGCGCCGAATCGCAAATCCGCTGGCGGGTCTGGGCACCGTTACGCATCGGAACCTCCATTGCTTGGCTGCCTTCAGGGACCATAGCTATAATAAGTAAACACTTACTTACGTAGCATGACCCTTCCCGGCGCCATAGCCGAAAACCCATTCTCCCAGTGAATCCGGTTTGCAGTTAAAGTCTGTTGGTTCAATGGATTAGGTTGTCGTGCTCCGAGACTGACCGGTTCCACGTCGGTCAACAGGACGCATGCTGGCCATCACGGCTCGCTTAAGTTGTCCCCTCTCACCTTGCGGGAGACAGGTGGGGTGAGGGGTCTAACCAAGAATCCGGCATGCTTTGCGGCACAGATCTGCGGATCCTTCAGACATCGGCGGGCCTCCTCTCCAACGTTGTCCTGCCATTCGCGTGGAAAACTCAAGGCTCGGAACGGCACCCACTTCTATCGACAAAGCCGATTGCCTCTGCTATATCGCGCGCCTTCCCGCGAGTTGGGATTGCCGAACGAAGCGCGCTTCGCGCCGCCGTCTTGTTGCGCGGCCCGAAGCCCAAACCAAAACCCCGGCGGGGGCGCATAGCTCAGTTGGTAGAGCAGCTGACTCTTAATCAGCGGGTCGCAGGTTCGAGTCCTGCTGCGCCCACCAATTAAACGTTTTTTATGTCAATCGGTTAAGGGTCGGGAACGGGTATTGCGCCTCGATTGCTGATCTCCTGGTAGCATTGTGGGCAACGAGCCTACTCCGGGAACAGGAACGTGACGATAAAGCGGCCGCCGAAGCCCTCCGGCCCGCTTTCCGGGCTTTCCGCCCAGTAGCGCAGGCCGGCGCCAATGCTGACCGCCTGACTCTCGATCTTCAGCAACTTGCTGACCGCGAGATTGACCGGCACCGACCATTGCCTCTGTTCCCAGTTGTAGCTCGACTCCGTATTGACCGAGTAGGTCCAGGCATTCGCGGTCGTATAGGAGACGAAGGGCTGCAGGAAGGTGCTGCTGACGTCGGCGCGGTCGTGGGCGCCAGCGACAGATTCGATGTGATTGGCGAGGATGCCGACGGTCCACGGCCCCGCCTGGGTCAGGGCGACCAGGGTCGGCCCGATGCCGAATTTTTCTGTGCCCAGCAGCTTATCGGTTCCGGTCGGCACCAGAAGCACCGGTCCGGCGCCGAGGATGAGAAAATCAAACAAGGGCGCCTTCGGCGAGAAGAAGAAACTCTGGGTCGTATCGCCGAGGCCGAACTGACTGCCGGCACCGGGGAAGATATCGTCCTGATAGATGATCGGTAGGATGGTGCGAGAGATCACGTTCCAGTCATCGCCGATCGATACCGGAATCACCGGCTGGACATTCAGTTGATAGCGCCAGCCATCGTTCTCAGGGCCGATCCCGAAATCGAAGTTCGATTGCAGCGGCACGCTGATCAGCGACGCCACGGGATTGCTGAGCTTCTTTGCCAGGTCGGCCGAGTCGGCGGCCGGCGGGGCCACCTTGTCCTTCTCCTGCGCATTCGCTTCGCCTCCGCCGATACAGACCGCAACCAGCGCACCGGTCGCCAATCGAAGCAGGCCGGGCGAGATCGCCCGCCGCAAACGGTCGAGGTCGCGGATCAAATCGAGCCTCCCGATCGCTGTCGTGATCCATGCCTTCGGCGCATCGCGCACCGGCCACACCTACTTCTGCGGCGGGTAGATCGTCTTCCAATCGTCCTTCATGCTGACCACGGTCCATCCGCGGGCCTCCGCCTCGTCGAGCGCCTTGTCGAGCTTGCCCATGGAAGACTTGCGGTCATAGGCATATTCGCGCTCGGCATCCGTATGATGCACGAGGAGAGCGAACCGGGGACCGTCGCCGGCCGCTGTCCATTGCAGCATCTGCTGATCGCCGTCGGAATTGCCGAAAGCGGCGACCGGCCGGCGGCCGATGAACTTCTGGATGCCGACGGCCTTGCCGGGACCGTCGTCGATGAAGTCGATCTCGGCCAGGCGCAGGATCATCGGCTTGCCATCGCGTATCTCGAACTTGGTCTTGATGGAGCTGCCGATCACCTGCTCCGGCGGGATGCCATAGACCTTCTCGCTGAAGGTGCGCATGAACTCGATGCCGCCGCCGGAGACGATGTAAGTCTTGAAGCCGTTCTCCCGCAGATAGGCCAGCAGCTCGAGCATGGGCTGATAAACCAACTCTGTGTAAGGCCGCTTGAGCGCCGGATGCCGGGCGGTGGCCAGCCAATCGGTGACGATCTTGTCGAACTCATCGGTCGTCATGCCGGCATGGGTCGCCATGCCCAGCTTGACCAGCCCTGCCTCGCCGCTCGCCAAGGCGGCCTTGATGTCGCCGGCGAGCACTGAGCGGAACGGCTCTTCGGATTGCCACTCGGGATGCTCAGGCGCCAGCGCCTTGACACGGTCGAGCACGAAGAAGAGTTGCACGGGGAGCGGCTGTTCGCACCAGAGCGTGCCGTCATTGTCGAAGGTGGCGATGCGTTCGCGCACCGGCACGAAGTCCGGCCCGCCCTCCGCCGTCACCCGCGCGACGAAATCGACGATCGCCGCTTTCGCCGGGCCGTCATTCCAGGAGGGCAGCGAGTCGGTGGCGGCCCTGGCGGCGATGGGATTCAAATAGAGCAGAAGCACGAGAACAGCGGGCCACGCTCTCAGTAATTGCGCCTTCCATTCTCTGATCATCTGTCGCTCCCTGGCTTTGCATGACAGTGCCGGGCACTCTCACGGCGGGTCTATCGCTGAAGTCTGCTTCAGATTTTTCACAGGCGGGGCTGTTCCTTCAGCTACTGCGCCCCCGCCGACGGCATGGGCAAGTTGCGCCACCAGATCCACGCGCCGGTACGGATTTGTCGAATAGTTCTTGATGTTGTCGCTGAATATCTTGGCGTTTCCCACAACCGTCATCACATTGTCCGGCGTGTTGATCGTCGTCGCGAAAAGACCGATTTCCTCGACGGTACCTTCGACGCCGCCGGCCAGGATGTAGTCGCCGACCTTGAAGGGACGGAACATCAGAAGAAAGGCGCCGGCGGCAAAGTTGGATAGCAGGCCCGCCCAGGCAGCGCCGATGGCAATGCCCACTGCGGCAATGAGAGCCGCAAAGCTTGTCGTTTCTAGGCCGAAATAGCCGAGAATGGCAACAACCAGGGCGACATTAAGAGCAATCGTGAGAAACGAGATCAGGTAGCGGATGAGCGTCGCTTCGACGTGCTGCCGCGTCAAGGTGGCCGAGAGCAGCCGCATCGACAGCGAGATCAGCCACCGGCCGATGACCCAGACGACGATCGCACCGCCGATCTTGAGCCCGATCGTGACGACGATGCCCAACCAGTAGTTGGCGTCGACGCTTGTCATCAGGTGGGGTTGCTACGGCCGCAGATGCCGGCGCTATTCCTCTTTCACAAGCGTCCATGTCTCGTCGGGGTTGTAGTCCTGAATGGCGGCAGCGATCAGCGCTACATTCTCGCCGAGATCCTTCTCGTATAGCTTGCCTTGATGGCTGATGATGAAGGTCATGACGCCGGTTTCCGTATATTCCGCCGGGATGGCAACGGCGGCAAAGCCGGCGATCATGTTGCCATTGATGATATAGTCATAGCGCCCGCCCGGCGGGTTCTCGCCCTGGCGCGTGAGAACCCGATAGTAGTATCCCATGTAGGGCTCTCCGGCTTCACGCTCCTGCACATAGGCCGGCAGTTCGGCAATGAACGGGCCGAAGGGGCTGACGCCGTCATCGGCGCTCGCGACCTGCCAGTAGAGGCCGTCCTTCTTTCCTTCGGCGCTGATGAGCTTCTGCGCATATTCGAGCACTTCGTCGCCGTCGCGGTCTTCGCTGGCATACTGCGCCTGGGCATCGACAAAGGCGCGCAGCGTCGCGATTGTCGCCAGTTCATTTTCGCCGATCTTGCGGGCAATAATCTCGTCGACGCCGGCCGCCGTGTCGAAGCTCCAGCCGGCAACGCCCTTGACGATCGGAATCGGCATCGGCCAGGCATCCTTGCCGATGATCATAACGCGGGTGTTTTCATCGTCCGCGCGCAATTGCATGGCTTCCTTGGCAGCGGCCGATACGCGGCGATAGTTGGCGCGTTCGCGGGATTCCTCGTCCGTGAAGAGTTCGTCCGCGAACTTGTCGCCGAGGACGGCAAGAATGGCATCGCGATCCTCCTTGGCCAAAGCCTCGAGGATCGCTTGTGCCGCGGCCTCCGCCGTATCATAGACCGCGGGATCCTTTGCCAGTGCCGCGGAGCCCGGCGCCGTCGCTGCCAGCGCCAGGGCAAGGAAGGCGATGGGGAAGCGCCGCCGCAAGCTTCCGTTCAACCTCTCGGATATGCATCGTAGAAAAGTTGCCATTTCGCACCTTCTGCCTTGTGAACCCGGCACGGAGCCGATTCCGCCGGTTCGTATGTCCCTAGTTTCCTCGCCGCCTCGGCTTGCCGCCCATGCTCTTCTGTCCGCGACTTTTCTGGGCACCGACCTTCTTGCCGCTGCCCTGTCCGCCGAACGCGCCGGCCCCCTGCTGCCTCTTCTGCGTCGCGCGCTGACCGCCCTGCTGCCTCCGGTTCCCGCCGGACCCGCTCTTCAAACTCTGATTGCCGCGCTTGCTGTCCTTGACGGCCTTGCGGTTGCTCTGGGGATTCGTCAGGCCGCCTTGATTTCGCTGCTTCTGTTCCCCGACACGTTTCTTGTTGCCCTTGGTCGCCTTGGCATCCCTGTTCTGCTTCTGCAGCTTGGTCTTGTCGGCGGTGCCCTTTCCCAACGGCGCGGCCTTGACCTGCTTCCGCTTGCTCGACGCGGTATCGCGCTTCTGGCGTTGCTTGTCCGGATTCCATTTGACTTTGTCGCCGTTCGCATTGCGCACCCGATCGCCGTTGAACTTGTCGGTATCGATCTTGTTGCCGATATTGACGTCGCCAGTGTTTATGTTGGTATTGTTGCCGCCCCAGCCGCCATCGTTGAAGTTGATGTCGATGTCGTCGCCGCCCCAGTCGAACGCGAAGGCAAAGGCGGCGCCGGTGATCGCGCCGGCAAAGAATGTGGCGCCCGGCGAATAGTAGGGCGGATAGGGATCGTAGTAGGCCGGCGGCGGATAGGTCGCGTAGCTCTGCTGCACGATAACTTCCGGGTCGTAATCCGGTACATAGACGACTTCCGGATCGGCCGACTGGATGATGATCGTTTCCTTCTCCTGGGTGACGACCTGCTTGTCATCGGATTTGAGGTAGCCCGCGGCGGCGGCTTCTGCTCTCGCTTGCTGAATGGCGTCCATGACGTCGCCCTGCTGATCGAGCACGGCATTGCCCAACTGCTCGGTCCAATCGAGGTCCGCGTTCAACTTGTCGACGACGTCGGGATAGTTTATCAGGGCCAGGATCGACGGATCCCACTCTTCATTCGGCTGAAGCGAGGAGTCGGATTCCCGCTTCTCCAGGAACCGCTGCGCCTGCACCATTTGGATACCCGTCGTGCTGGCCGGCAGAACCAGCGCCAGGACGTCATCCGGATAGAATGCAACTGGCGCCACGATAATGCGCAGTTCGTCGGCGGAGAGCAGGCCTTCCTCGGCCGCAACCACGGCTTCCGCCTCGTCCGCCTCTTGCGCCACCGAGGCCGCGGCATCGTAGAGCATCAGAAATCCGCAGCTCGCCGCAATCGGCGCCCATCGCCGCATCGCCCACACGCCAAGTTGCATCACGCCGCTCATGATCACCCTCCCGCCCGATCGCCGGCATGAATTCGAAGCCGAGTTGCACGGCGCCAAATCCCGGTCCCATTGATGGCAAGGACACAGCGACTCGATTCCGCGAGTCACCCCGAAACTTTCGCGGACTCTATTACTTGGCACCTTGCTCACAATTGGACCTTGGTCCAATGGCGCAACAACGACGGCGCCGCCCGACCAGCGGCGCATTCGCCGGCACCGTCTTTGGAATGGATTCGGCAGAACGATTCAGATCCAGGTGACGGGATCTTTGCAGAGCCGACAAACCTCGGATCTAGTTTCCAAACCCCCGGGCGCTCTCGACGACATTCTGCAGCTGTTTGTGCTGACGTTCCTGTTCTTCCGTCGCCGCCTTGATCTGCGTCTCTTCCGCCGTCTTGATCTGGCCGATCAGCTCTTCGATGCGGGCCCGCCGCTGGCTGCGCGTCATTGCGCCCTGCTGGATGGCCGTGGTCATCTCGATATCCTCCGAGATCAATTGGTTGTACATCGCGCTCACAGCCGGATGGGCCTCCCCGTACTTCCGGGCCGCATCATAGGCGCATTGCCGCCATGCCAATTCCGTGGGCGCCAGCGCGTTCTCTGGCAGGCCAGCCGCCTTCGGGTCGTAACCGTGTTTGACGGTGCATTGCTGGAGTTCGGTAATGAGCTGGTCCCGCGCCTCGACCACGCTGGTCGAGGACCCGCCCATGGCCACGCTCTGACTTTCATACCCCGCGAAGATCGCGACAATCGCAGCGACCAGGATTGAGCTTCGTAGGCCTTTTGTTCTCATGGTTCTATTCCCTCCCTCGGATAGCCAGTGGCGGCACCGGAATGACGCCGCAAGATCGATCAGGGAACCCCGCTATCCGAAGGCTTCTCTCGATCCGGCCGCGTGAAAGCCGTTCCAACAGGTGCGGTGAATCGCATCGATCCCGCAAATAGGGTGCGGCAGACCGATCTCGCAACCGCCCAATTCGAGAGGAATTTTGCCGCAGAGGCCGGCCGTGCCTCAATTGGCCTTTAGTCCAACCAGGCCAGGGACGTAGGGTACCTGGTTCAACGCAGCCGGCGGCTATTCCTGGAGCGAATTCTGCGGATTACTTGGGAAATTCACCGCATATGGTTGTATATATGTACAAAATCGTACAAAGAAAGTTATGCTGCCGATGGGTTAGGGCCGCGAGAGTCCAAACACAGTCTTCACGGGTGACTCGTGACGGACGTCCGAGGCGGGGGCGGATCTGCCGATGCGTTGGCACGCACGCTGCGCGCAGGTAGGTTGATTTTGTGCGTGCTAGTCCTGGCCGGTCCCGTGTTCGGCGCCGCCGGGACGTCACCTCTGCAGGCGCAAGAGACCTTGCCCGTGCCCCTGCTGCTTTCCCACGAAGCCGCGCCGGATACAGCCGCCCATCCGCTTCTTTGGGACCGTTACCGGGACCAGATCGTGGCTGGCGTCGCCGTTATCGTCGTTCAATCTCTGCTCATTCTCGGGCTCCTGATACAAAGACGCCGGCGCCGCCGCGCCGAAGAGCATCTGCGGCAGAGCGAGGAGCGCATGAACCTCGCCGCGGAATCCACAAATCTGGGCCTCTGGCAGCTCGATCTCGCGACATACCGCATCTGGGCGACAGAGCACTGCAGAAGAATTCTCGGCTTGGATTCTCGCGCCGAGGTAACACAGCAATCCTTTATCAGTGCCTGTCATCCGGAGGATCGGGATCAGGCAGTGCGCATCTGCCAGACCGCGATCGCTCAGGGCAAGTCATACGAGCAGGAATATCGGGTTGTGCATCCGGATGGACGCATTCGCTGGGTCCTGGACCGGGCCCACAACATCGGCGATGCCACGGGCAAGCCGCTGCGCATGACCGGCGTAGTGATCGACATCACCGATCGCAAGCAGGCCGAGGCGGCTCTGCGCGAAAGCGAGGAGCGGTATCGCAATGTCGTGGAAACACAAACGGAACTGATTTGTCGATATTTGCCGGACACGACCTTGACCTTCGTCAACGATGCCTATTGCCGGTACTTCGGACGTTCGCGCGAAGAACTGGTCGGCACGAAGTTCATCGATCTGATTCCCGACCACGCGCGCGCCGAAGCGCTCGCGCATGTTCAAATGCTCGCCGCCACGCGACGCACGGTGACCTATGTGCATCAGGTTATCGGGCAACATGGCCGCTCCGCCTGGCAGCAATGGACTGACCACGTGATCAGCGATAGCGATGGACAAATCATCGAGATCCAGGGCGTCGGCCGCGACATCACCGAGCTGAAGCTGGCGAGGCGAGAAGCCCGGGAACGCCGCAAGGAAGTGACACACCTCACGCGGGTAGCCAATCTAGGTGAGCTCTCCGGCGCTCTGGCCCATGAGTTGAACCAGCCGCTAACCGCCATTCTTAGCAATGCCCAGGCCGCTCAGCGAATGCTGGCGAAGAAGGTCATAGATCTGCCGGAGGTTCGGGAAATCCTGCATGACATCGTTTTGGACGACAATAGGGCAAGCGAAGTCATCCGTCGTCTGCGCGTGCTGTTTAAGAAGGGCGATGCGCAGCTACAGCCGCTCGATGTGAATGAGGTAGCCGCCGAGGTGCTTGATCTCGCCCATAGCGAGCTGGTCACCCGTCAGGTCACCGGCAACTACCGGATGACACCCGGCCTGCCCGTGGTTCGCGCCGACCGTATTCAGCTTCAGCAGGTTCTGCTCAACCTCGTCGTCAATGCCTGCGAGGCGATGGGCTCCACCGATCCTGCCGCGCGGGAGCTGAGCGTTTCCACCGGGCTTGGCGAAGACGGTCTTGTCAGGATCGAGATCGCCGACCGTGGACAAGGCCTCCCGGCAGACACCAAGGATCGGGTTTTCGAACCGTTCTTTACAACGAAGGTGAATGGGTTGGGCCTGGGGCTGTCGATCTCCCGATCGATCATCGCCGCGCATGGCGGGCGTCTCTCGGCCGCCAATAATCCAGAGCGCGGCGCCACTTTTTTTGTCGAACTGCCGGCGGCGGGAGGGCATAGCAATTGACGGTCATGCCCGCCACGGTCTTTGTCGTCGACGACGATCCCGGCGTCTTGAGGGCGCTGACCCGCTTGCTGCGCGCGGACGGCCTGGAGGCGCTGTCCTTTGCGTCGCCGAAAGCATTCCTGGAACAGCACGACGCGACGACGCCCGGCTGCGTTGTCCTCGATATCGCCATGCCCGGCCTGAACGGCCTCGAGCTGCAGCAGGCGCTGATGAAGCTAGGCGCCCCGCGGCCGATCGTCTTTCTCTCCGGGCGGGGGGACATTCCGACCAGCGTACAGGCCATGAAGGCCGGCGCCGTCGATTTCCTGACCAAGCCGGTTAACGGCAAGACCCTGCTTGCAGCAGTTCGCAAGGCCAATGACCTGGACAGCCGCGCGCGTCAGGCCCAGTCGGAACAGCGGGCCGTGGCGCGGCGGCTGGCGACCCTGACTCCGCGCGAGCATGAAGTCCTGCAGCACGTCATCGCCGGTCAACTCAACAAGCAGATTGCCGCGGACCTTGGGACCGTCGAAAAGACGATCAAGGTCCATCGCGCCCGGGTAATGGAAAAAATGGGTATCCGTTCGGTCGCAGAGCTGGTGCGAATGGCCGATCAGGCCGGAATTCCCTTCAGCAAATCACCCTCCACCGGATAGCGCCGCCCGGAGAAATGGCGACGGGCAAGGGCATCCCGCCGCGCCTTCCGGCCATAGGGCCATAGTCCAATACACAGAGCCCCAGCCAATCTGCTATCGATACGGCGGAATGAACGACATGCGACCCCGTGTTGCCGTTGTCGACGATGATCTATCGGTGCGCAAGGCGCTGGAGCGTCTGCTGCGCGCCGCCGGGTTCGACGCGGCTACATTCGCTTCGGCGCATGAATTCTTCTATTCGCTGGAGGGGCAGCACCCGGACTGCCTCGTTCTCGACCTGCATATGCCCGACATGAATGGCCTGGAAGTGCAGCGCCGCCTCGGGCAGACGGGCGTTCGGATACCGGTGGTCGTGATCACCGGCCATGATGAACCGCAAACCAGGGCACAATGCCTGTCGGCGGGGGCTACCGACTATCTCTGCAAGCCGCTCAACGATGAAGCCCTGCTCGCGGCAATTCAGCGCGCCATGGATTCGGCTCGGCATCCGGCCGGGCCATTGGAACAATTTTAGGGCGCCGAATAGCATGGTGGGCCGGTTGGACCAAGGTCCAATTGCGGCCGCGAGTTGCGTTTGCAATAGGTAAGACGCTCGAAAGCGGTCGGGGCAGGTGGAATGTTTCGCGCTGCCTAACAAATGACCTGCCGTGGCGAGCGCGACGGAATCCGGGCGGCTCGCCCCCTGCCGCCCGGATTCCAAATTCCGCGCGGTCGAACGCGGCAATGTGGGCGGAACGAGGGTGATGGTTCGGCAATCTCTCAAGTTCGAAACATCCGGCGGACAATCGGCAACCACCGGGTCTGCGGAATTACAGCATGCCGACAAGCCGCCCTTTCCCGACATGGTCTGGATTCCCGGCGGCAGCTTCATGATGGGGTCCGACCATCACTATCCCGAGGAAGCGCCGGCCCATTCCGTCAGCGTCGGCGGATTCTGGATGGACAAACACACGGTGACCAACGACCAGTTCCGCCAGTTCGTCGAGGCGACCGGTCACGTCACGCTGCCGGAGCGGCCGGCCAATTCCGCCGACTATCCCGGCGCCAAACCGGACCTGCTGGAGCCTTCTTCCATCGTCTTTCAGAAACCGCGCCATCGCGTCGATCTGCGCGATCATCTGAACTGGTGGGGCTATGTCCGCGGCGCCAATTGGCGGCACCCGACCGGACCCGCCAGCTCATCGAAGGCGCGCGGCAAGCACCCGGTGGTGCAGGTCGCCTATGAAGACGCGGCCGCCTACTGCCAATGGGCGGGCAAGGCGCTGCCGACCGAGGCGGAGTGGGAATTCGCCGCCCGCGGCGGGTTGGACGGCGCCGAGTTCGTCTGGGGCGATGAGTTCGCGCCTCACGGCAAGATGATGGCCAACACCTGGCAGGGCTCTTTCCCCTGGGAAAACCTGAAGACCGACGGCTATGAGAACACCGCGCCCGTCAACGCTTTCCCGCCCAACGGCTATGGCCTCTATCAGATGGCGGGCAATGTCTGGGAATGGTCCACCGACTGGTTCCAGGATCACGGCAAGATTCAGCATGCCTGCTGCACCTTGGACAATCCGCGCGGCGGCAACCGCGAGGACAGCCATGACCCGCGCATGCCGGACATCCCGATCCCCCGCAAGGTGATGAAGGGCGGCTCCTATCTCTGCGCGCCCAACTACTGCCGGCGATACCGGCCGGCCGCGCGCATGGCGCAACCGGTCGATACAGCGACCTGCCACCTGGGATTCCGCTGCATCGTCCGCGCGGCGCAAGAGCGATAGGGGCGATACTCGCATTATCGAAGCGGTAGTTGCGCCGCGCTGACGCGCTGGCCCGGCGTGACATCCGAGTCCTCGACTTCCTGATTGATCTCGTAAGTCACCGCGCCGACCACCGCTGTACCTCGCTCCGGCCATGGGTACCAGGCGACAGTGCCCTGGAACTGATGGGACCAGAAGCCAAGCCCGATATTGTCGGGATTTCCCTGCTCGAACCTGCCGGTCGGGGCATAGAAGCCATAGCCCAGACGGCCGTTGGTTCATCGTTAGGCCCCATCTCTCAGGCGCTGAAAGCCTCAATTCGGCGCGACGCAAACTGCCCGCGCTACGACTCCTCCTGCCGTCAACACCGCCTCCAGGCACGCTGAACAATATTTCGTGGAACGGCCGAAGCGGAATTGGACCAAGGTCCAACTGCTAGCTGCGTGCGCATGAAGACAGGATCGGCCAGCTTTC